>Ga0207060_10333_pt1 | contig 13774 bp, 15 predicted proteins | sample Alteio_BWMinCont_30_FD_153270 | JGI IMG/M metagenome (GOLD analysis project Ga0207060, IMG submission 153270) | Enriched cells from forest soil in Barre Woods Harvard Forest LTER site, Petersham, Massachusetts, United States -... | ecosystem: Environmental > Terrestrial > Soil > Temperate forest >...
GGTTGCAAAGTACATTGACGAACTGCTCGTCCACCAGTACAACCTCGAACCATATTACAAGATTGAGAATATTGAAGACCTGATCGGCCATTTAATCGTCGGACTCGCTCCACACACGTCCGTGGGAATCGTGGGGCGGGTTGTCGGGTTTTCAAACGCGCAGGCATGTTTTGCGACGCCGTACTGGCACTCGGCAAAGAGAAGGGACTGCGACGGCGACGGGGATTCTATCCTTCTGATGATGGACGTGCTTTTGAATTTCTCAAAGAAATTTTTGCCCTCGATCATCGGCGGACTGATGGACGCGCCGCTCTTGATTCAACCGCTGATCTTGCCGAAGGAAGTGCAGAGGCAAGCTCATCACATGGACGTCGCATCGACGTACCCGGTGGAGTTTTACGAGGCGGCAGAGAAGAAGGTGTCTCCGGGCGAAGCGAAAAAGTTCGTAGAGATAGTTAAAGATCGACTTGGTACAGAAAAAGCGTACCAGGGGTTTGGGTTCACGCACGACACGAACGCGATCACGGTGAAAAACAACAGGTCCAGCTATTCGACGCTGGTCACTCTTACAGAAAAGCTGGACAGGCAGATCGAGATTGCGGAAAAAATCAACGCCGTTAGCCCGGATGATGTCGTGAGGTCGGTGCTCCGCACGCACTTGCTGCCGGACATTATCGGCAATACCAAAGCCTACACTTCGCAGCGCTTTCGGTGCAAGGACTGCTCAGGTAAATACCGGCGCATGCCGATAAAGGGAGTCTGCCTGACTTGCGGTGGACAGTTGCAGGCCTCGGTGACGCGCGGCTCGGTTGAGAAGTACCTTCAACTGGGATTGAGATTATCGCAAAAGTACGACGTCGGCGAATACCTGAGATCGAGGTTTGTACTTGCTTCAGAAGAACTTGCGACGCTGTTCAAACCGGAGGGACATCAATCGGATATGAACGATTACTTCCTCGGCGCTATTTCCCAGGTCGAAGTCGTAATCACGGATCATCCTGCGGAAGCTGAAAAAATAATTGTCCAGACTACGACTCTGAAGGCTCCGGCTGGACAGCTTGACGTAATCTTCGCCGCTGCTAGCATGGAAGACGAGGATGACAGAAAGAAAAAGCTCCTCCAGCCCAAGCGGCAGACTGTCGAGCAGTTTCAGACTACGCTTTTCTAGCCTGAACTTTTTCGACGCTACTCCGTTTCTTGAAGTAAACTGCGTAGATCAATGCCAGTACAATCGTAACAAAGCTTGCTCCGAGAAGTACTCCCACGAATGGCAGGATTATGAGCGAGATTGCGAGTGAGATTCCGGCAAGGATCGATTTCGTCCGGTTGCCTCGCATCAATTTTATCCCTGCTGAGGATCCGATTACGTAGATTATTATTGCCGCGCCACTCGGGATTAGTAAAGCAGTCTCAAGATCGACGTTTAGAAAGTAAAACACAACCAAAGCTAGCATCGAAGAGGAGAACAACGCTATTAGGGCGCGAGATGGGGCTCTCGTTTTCGGATCGAGCTTATCGAGAAAACTTGGTAGCGCTCCGTCCTTGGAAGCAGCATAGATCACGCGAGACATGCCAGTCATGTACGCGTTTGCGACACCAAAGATGATGAAAGCGGTTATGATCGCGATCACAACGGCGGCATAACTACCGATAACATTGGAGAGCATCGCTGCAAAAGGAGCGACGCCTCCCGCGCCAACCGCATACACCCCGGTCCCAATTGTCACAAAAGAGACCGAAACAAACAGGATTCCAATTAGAAGAACGCTGAGAAAAATACTACGCACAAAGTCTCTTTTCGGGTTCTCGAATTCTTCAGCAACATTTGAGACGTTCTCGTATCCCAGATATGACCAGAAGATCAGAGAAGCTGCAGTCCCCACAGCGATTATACCATTTGGTAGAAACGGAGAGAAATTTGAGATGCGTACCTCGCTAACGCTGGAAAGTGTTGCGGCAACCAGCAGGACGACTATGGCAACTATTACCGCAAGCTGGACCTTGGAGCTCACGACTATACCGCGAAAGTTCACAAGGAACGCCGTTGAGATGATCGCGAAAGCAGCAAGAAAAGTCTCCGCGCGATTCAAGGGGAAAGCGTAGCCAAGATATGACGCGGCAATCAGCGTAACAGCCGGCGCACCAGTGATGAACCAGAAGGCAAAGAGCCAGCTGATCACTACACCAACGCGGTAGCCAAATGCCTCCTTGGCGAAAGAGTAGACGCCGCCGGACTCTGGGTGGCGCGCCGAGAGCGATGCGAAGGTGTACGCAAACGGGAAACTGGCTAGAGACAGTCCAATCCATGCGATGATTGAACCGGGTCCCGCTATTTTTGCGGCGAGGCCAGGCATGACTAGTATGCTCGGTCCCAGAACGGAACTAACGTAGAAGGCAATCGCGTAGCGAAGCGTGATTACCTTGCGAAGTCCCGTGGACAACTACAATACTCCCTGAATGAAATTTCGGCTAAAGTTATTTAGCAATAGAGCCGACTATTGACGGTTAGTTAGCGCGAATCTGGCCGAGGAACAGGATTGTTTCGTACCGAAGAACGATCTTGCCATTTTGCTGGTACGAGTCGAAGAGCTTCCGAAGGTCTTTTTCCAGTAAAGTAAAACCGGGATCGTCCTTCGATGGAAGATACGAGGCAGAAGTCGCGCGGCCGATCAGCCCGTCGTAATCAAGGACCTGCTCGTTTGGAACTGTGAACTCTCGATAGTCCTTGCTGTCGAAAAATGCCGTTAGGTATTTTGAATCAATGTCCGGGGTCTCGCTCTTTGATGCGTTTCTATCCACGATGTTGTCGTAGTCGTCCATCATCCCGTCTTGCTTCTTGCGCTCGTTGTAGATTATCACCACGTACCCCAGAGGTTTCTTCCTCAAAATCCGGGAAAATTCTTTACGAGCTTTATCGCGATCAAACCAGTGGAGCGCCTGTCCGGCAGTCACGAGGTCAATGCTGGAATCCGGTAACCCAGTATTTTCAGCTAGGCGGTTTAAGCTCACGAATTTAGAATAGCGTGAAGTTAGATCTCTCTCTGCGAAAGATCTCATCTCATTATTTGGCTCGATGCCATAAACAAAGTTGCCGTTGTCGAGGAATACCTTTGATAAAATGCCGGTGCCTGATCCGATGTCGGCGACGATCTTGTCTTTAGTGAAATGAATCTGCGCGCCTAAAATTCCAATGATTTCTCTAGGATAAGATGGCCGGTACTTCGCATATACTTCGGCTTTGCGAGAAAACTTTTCCGTGAATCTCCCTGACACCCTTTAACCCTCTTTCAGTGCTGCGAATTTCTCAGGAGATTCCTGATGCCGATTGATTCGCATACTTCGTCGAATATTTCAATGTGGTGCTTAAACCATGGGTGCAGGATGTACGCCGTCCCGTAGCCTTCGCCGGCCGCAACGAGGATATTGCTGCTCAGGAGGACTTTCACGTGGTGTTGGACGGCTTTGTACTGCAGGCCTAGCTCGTTTGCCAGCTGGTTCAGGTTCATCGGCGAAACCCGGATGGTCTGGATTATCCGAGCACGGTTTTCCCCACCCCTCTTTCCGCCGAGGAGAAACCACAGTAGCCTACGCAATTCGGGATCGTTAGAAGACATCTTGTCGAGGGACTTCGGTTATCACTCTTGACTGATTTGGAAGAATCGTTTTAACGTTGTTACCACTTTTCTGAGTAAATTAGCGTTGACGCCTTACGTTGAGATGGCCGTTTTTTTCTCGTTCCTGAATGCAGCGTTGCTCCTCGGCCTGCTCTACGTTTACGCAAGGATACTCCTGAAAACGCATGCTCGGTACACGTTAGGGCTGATCATATTCGCTGGACTATTACTGATCCAGAACATTGTTACGCTTTCGTCGTACCTCTTCATGATCGAGTTTTACTCCTGGCAATTATATCCTGTAATTGACGTGATCGGGCTCTTTGAATTCGCAGCCCTTCTCGCACTGTTCAAGGTCACACTGTAGCTTTTTCACTAACCGGAAGGTTTCTACGCTTGTATCAACTACCAAGATAGTAATAAACCTTCATACTTTTGGATAAACGTTGATATAACAAACTTAGATCTTAACCCACTTATGAATAGCCGAATTCTAACTGCCGTTATTGCAGTTGTAGTAATTGTAGTCATTGCGGGCGTTGCAGTTGTGGCGCTGAATGGAGGAACCAAGAGTACCACGACGACAACGTCTTCGTCAACGACAATCTCATCATCGTCCATCGTAGTTCCACCCACCACGAGCTCGACGAGTTCTTCATCGTCCATTTCCACGAGTAGCAGCAGTATGATCACAAGTACAAGCAGTTCCTCAACGAGTAGCAGTACTTCGATAAGCAGCAGCTCTACAAGCACAGGCGGAGTAAAAATTATCCTTGCAAATTCGACGACACTCGGAACCTACCTTGCGAATGCTACAAACTGGACAGTGTACCTATTCACAAATGACACACGAGGCGCTGGTACGAGTAGTTGCTACGGAGCCTGTGCAACGTTCTGGCCGGCGCTTCACGGAAATGCTAGCAACCTTGTTCTTCCGGCGGGCGTGAATGCATCAGCTTTCGGTACTATCAAGAGAACTGACGGTACAACTCAGATCACCTACATGGGATGGCCGCTGTACATGTACGCAGGTGACACCGCACCAGGAGGCACCTTGGGTCAGGGCAAGTTCGGGACCTGGTTTGTAGCCAATTATCCTACACTCAAAATCCCAACAACTACATCGACGTCAGTAAGTACGACGGTGAGCTCTAGCAGCAATTCGGTGACGACTACAGTAAGCTCTAGCTCTGGCTAGAAAGTTTCCGGAGCTAGCTCGCTGTTGAATACTGAGGCAGTCCTCACCCGCATCGGCGGAGTGCTGATGCTGGGTGTTTTTGGACTGAACGTGTACATCGGTCTATACGACACAAACCTTGCGCAGATCAGCCCGATGCATCAGCAGTTGAACTGGGTGATTGCTGCGGCGGATCTGATTGCAGCTTTATTCCTGCTTGTCAAACCGAGGACCATGATCTTCAAACTTTTAGGCGGAATTGTGTGGCCGATATTTTTCGTTGGAAGTCTGTTCCTTGATGTCGAAACTAGGCTCTGCCTCGGGGCTCCATCGAATACCTGCCTTCCATCCGTTAACGATGCGTATCAATATCTGATACTTGGGAGCGCAGGTCAGGAGTGGGTGCTGTGGCCGTACACTATTCGGGTCGCAATTTCACTTGCAGTGATTACTCTGGTCCTGTCGCTGGTTTCACTATATTTCAGAAGGAAGTCGATGGTAAGAAAGCAAATGCCGCCCCAGAGCCAGCCGGCTTCTGGTACTCCAAGCGGAACAACTACTCGATAGCAGCGCTAAAAAATTTCATCCGCGCCGTCGCGACGCGGCAGTGTTTTTCCTAAATCACTAAACACCACGGGTGTACCGAAGTTAGAATACAAATAAGCGAGGCGATTTAGGAGCCCAGCTTTCGTTGTTAGTTTTGAAAGATTTTTATCTTTCTTGTGAATCGCCCGTCTCTGAAAATATTTTTGATCCCGAGAAGTTTTGAGTACGCTTCTCCAACGTCCCTTGAAGAGGCGTTCAGCTACTTGGACGAGTACGGGCAGGATTCGAAGATCCTTGCCGGCGGGCAGAGTTTGATCCCGTTGATGAAACTTCGACTCGCATCACCGAAATATGTCATTGACATAAACCGCATCCCGGATCTTGATTACATCAGGGAAAATAATGGATGGATTGAAGTAGGAGCTTTGACCCGGCACCATGCGATTGAGACTTCACAGCTCTTGAAGCGGCGCGTGCCCATAATGCCGGAAGCCGCGGCGATGATCGGTGATCCGCAGATCAGGAACAACGGCACGATCGGTGGAGCTCTGGTTCACGCTGATCCCTCGGCTGATTGGGGAGCGGTGATCATGGCGCTCCGGGCGGAACTCAGAATGGTGAGCTCGGCGGGTGAAAGAATGGTCGAGTCTGACAAGTTTTTCGTCGACACGCTCGCTGCCGCCACAAAAAGAAACGAGATCCTGACCGGTATCAAATTTCAGGTAATGGAAAAGAGCGGAAGCTCTTATGTCAAATTGGAACGAAAGACCCAGGATTTTGCGACGGTTGGAGTAGCTGCGCAAATTGCTCTAAATGATTTTGGCGCGTGCGAGTCAGTGGGGATTGGACTGGCTTCAGTAGCTTCTACGAGTATTAGGGCAAGCAAGGCGGAAGAAGTTTTAGCGGGGAAAGAATTGACAAAGGCAGCAATCGAAGAGGCAGCAATTGTGGCTTCAAATGAATGCAGTCCGAGCGATGATGTGCTCCGTGGCTCCGCAAGGTACAAGCGCGCAATGGTGAAGGTGTTAACTGAACGTGCACTGACGCACGCGGTCAGCAGGGTAAAGAAAGAGATGTGAGCATGGATAGAATTTCAAAACAGAAACGCATCCGCGTAAACGTCAACGGAAAGCAGTACGCGGAAGACGTTGAAGCAAGGATGCCGCTCGTATATTTTCTTAGAGAGCGCCTGGGACTTACCGGGACGCATGTGGGATGCGACACGACAAACTGCGGCGCGTGCACGGTGATCGTAGACGACAGGTCGGTGAAATCTTGCACAATGTTTGCGGTGCAGGCGGATGGCGCGCGAATTTTAACTATAGAAGGACTCGCTGAAAACGACGGCAAGCTGCACCCCATCCAGGAAGAGTTCTGGAATAACCACGGGCTGCAGTGCGGCTTTTGCACGCCAGGGTTTATCATGCAGGCGTACTGGCTGCTCAAGGAGAATCCGAATCCCTCGGAGGACGAGGTGCGGCGAGGCATTTCCGGCAACCTCTGCAGGTGCACGGGGTACCAGAATATCGTGAAGGCGATCATGGAAGCATCAAAGACGCGGATCGAGGTTCCCGCGACAATGTGAGGGTATGGAAAATGTCTCAAGTATTTGGAAGCAGGGTAAGAAGACGTGAAGACCCGCGATTTATCACGGGGCACGGCCACTTTACCGAGGATTTTACCGTACCGAAGATGGCAAGCGCGGTTTTTGTGCGCAGTCCGTACGCGCATGCTAAGATCAAGAGCATCCACACAGAGAAGGCAAGAGCTCAACCGGGAGTTATCGCGGTTTTCATCGGAAAGGATACGGAATCGAAGCTTGCGGCGGTACCGACGGCTTGGCCCGTGACTAACGGGAATCTAAAGACTACAAAGTACTTCCCGATCGCAATTGACAAGGTACGCTACGTGGGAGATCCGGTCGCGGTCGTGGTCGCGCAGAGCCAGAGTGAAGCGCTTGATGCGGCAGAACTGGTGGAGGTGGACTATGAGCCGCTTCCGGTCGTCGTGGATTCGGAAAAGGCCGTTGCCGCGGGTGCCCCGCTCCTCTACGAGGACGTGCCAAACAACATTGCGCTAGACTGGAAGGTCAGCGGCGGCGATATCGAGAAAGCTTTCCGGGAAGCGGAGGTCGTGGTCAACCAGAGGATCGTGAATCAACGGCTGCTGCCAACCGCGATTGAAACGAGAGGCGCGAGTGCAGACTATGATCTCGGGAGCGGTCAGCTCACGATCTGGATGACCTCGCAAAACCCGCATGTTCACAGGTTTTTGATTTCCGCGATCACTGGAGTACCGGAGACCAAGCTGCGAATAGTCTCGACAGACGTCGGCGGTGGTTTTGGATCCAAACTGCCCTGCTTTGGTGGCGAGGCGGTAGTTGCGTGGCTTGCAAAGACACTCAGGATGCCGGTAAAGTGGATCGAGGACCGGCGCGAGAACTATGTCGCAACAAATCACGGCAGGGATCACGTCGAGTACGTCGAACTTGCGGCAAAAAGGGACGGAACGATACTTGGGTTGAGGGTGAAGACGTACGCGAATTTGGGTGCGTGGCTTTCAACAGCCGGGCCTGGAGTGCCGACGATACTCTTTGCCCTAATTCTCAGTGGTCCATACAAGATTCCCGCAGTTGCCTGCGAGGTGATCGGGGTGCTTACAAACACTACCGCTGTTGATACGTACAGAGGCGCCGGGAGACCGGAGGCGACGCTGATCATCGAAAGAGCAGTTGACATGCTCGCACAGAAGATCGGGATGGACCCGGCTGAGGTGCGAATGAAGAATTTTATTCCGGAAAGTGAATTTCCGGCAAATGTACCGACGGGGCTTTCGTACGACAGCGGCAATTACGCGGGAGCAATGCGCAAGGCGCTCGGAATGGTCAACTATGAGAACTTTAGAGCAGAGCAGGCAAAGGCCCGGGCAGAAGGAAAGCTCTTGGGCCTCGGGATCTCGTCGTACGTGGAGATCTGTGGACTGGGACCGTCGAGTGTGGTTCGCTCAACGGGCTTTGGACTAGGACTGTGGGAGAGCACTACAGTTAGAGTACATCCCAGTGGAAAGGTAACAGTGTTCACCGGCGCAAACCCGCACGGTCAGGGAGAGGAGACGACCTTTGCACAGATCGTGGTCGAGGAGCTCGGGGTAAAGCTGGACGATGTTGAAATCATCCACGGAGACACCGACCGAATTGCGTTCGGCATGGGGACGTATGGCAGCCGGGCGACGCCGGTTGCGGGAGCGTCGCTCGCTGTTTCGTCAAGGAAGATACTCGAGAAAGCTAAGAAGATAGCGGCCCATCTCATCGAGGCGAGACCGGAGGACGTGGTTATGGAGAACGGGCGATTTCACGTCAGGGGATCGAAGGAACCGTCCAAGGGCTGGGGAGACGTTGCTTACGCTGCCTACGGTGCGGGGTCAAACGAGATTCCAAAGGGAATGGAACCGGGCCTCGAGGATATCACGTTTTACGATCCGGTAAATTTCGTGTTCCCATTCGGGACGCACATCTGCATCGTCGAGGTCTCGCGGCAGACCGGCGAGGTGAAGATCAAAAGGTACGTGGCGGTCGACGATTGCGGACGGCAGATCAACCCCATGCTTGTAGAGGGGCAGATCCACGGCGGGATCACGCAAGGGATCTCGCAGGCGCTCTGGGAGGAGTGCGTTTACGACCAGGACGGAAATCTCATTACCGGCTCGCTGGTCGACTATGCGGTTCCGACAGCAGTGGAGGTGCCTCACTATGAGCTGTCCCACACGGTGACGCCGTCGCCGCACAACCCGATTGGAGTAAAGGGGATCGGGGAAGCCGGAACGATTGCAGCGACTCCTGCGGTTGTGAATGCAGTGGTTGATGCCCTAAGCCATCTAGGAGTGACGCACATCGACATGCCTTTGCGGTCGGACAAGATCTGGGAGATACTGGAAGAAAAAGGGGCTGCCCAATGAATTCGTGAAGCGAATTCTTTTTTCTTCTGAACTCCCAGCCTCCAATTTTTACAGCCAGGGGATTAAGGTTGGGAATACAATCTATCTTTCCGGAATAGTTGCGTTCGATCCGCAGACAAAGAAGGTGGAAACGAAATCGATAGAGGAACAGACCGAACGTGCGATCCGCAATTGCGAGCTCATCCTGCGGGAAGGCGGGGGGAATCTGGGAGACGTCGTGCAGGTGATCGTGTTGCTAAAGAATCCAGAGGATTTCGACGGGATGAATCGTGCTTACCTGAAGATCTTTCCAAATGATTCCCTTCCAACTAGAGCCGTTACAAAGCTTGGAGTGGACCTTCCAAATATCTTGGTTTCTGTGATGATGACGGCTGTTTTGCAAGAAGGACCGACTCAAAGATAAGAATTAGATTTTGAGGTTCAGCCTCAACTTGTCTCTGACGCGGACCGCGCCCCGGATGAGATGAAAATCTGCGATGGTAATGTCATCTTGGGATCTAACATATTGAAAAATGTCCTCTGCCGCGGCGACGTTTTTGCAGATGAACAAACTGTTCACGCTTGGTCCGACGTAAGTTTCAATCAACAGAAGAGAGTCGTCGAACTTTTCAGAGATATTCGAAATGAGCGGTTTCAGGGCTTTTTGAGACGAAGCAGTGAAGTAAATCTCAATCGGTACGCCTTCGACCTTGCTTGCATCCCAGCTTGTCAGAATTAAGAGAGCATTCTTGTCAGTCAGGGTTCCCAATCTTCTCTTGACTGTTCGCAGCGAAACACCGGTCTCCATTGCGATATCAGTCTGCGGTCGCTGGAAGCTGTCTCTTATGCTACTGTAGATGGAGCGATCCTTTCCGGAGAAATTTGTCGTACATTCCGGGAAGCTGATCGTTTCTCTCCTGATCTCTGTAAAGCGACCAACCTCGTCGTTGAATTTTTGCAGGTAACGATTGAGTGCCTCCGGCTCTTCGTGGGCGAATACGAAAGAAACAGTTTGCCCTAAATAGAGAATAATCGTCCTTACGTTGCTCGTCTTGGAAAGCTCTTTGATTCCCCTGTCGCGAGATTCCTTATCCGGGAATTCGAGCCAGACCTTCTGCACCTTCAACGACAGGAGATTTGGATTGATCATGGCAGACCAGCCCAAAAACACGCCCTGCCCTCTCAGTCGCGTTATCCTATTTCGCACCGTGTCCTTGTCGATGTCAAGCTCGGAAGCGACGTGGCGCAAAGAACTCAGTCCGGTGGGGAATGGATCAAACTCGGAACTCCCGCCGGTGCGCAGTTTCCGGAGTATCTTGATGTCGAGAGGATCCAAAAACTGAAACGTCCTGAAAGAAACGACAGAGACTCTTTTACTTTTCATGTGTCACTTTTGTCTGTCCCATTCAGACGCAACGTTATCTGCAACGAGATTCGAGGGACAGGGTGATGGACTTCGGGAAGAAAGTGTCTGTTGTGAAGATTTCCCGGGAAAGAGCGGAGAACGAAAAAAAATGCATTCACTAGACCAAACTGTGCAAAAGGAGAAAGCTGGGAAGAGTAAAACGAGGATTCTTTCGCTGGTTGCACTTGCCGGAGTCGCGCACTTTGGCCTGACGATACTTCTCCTGAGCTTGCTGACAACGACGTACAGCCCTATCACTCAGGCAGCCAGCGATTATGGAGTCGGTCCCTTTGCCACAGAGATGAACTTAGGATTTTTTGTAGGTGGAATCGGTATCATTGCGTTTGCCACAGCTATGGCCCGGCACAAACCCCGTTCCATAGTCGGATCTGCTTTTCTCGACGTTGCCGGCGCGGTCTTGATCATGGATTCATACTTTACCACTAACCTTGAAGGTGCCCCAGCTACGTTGCATGGAACAATTCACGGCTTCGGAGGCTTTTTCTTCTTCCTGACGGCGCCGATTGGAATGATTCTTGTTTCTCGCAAGTTTGGACGCAAGAGATTTTTCGTAACACTTGCCGCATTAATCGTCGCGTATGGCTTTCTATTTGCAAACTCTGTTCTGCCAAATACAGGTGGCCTTGCCGAACGAATTATTCTGCTGGTGATTTTCTCGTCGGTGATTGCTGCATCGTTAAAACTTTACAGAACTTCTAAAGGAGAGAGTCCGTCTTGATATCACCATACAGGCTGTCGAGGGTACTCATCGCAGTGGCAGTTGTTATCTCGCCCATACTGCTGGGTGCATGGTTCGCCCTCTGTCCGCAGTATGGCAATCCACAGTGCCCTACGAGCGCAAATACGCTTGCAGCACTGGTAGCTTTCAGGAGTGCAGATCCGACATTGATGTCAGTGTTTCTGACGATAAGTACGGTCATTCCCTACGTCTACCCGCTGAGCTACATCGGGCTCGGGTTGCTCGCATTTAGGCGTTCGCCACGGCTAGCAATAGCTGGAATCATGCTCGGGTGGTTCGGGAGCATCGCCTGGGGATTGATAGGACCAGGCGAGTTCATCTACTATGATGCCGCACACCTTGGGAACGACCAGCTTGCAACGACCCTTCTGAATGGCTTGTATGGACACTGGCAGATCTACTATATTGTTGCCACGGGCTGGGTGATCGGGCATCAGGGAGCTTACATACTGCTCGGTGCTGCGCTTTGGAGGGCGAAAGCGATTCCAAAGTGGGCTGCGCTACTATTGATTGTCAGCGGTCCGATAATGGGGCCGATAGCGTATGGTTCGAACGTTGGATGGATACAAGTCGGCGGATACGTTCTGGTTTTGATCGCAAGCGTTCCCGTAGCTATCAAACTTGCAGGAAAAGTTCCTGTCGTTGCCCTAACGATAAGCGAAACTACGCACTAGTCTCAACGCTGCGTTCGAGTGGCGCCCTGCTCAAGGGTGCGAGGGATCTTGCCGCGCGGTAGAGGAAGTACGCGTCAACTGCGAGTAGAGCCTCATCCGCGATCCGGAAAGCGGGGAAATCCTGAGAGAACACGGTATCGATTAACAGAAGCAAGAACAGGAATAACCCGAGCCATTTGAGGTGTTCCCGTAGGATTGGATCCCTTGACCGCTTGAAGCTCAAGTATAATGCGAGAAAACCGAGAAACACCCAGCCGAAAGATCCGGCGATGAAAGCCCCACCATTTCCTCCGGGGATATTGAAGTAACTAACATGGAGAAAAATTACTGAGGCGAGACTGCCGGCTGTTGTAAGAAATGTAAAGAACCACACGAAATATCTCAGCTGCTTCCAGAGAAACGTGTTCCGGTTCAGCGGGTCAGAGCGCCTCGCCACCTTGATTGTGATGTCGATCCACACAAGCATTACTATCCCGGCTGTGTCGACGACGAAGTACTCTAGCAAGCCCAGGTAGAAATTATCGGAGGCGAAGAATCTGATCAGGAGGTTTGATGAAACGAGCAGCGCGAAGGTGATCGCGGCGATACCGACCCAGCGCGCACGTTCTTTGAATAGAGGACTCATTAATGCCCTCCGGATCCTGAAAGCCCACACTGCACTGTAAATGTAGAATCCGAAGACGATTGCTCCGAACGCAAAGAGCAGGATAGAGGTGACGAGCCCTAGGATATCACTTGCTGACATATGGTGTCATCTCCATTTTTCCCTTCGAAAACTCGTACCGGTAGTAGGTAGGGCGGGGCTGCAGACCACGCATCTTTCTCACGCGAAATAGTGGCTCAACCCTTGGACCTTCCTCGTACAATCTTAACTCAAGTACCCCGTCGAATAGCTGCTCCATAGCTGCGAGCACCTGAGGCTGGTGCATACCTTCCTCTATTGTCGCAAGAAACACGGCGTTGTTTTTCTTTGAATCCGCGAGTAGCTGGCCGAAGAAACGGTAGATGGTATCTGGTGGGTTCAGCATCAAGAGAGGCGAGAGGACGTCTGTGACGACACGGATCCTTTTTCCGTCCACCACGTTTTTCCTGATGCTCTCCTTGACGGTCGCAGAGATCGAGGTCAGGTCATTCATGTCAACTTTTGATTCACTGCCCTCAGAAGCAATCCAGGAAGGCAGTTTGTCTGTAGAAATTCGGAATGCTTTGAGATCTTCGAGGACCTCGGACACAGCAAGGTGCGTGACGTAGAGGCATGGATCTCCAACAACTAAACCTGATCTCGTGAACCAGTAACCGAGAGCTTCCTTTCCTACACCGGGCGGACCGGCAACCAAGATTGAGGATTTTTCTGGATAGCCATCGCCACCTAGTACTGTGTCAAGTTGCTCCAGACCGGTCGAGACCAAAGTTCAATCCTGCTTTAAACTGAGAAACTGATTTATTATAATCCAGACTGTGGAAAAGTCGGACACAAATTGGAGTTATGAATTGATTTCCCTGTTCTTAAGGAAAAGGGACGTGTGCACTAAATTTTATAGCGATATCTTTCCCCGGCGTCGACCGGCTGCCGGAAACTTTGGAAAAGCTCAAATTAGTGTTGCTTTGGCTGGTTTCTTTCTCCGTACCAGAACAAAACATAGCTCCTGTTTGTAATCAAATGCA
>Ga0207060_10334_pt1 | contig 13728 bp, 13 predicted proteins | sample Alteio_BWMinCont_30_FD_153270 | JGI IMG/M metagenome (GOLD analysis project Ga0207060, IMG submission 153270) | Enriched cells from forest soil in Barre Woods Harvard Forest LTER site, Petersham, Massachusetts, United States -... | ecosystem: Environmental > Terrestrial > Soil > Temperate forest >...
GAGTCGAATTCGTCTTGGTGAGGATGGCGTTTACAGCGCGGCGGGCGGCCTCGTTTGCCGCCTCCATGCAGGCGAGATCTGTGTAGGTGCGCACGTAGTCGGAAGCGAGCAGCAGGTTCGGAATCTCGGTGTCTGCGTTCGGACGGTATTGCAGAGAGTTTGCCGTGTTGATCAGCAGTGGCTCCAGGTTAGTGGCTGTGGAAGGATTTGGAAACTGTATGTCGGAGTCGAGGAACCAGGTCATAAGGTTATCGTCGCGGATGGGTTCGGCCCCGGCGACGTTGAGGTGGACCTTGATCTGTGCCCAGGCTTCGTCCTTGATCTCCTGTGCGGCACATTGCATTGCCGGTTTGCCGTAGAGGATACCGGGAGTCTCCCAATCGGAGATGTCCGCAGAGAGAATGCCGCCGACCTGCCCGTTCCCATAGTTGGCCAGATTGGCCTGGCTCCAGAACTGCCTTTGAGAGATCGAAGTAAGTGCCCAGGGTGAGTCCGCATAGAGGGTATGACCGTAGTCAACTGGGACATCCTGCTTGAGAAAGAATTGAATGCCGTTCATCCACGCGGTGCGGAGGTCGCCGAGGTGCGCGAGCGACGGTGACAGCCCCTTCATCTCGTCGGTGACGAGGCCTGTCATAATCTCGACGGGAAGCGCGGCGATGTAGAAGTCGGCCGTGATGTCAGTCTGCTGGCCGGCTCTCTCAATGGTCACGCCCGTGATCACGCCAGCGTTCGTCTTGAAGGCCTTGACGGTCGAGTCTGACTGGAACTGGACGCCCTTCTGGGAAAGATACTGTGTCCATGGTGACAGCCAGACTTCGCTTGTGGGACCGCCAAGCAGGCGGTCGAAGCCTCCCCAGGTCAAGATGCCGAAGATTAATTGCAGAAGGATGTACCCGGCAGTACGTGTGCTGCCCTCCTGGGCCCGGACTGCGACGAGAGATCGCGTTAGACCCTTTGCGAGGAGGGTTTGATAGCGGGCAGAGTGGCTGTTTGCGGCGACAAAGGTCCACCAGGGTATCTGCTCATACTCCTTCACACGGCGTTCGGGACAACTCGTGAGGAGGGTGAGTAGACGGTCAGCGAAGAAGAGCACCTCGTTGTCGGGAAACCCTATGCCTCCGAAGAGCTCCCGGATGGCAAGCAGCCAATCCTCCATGCTTTGCGGCAGCCTCCCGGTCAGCATCAGGGGTGGCTTCCCTGCTTGTGCCACCTCGATGCGGGTTGCATGAACGAGATTGTTGAAGACACTTACATTGCCCGCGAAAGGAATGCGCGTCAAGGTGTCTGGGAGATGCTTATAAAATGCGGGGAAGAAACGGAAGCCGTGCTCACCGGGCAAGTCGGTACGTCCCCCGGTGCCGGAGTTGGGAACGTAAAGGCTTCGCGCTTTGCCTCCGAAGACGCTGTTGCGCTCGAACACAGAAACCGCAAATCCTCGCTCGATCAACTCATGTGCAGCGCTAAGCCCTCCAACACCGCCACCCAAAATCGCGACCTTAGAAGACATCATCGCCTCGAAACTATACGAAGGTCCAGCAGATTGGTGGAAACTTGGGTAAGCGGGGACGTGAGTACACGCTGCACGACCGCAATCAACAACTGGTGCTGCCCCGTAGCAGACATGGAGAATACTCCGGACAAACTCCCCCCTAAGCGTGCAAAAGTATCCTCACAACATTCCGGCTGTCAATCAATAGGTACCGCGCGTCATTGCCCGGGGACAACGGCGGCCCAGTCATTGCTATCCTTTCGCCCCTGTTAGTTCCCTGTTATTCCCAGTTCGAAAGAGGTGGTCATTTAGTGAAAGAGCCGTCTATGTCCTGGTGTGATGGATTTCCTCCAAAGATGGCGTTGGCTTTGATTCGGAGAAACTCTATCAAGCAATCGCGGGGAGATTGGGCTGCGGTCGGCGCCGGTAGATTTCTCGATTGATGAGAACAGTCGTCAATCATCGAGCTGCCCAGTCACATCCTCTTGGCCCGCACCACTGTCCGTAAAACCGGCTTGTCGGCAAGCCTCCCGTCGCCAGCCATATCTCCGCGAAGCCGACTTTACGACATGCGGTCAACCTTGCGGCCTTAAGCAACGGTTGCTCTTCACAATTCAGGGGTAACAGCGACGTTGTGGTATTCGGTGATCCACCATTCGCCTTGATCTTTCACCAGGACTAGAAGAAGTTTGAATCGCAGTATTCCGTCCGATCCGACTGGAAGACCGGCGGCCACTTTGGCGAAGCCTGTCATTTCGCCACTCACATCGACAATAGCGACATCCGGTCGGACGAAGCGAAGCTTAGCAATAGAGCTTTTCACCGAAGTGCCTTTGAAAATCGTCTGAGCTATTTCGATATGGCGCTGTTCGAATGCTTCTCTTCCGTAACGAACCGTCCCGAAGATGTTGGTGAAACTACCGTCCTCTGCAAAATGGTCAGACGGGTTACCGTGTACGATCCTTTCGATAGCAGAAGTGTCCGAGGCGGTATCAGCTTGCGCAGAGGAGGAAGTGGATTGAACCTGCGCGGAGACCATCACAACCATGGGGTACGAGATGTTTGGGCCGGAGACGGCGCTTCTGGCGTTGGCGCTGTTCACGTTTGAGCCGACGGTGCTGGCACATGGAGCGTTGGTGACGACTGACAGGGGCTGGCTGCGTGTTCATGCGCCGCAGTGTATGCATTCTACCGGTACGTGAAGAAGCCGGGCGTTGTAGGCCTACTGGTGTTTGGCGTTACGGTGGGGCTCACTCTGGTAACGAAGATGAGCGGGGTACTGATCCTGCCCATCGTGGTGGTATGCGCTGCGGCGGAGCTGATTCTGGTTTGGAACACGAGGCGTGCCTTACAGCTCGCGGGTTCGATCTGCGCGGGTGCAGCGATCGGGTATGTGATTCTGTGGGGCTTCTACGGGTTTCGTTATGCGGCACGCCCAGCCGGGCTGGTCATGATGCCAGCACTTGCTCAGTTTGTACACATGATGCCTGGTAAGACGCAGACCTGGGTGGTGGTGCACCTGGCGCAATGGCGCCTCTTGCCGGAAGCGTACCTGTATGGCTGGACCAAGCTACCTGCGGGCGTGACGCATGTGTCGGGATTCTTGTTTGGGAGGCTGTATCCTCAAGGCTCGTGGATGTATTTTCCGGCGGCGTTGCTGATCAAGAGCAGCCTTACTATGCTGTTACTGACGCTGCTGGCGCCGGTCTTGTTTGTGCGGGGTTTGCTGCCGTACCGGTGTGAGCTAGTCTTTCTGGGTGCTGGGGTGCTGGTGTTTCTGGGCGCGAGCATGACATCGGACCTGAACATCGGCGTTCGTCACGTGCTGCCTGTGTACCCGTTCGCGGCGGTGCTGGCAGGTGCATGCGCTTGGACGATTGCAAAGTCATCGAGGTCGCAATGTATGCCGTTGCGGCGGCGCTGCTGTTCCAAATGGTCTCGTCGCTGCGCACCTATCCCAATTACATTCCATATGCCAACGAGGCGTTCGGCGGGCCAGACAAATCGCATCGGTATCTGCGGACTCGAACGTTGACTGGGCGCAGACACTGAAGCAGGTGAGTGCTTCTTTTGCCGTTCACCAGATTACGGACTGCTGGATTGCGCACGCAGGTCTGAACGACGATCTGGCCGCGGCGGGAATTCCTTGCCGGCCTCTTCCCACAGGGTTGGCCCTGATGGCGAGAGAGCCGCAGGCGGTAATCCCAACGCACATCTCAGGAGTGGTGTTGGTGGGCGCGCAGGATGCCTCCGGCATGCTGTGGGGTGAGGGTGACCTGAATCCATATAGGCAGTTTCAGGAAGGCATACCAGAGGCGATAGTTGCGAGCGCGGTTCTAGTTTATCGCGGGAATTATGACGTAACGCTTGCGGCGGCGCAGAGCCACGTAAGCCAGATACCGATGCTGCTGCAGTAGGGCATGGCCGAGCGTGCGGTAGACGAGGCACGGACAGCGGTAGCGCTTGTTCCTCAGAGCGCGAGCTTGAAAGCACAACTGGGCGGCACGTTGAAGAAAGCGCATCGCGACCAGGAGGCCAAACAAGCGTTTGCGGAAGCGATACAGATGGCGAAGATGCATCGGCCGAATGATCAGTCGAAGCAGATTACGAAATTGATTGCGGAACTTCAGCAGCCGGAATTCTGATGTGCAGTCCTTGCTGGAGAGCACGATGAATGTCACGAACGAATCCTGCCAAACCACTCCCGCACGGTGTTGTTGACGCTCCGGTTTTATTGCGGGAAATGCTTTCCCCAAATCCGCTCACTTGACCGGAAAACGGTGTGGTCAGAAGAATCTGCTTTTGAACGCCGTGTGCCTGTCGCGCGCTATGGTCATGAGCTGCGAAAACTGTGGTTCGTGCCGAATATTCTCAATGAGCGGATCGGTAACGAAGTAAGGATAGGCGAAGAAGCCGTGTTCAATGCTGTAGCGCAACATGCGCAGAGCCGAAGGCCTGTCGCCTAGGACGGCATAGGCTTGTGCGATCTTGTAGGTTCCCTCCGGATCGCCGACGCCATGTTTCTGGATTCTGTTTTCGACCAGGTGGAGTAACTCCAGCCCGTCCGATTCTTTGTGGGTGATGGAGTCGCTAAAGGCCTTGCCAATCTGGGTATACAGGGTGGGGTCGAGCTGGTAGGCGCGATCGAGATCGCGGGCGGCAAGGTCCAACTTCTTCTTGTGGTACTCGGCGAAGCCGCGATAGAACACGATGAAGGCTGAGTCGTTTGTGTCGGGCAGGCTGTCAAGGAATCTATCGTACTCGCCCAAGTAGAGGTAGGCGTTGAGAGCTGAGCCGTTGGCCTTCACCATGGGATCGATCTGGCGCGCCCGCTCGCATGTGGCTGCAGACTCATTCAACATGCCGGCGAAGCGATAGGCGTAGCCTAGCTCCCAGTGAACAGCGGCGTTGTTGGGATTGCTCCTGAGGATTTCTCGCAACAGGGGCACAGCCTCTTCTACTCTTCCGGTATCAATCAGCAGGTTGGCGAGGAAAATGCCAGCTTCCAATTGCTGGGGCTGAAGCGCAAGCGCATGTTCATAGGCAGCCTGAGCTTTCTGATACTGTTCGAGACCACCGAACTCGAAAGCTGCCGCAGACTCGTAAGATTGACCAAGGTAAGCCCAGGTGAGGGCGTAGTTCGGATCGATCTCTGCCGATTTTTCGAGCATCTTAACTGCCATGGGGAAGTCGTGACTGCCGACGAGGTCGACGCCGCGGAGATAGTACTCGTAGGCAAGTGAATTGACCGGTTCGCCGGGTTTGATACGCGCTGCCTCAGACGGGGACAAATTCACCTCCAGTCCCTTGATGATCTGTTGCGCGACATTGTCCTGCACTGTCAGGAGTTTGTCGTACCTGAGGTCGATCATGTCGCGCCCGAGGATCTTGTCCGATCTCACGTCAATTAACTGATAAGTGATCCTCAGGTCGTCTCCGTCGTGGATGAAGGTTCCGGTGAGCAGGGTGTCCACGTTCAGTTCCGCGGCAACCCCGGAGAGGTCAATAGTTTGACCTTTAAATTTCTCAACCGCGGAGGAAGGCCGGACGGTCAGGGAACTGACAGGGCCGAGCCTGGTGATGACAGCATCAGCGAGCGAGAAACCGAGAAAGTCGTCCTTGGGGTTCTGGCTTAGGTTGCGGAGCGGAAGGATGGCGAGGCTGCGCTGCACGGGTGGGCGCATTGCAGATGGCCGCTTTCGATAGGCCAGATATGCGGTGAGCGCCAGAATGCAGGTCAGAATGGCAAAAGCAGGTATGGCGCCCCGGCGGCCCCTTGTTGAGAAGGCAATTTCCGCAGAAACGAGCATAGGGTTGTCGCGCGGGCGGCTGCCATAGTTGGGCGCACGCACTGGGAACGGGGGTACTGCGGAGGTCTTCCCTGCCGGTTCGAACTGAAGGAGTTCGGCCGGTGGCGTGGAATTAAATTCCGCCGGAATGCGGATGCGCTGTGGGGCTTCTATGCCGGGCCGGTCGGCCGGATCTGATACGTCGGCGTATTCCAGGCATTCCACTTCTTTGACGGAGGCTGTAAACCGATAGCCTCTTTTGGGAACAGTTTCGATGTATCGGAGATCGCCTTCTTTTTCACCGAGCGCCTTCCGCAGAACGGAGATGGATACGGTGAGGTTGGCTTCTTCGACGAAACTGCTGGGCCAGACAGCTTGCATGATTTCGTCTTTGGTGACCAGCCTACCCTGGTTGCGGACCAGGAAGACCAGCAGCTCGAATGCCTTGGGGGCGAGCGACACAGGCTGGCCATCCCGTGTGAGCCGCTGCTCGGCCGGCTCCAGGCGAAATGGACCGCATTCGTAAAAGCTGCCTGTTTTCAGCTGCATAGTCTGTGTTTGCCGTTTCCCGGAGGTTCTTTGGAAATTCCTTGGAAATCTTTTAGCGCCCCTTGAGGACTGCGAGCCCCGAGGTGGGCCAGTATGGCGGCGTCCTGAGCACGATTAGCCACGATGCTAAATCGCGGCCGCAGGCAGGACAAGGAGAGAATCACAATGAAAAAATGGTTTATCGCAGCATTTTCCGCTATCGGTCTCGGAATATCCGGAGTGGCGGCGTCCGCACAGGTTCCTGACATTGTCTTCAACCTAGTACCGCAACCCAAGTTTCTTAACTGCCTTGGGGTGCCGGGTGGACCCGCGCCCACCGCCGAAATACTTGTCCAGAGGGGCGAATTGAATGACATCCTCATCCTGCATGCCGAGCACCTCAAGCCGAATCTGGGATTTGATCTGTTCACAATCCAGAACACAAACTTACTGGCCAACGGCGAAGTAGACCCGAACTTTAAGAACTTCGGACTGGCCTGGTATCAAACAGATGTCCAAGCCAATAGTGAAGGAAACGCCGAAACGGTAATCAAGACGATTTTGCTGGATCAAATCTTCGGCTTCGATCCGGCTTCAAACCTGGCGCCCACTCACACTTTCCACGTGGGGTTCTGGTTCAACAACCCGGAAGATGCAGCCGCTTGCGGATTTGACCCTAAGAAACCCACGCCTTTCAACGGCGAGCAAAATGCAGGGCCGAATGCGATGATCTCGTTGCCGAGTGCGACTACGAAGCTCGGGCCGCTGTGCACAGGTCCTCGCAAACAAGGTTCGACGTTTGTATGCACCGAATAGGAAGATCTTCCTGATAGTTCTATTTACGGCAAGCACGTTTCAGGAAATTACAGGTCTGCGGATCGTACGGGATCCTCGCGGTATGCGACGGCGCCAGCAAGATTTATCACACGGGCGTCGTCGTTGCGCGTTCAGTAGGCCCGTGCAGGAGAGTCCGACTTCAGCGACGAAGGGAACCCAATTATGTCAGCTACATCAACGATGAATCATGGCGTGATGGAGGATGGAGGAGCGTACAACCGGAACGCCAGAATTCCAGCAGGCGGTGCGTTTTTGGCTTTGCCGTTGTTGGAGGAGGCAGTTCGAAAGCTAGCATTCGACGACTGGAAAACCCCTGTGGTGCTGGCTGACTACGGATCGTCGCAGGGAAAGAACTCGCTGGCTCCAATGCACATCGCCATCAGAACTCTGCGCGCGAGCCGCGGACGCGATCAACCGATCTTCGTCTTCCACATTGACCAGCCCACGAACGATTTCAACACGCTCTTTGAAGTGTTGGCTACAGACGCCGACCGATATGCCATCGGTGAACCGAATGTATATCCCTGTGCGATCGGAAGGTCCTTCTATGAGAACGTACTTCCACCTGAATCAGTCCACCTGGCCTGGTGCTCATACGCAGCCGTGTGGCTCAGCCGCATCCCGGCGCTGATTCTTGGCCATATCGTCGCGCACCGTGATACAGGCACCGCATGTGTCGCGTTTGAGAGCCAGGCCGCTCAGGACTGGAAAGCCTTTCTTTCTTTGCGCTCCCGTGAAATGCACCGGGGAGGCCGTCTCGTCGTCGTGCTTCCCGCCCTGAATGACGAAGGCGAATCGGGGCTGGCAATGCTTTTTGACCAGGCCAACGTAGCGCTTGCGGAGATGGTCGACGCGGGAGAGATTCGCGCCGATGAACGCGAGCGAATGGTGCTGGGAACTTATCCGCGACGGAGATGTGAGCTTCTCGCGCCGTTCCAGGCAGACGGGCAGTTCCAACACTTAACCGTAGAACACTGCGAGCTCTATTCGCTGCCGGATCCCGCATGGCCTGACTACCAGAGTGACGGGAATTCGGAAGCACTCGCGACCAGGCATGCTCTCTTCTTCCGTTCAGTTTTTGTTCCGTCGCTCGCCCTCAGCCTCACCCATGCTCACGATGCCGAACAGCTTCGCGCCTTCGCTGATCGGATTGAGAACAGGCTGCAGCGACGCCTGTCAAAGGAGCCGATGCCGTTTGATTCGTTCGTCCAGGTCATGGTTATCGCCAAGCAATGTTCTGCTTCCAACCAATCGTCGCGGGACAAGGATTGAAACTCTTATGCCTGACTCGGCTTCGCAATCCTCCGGTGCGCGGCCGGTGCCCTCGCAGGATTCGAACAGAAAACATCGGAATGTGTTTTATGGCTGGTGGGTCGTGCTGGCGGCCGCGGTGGGAATGTTCTGGGGAGCCCCAAGCACAGTCTTCTCTTTCAGCGTCTTTCTCAAGCCGCTCATGCACGACTTCCACGCAGGCCGTGGCCAGATTTCACTGGGTTACACGCTGGGTGCCATCGCCGGTGCAGTCAGCGCACCGACAATCGGATGGCTTCTGGATCGCTACGGAGCACGCAAAGTAATCCTACCGGTTACGGCGATGTTCGGTTTCGTCTTGCTGTTGGCTAAAGCGGTGTCGGCCAGTATCTGGCAGTTCTACTTTTTTTACGTGTCACTGGGCCTGCTGGTGCATGGGGCCGGCCCGGTACCTTATGGGAGCGTCATCTCCCACTGGTTCGACAGGCGCAGAGGTTTGGCTCTTGGCCTGATGATGTTCGGAATTGGCTCAGGAGCGATGGTTATGCCTTCCCTCGCTCAACATTTGATTACAAGCTTTGGCTGGCGCAACTCGTATGCGATTCTCGGTTCGGCTGTTTTTCTCATCTCTATACCGACAATCGCAGCGTTTCTTAAAGAAAAACCACAAGACCTGGCGCTCTTGCCTGACGGAGCTCTGCCCGGAACTTCCAGAGCGCCTATCGAGACCTCTGTTGGGGGCCTAAGCGCGCATGAAGTCCGGCGTAGTCGAACCTTCTGGCTCATGGTGTGCATTTTTTCTGGTAAGCGCAAGCGTCCAGGGCTGTGTACTTCACATGGCAGCGATGCTCACGAACCGCGGATTGTCTATCCAGACTGCCGCTTTGGGGAGTTCACTTGGGCGCCGCGCTGCTCATGGGTCGAGTGGCAATCGGCTGACGGATACCTTCCTTTGACTACGAAATATGTGGACCAACACGCCAAGCTGGCGGATGTGGAAGCTGAGGGGCGGGCGTAGGTGGATTAAGGCGTTGGCTGCCGGAATCAAGCTTTCGCACCTCGACAGCCACATGGGCACGCTCTTCAGCACGCGGGAGTTGTTTGGGGTCTATCTCGGACTCGGGAAGCACTTTCATCTTCCGTTGCTGCTTGCGAAAGATACTCGCGCAACGGGAGTGAGTGTGCAACTGCTGCCCGATATCAATCCGGAGGCGGTGGTGATAGACAGAGTGCTGGAAATGACTCCGGGTGTGCCAAAAGAGAAATGGTTCGAGCACTACAAAGAAATGCTGGGGCCACTTCCGCCGGGAACCTATGAGCTAATCGTGCACCTCGCCTATGACAATGACGAGATTCGGGCGGCTACGTTCGACCATCCGGATTGGGGAGCGCAATGGCGCGAGAACGATATCGACCTGGTCAAGAGCGAGGAGTTCAGAGAGTTTCTGAAGGAACAAAACTTCATCCTTGTCACGTGGGCGGACTTAGCCAAGGCAATCCCGGCTTCCGCGAAATAGGCGCCAAGCGTAGGGCTGATTAGGGGCTGGCGACGTCCGGCACGCAGCGTACTGCTACCACGCCGGTGTGAGAATGGGCTTCCTTGGCTGCGCTGGAGCAGGCGAGAATCGTGTCGGAATCCGTCCGCTTCCGAGGCATAAGCGGATGGGGGTGTTCCCGCAACACCATGGCCATCGACCACGGCCGACTCGGCTTTGTGGACGTATCACCGGCAGTCCGGAAGTTTCATGGAACCCTGGTCGAAATGTCCGTTCTATAAAAGGAACGGTCAAGAGAAAAACCTTCCCCATCGCTGGAATTTGTCTTGCTTTCCAGCCCCGTTGAGTGAGCAGGATGTGTTTTGACCGGCCACACCATTCGCTCGGCTCCTGGACATGGACCCAGAGGTTAGGGGTTTCTCTCATAGCGGTTGTCATCGCTTATTAGCGACGAAGCCTGTTCAGTTCCGAAACCAGCAAAGCAGAACGGTGCTCAAGTGGCGACCATGGTTCTATCTGGGACTCGTGGCCCATAGCTTTTTCTGGTTATCCGAGAGGGCCTAGGGTATTGCCTGAGACTACGTGCCCGAGGCACACAGCGCCTGACGGACATTTCTGAGACTCGCTCTCGAACCAGAGTGTCTCGAGAACCCGACGGCCAGCGCTAGAAGAGATTCCCAGCATGGAGCGGACTCGATCAGAGACACTCAAGCTGTTTGTGGTTTCAGATGATTGGCGTCGAAGCAGACTCCTTTCTTCCAGATGATTAAAACGATCGTGGCAATTTTTCTGGCTAAGGTCAGTCTCGCCATTTCCGGCCGCATGCCTTTCGCCACTAACGCCGCGTAAAACTCTTGGAATGGGCCTGGATGGGTCGAGGCGCTAGCCGCGGCACCCTTGAACAAATTCTTCAGATGGTGATTGCAATTCTTGTTCAGTCCGCGGATCTCGATCGGCTTCTTTTTCCGTTGCAGCCTGGCCTTTCACTACCTGATGATCGGCGCTGCTGTGCACCTCGATGCCTAACCCGCTGTACGTCCACAACTGTCGATTGGTGCGGAAGCGGTGCGCGGTCTGCACAATGCCAGCAACACGGCCGCCCGGATCGGACCCACGCAAGGAATCTGACGGAGCCGTTTCCACACCTGGTGCTTCTTGCTCTCTGCGAGGAGATCTTTCCGCACCTCCAGACGCAACAACCGGAGCGCATCCAGCTGTTGGTAGTAATGCTCGGCCCGCCGGCGCACCCCAGGTTCGCGGATTTTCCCGAGCCATTCGGCGCGATGGCGCGCGCTATAGACCTGCGTACCGCTGCACGGAATCCCCCAACTGCGATAGATGGCCTTCACCCGTGTCATGACTCGACTTAGATCTTTGCTAATGGTCAGATAGCTGCGCACCAGCTCCTTCAGAGTCCTTAGGCCATGGTCTCCGTGATACACCGGGCGCAGTTGGTTGTTCTGCAGCAGTTCGGCGAGCTTCCGCGCATCCACGCGATCATTCTGATTGCCTTCTTTCAACAAAGCATTTCGCCGCGGATCGCAAACTACCAATTCCGTGACGTGGGGCTTCAACAGGTCGTATAACCAGGCCGACCAGGTTCCTTCTTCCAACGTGACATGCACGTCTCCGCGCAGCCCATCGATAAATTCCAGGATCATGTTCGCTTTGGTTTCGATCACACTTTCCATAACGATCTTCCCAGCAGCATTTCTAACCGCGATTGACATGCTTTCCTTATGCACGTCCATGCCGATATATTTACTGCTAGTCATAGAGGGTGCTCCTTTCTGGATGGTTTGTGGCTTGCACCAAAAACCTTACTCCAAAAAAGGGGCGCCCTTTTATATTGCGTATTGCCGACCAACCGGGAGCAAGAATTCGGCAGCAATGCGAATTGTTACAATCGGCGTATTGCCGACCACACGGCAGCAAGAATTCGGCAGCAATGCGAATTGTTACAATCGGCGTGGCGAGAGCAACAATACGGACATTGCTCAAGGCAAGCGTCCTTACCGGCACTAATTGAGTGTGTTGCCATTTGCGGGTAGAAACATGGTCTTCAACTGCTCTCCATGATCCTTTCGCGTAAGAACGTTCGAGTGACCATCCAATAGGGCTGCTGCAGGCATAGCGCTCGGGGTGTGACAGCGTGCCCTAGTCCATGCCGACCCGCGCATCTAGCAGGACCTGTTCAAGTCTCGTTGTGGCGAGCACGGCTCCTTCGCGTTACTATACTTCGGCACGCTCAAAATGATGGTCCAGAAGAGGAAGTCTATGTCAAAGCGTTCTCTGCTGCTTATTCTCTTGATTATCGCCGCAGCAACTGCTGCGAATGCGGAAGACGAATGGAAAGGTCATCAACCCACCCTCACTCCAGAGAAGAGCGGTACTACGCAGCTTCTGATTGCTGTCAGTCCGGTGAACTCCAGAGTCGTCTGGGCGGCGGGAGCCGGTGGTACGTACGTCGTTACGACCGATGGCGGTTCGACCTGGAAATCCGGGGTCGTGCCCGGGGCCGAAAGCCTCCAGTTTCGCGATGTACAAGGCGTGAGTGACAAGGTCGCCTATCTGATGTCCATCGGGGACAACACTGGGGATTTTCGCATTTACAAGACGGAGGACCAGGGCGCTCACTGGACCATTCAGTTTACGAATACGACGGTCAATGCCTTCTATGACTGCTTCGCGTTCTGGACACCGGATCGCGGCATCGCGCACAGCGATTCGGTTAACGGAGTATTTCCCGACATCCGCACTACCAATGGCAAGACCTGGGAGTCGATCGCAGGGAATATACCAGCTGCTTTGTCAGGCGAAGCGTCGTTCTCCTCGAGCGGAACCTGCATTACTACACAAGGAGGGCAAAACGCCTGGATTACAACCGGCGGCTCAAGCGTCTCGCGGATTCTGGCGACACGCGACGGTGGTAACACCTGGAATGCGTACGATAGTCCGCTCGTGAGTAACGCTAATGCAGGCGGCTTCTCGGTGGCGTTTCGCGATCCCTGGCATGGCATTGTGGGTGGCGGCGACCTGACCAACGACAGTGCCACCCAGGCCGCAACCTCAAACGATGGGGGCAGATCATGGACGCTTACCAACAAGCCTCCCATTCCAGGATCGATCTTCTGTCTTGCCTATGCGCGTGGGCTCGAACTCCGCGATGAGCGAGGCAATGAAGACCGCTTTGGCAATCGGGACAATGAAGACCGCGGCCATGAATATGACCGAACCGTGGTGATCACGACTGAAACTCAACCGAACTTTGACTCCGGCGCAGCGGCCTGGAGTCCCGATGAAGGGCAAACCTGGTTCAAACTTCCGCAGGTGAGCGGTTACTGGGCGGTCGCTTTCGCGAATCCGGAAGCCGGATGGTTCGTTGGCAATAATGGCCAGATTCTGAAGATCAGCCTCTAAAATCCTGAGTCTCTCAGATCAAGGACAAGCGTGCGTAGCTTACTTTAATTCGATTAATGGTCGCAGGACGTGGATATCCGCTCAGCGTGGAACTGTTAGTGCGCGATCATCGACGTTCGACTTGGCCTCAATCCCGAGCAAAAATCGGGCCGCGTCAAAAGATACTCACACTTGAATCAAGTGATCCCAAGCCTCGACGTATGAGAATTCCGCAACAACTCATTCTGAGTTGCGAAAAAAGCCCCGAACGGAAGGCGTGGATGAGCCGTCTGCCATTGCTGCTCAGACAGCTGGAAGTAGGATGGTCGCTGCGCCTTGGCGAACCGTTTGACCACGCTGGCTCCTGCTCATGGGTCGCGCCCGCGATACGCGCCAATGGAGAATCCGCGGTTTTGAAGCTCGCTATGCCACATAT
>Ga0207060_10337_pt1 | contig 13606 bp, 12 predicted proteins | sample Alteio_BWMinCont_30_FD_153270 | JGI IMG/M metagenome (GOLD analysis project Ga0207060, IMG submission 153270) | Enriched cells from forest soil in Barre Woods Harvard Forest LTER site, Petersham, Massachusetts, United States -... | ecosystem: Environmental > Terrestrial > Soil > Temperate forest >...
AGTGGATATGTATTTGGCGATAGTCTCTGTCTCCGGAATCCGAGGAGTCGTAAATCGGGATATCGACGAAATGTTTGCGATTAGCTTCGGAGTAAAATTCGGAAACTTTCTGCATTCTGGCTCGGTTGCAATTGCAGCTGACACGAGAAAAACTGCCCCGCTGATGAAAAATGCGATTGTTTCTGGACTGATTCTTTCAGGGTGTACAGTTTTTGACCTGGGTTACTCTTCCACTCCGAGCGTTTTCAAAGAGGTCGCTGTCAAGGGGCTCGATGGGGGAATTATTGTTACGTCCTCACACAATCCGCCCGAGTGGAATGGAATCAAATTTGTGATAAGACCGGGCAGAGGGGTTTTCGAATCCGAGTTAAACTCAATCGAAAGTGCATCAACTAATCCATCAAGAAATTTCGGCAGGATCTTTCCAAGCCGAGCTTCTTACGTTGAAATTCTCAGGAACAAGGCTGGTAAAGATTCTGCAACCGGCGTCAAAGTAGCTCTCGACCTCGCAGGTGGAGTAGGGTCACTTTTTATTCCAAAAGTTGTCTCGTACCAGGGAAGCATAGTTCACACCATTCATAGCGCGCCGGGAATATTTCCTAGAATCATCGACCCTACTGCGGATCCCTTGATTCTCCTTTCAGATTTAGTCACTTCGGCAAAGTGTGATGTCGGTTTCGCTTACGACTGCGATGCAGACCGGCTAGTAATCGTGGACGAACACGGAAGGAAGCTGTCCGGAGATGCTACTCTTTTGATTTGTCTTCGATATTTTCTAGAAAACACGAGAAATAGACAGATCGTTGTCAGCGTCGACACTTCTTTATCCGCAGAAGACCTGGTTCGTGAGTTTAATGGGAAAATCATCTACTCGAAAGTCGGCGAACCAAATGTCGTTCAAAAAATCCTTGAAAATAATTCAGGTGCCGGAGGAGAGGGAAGTTCCGGTGGTTACATTGAACCATCCTTCGTGATGTGCCGCGATGGTGTTTATGCCTCAACGATGATATTGAAGCTGATAAAGTCGGAGGGATCGCTTTCTAAATTACTACGCCAGTTTCCAGAATATCATCAGGATCGTGGCAAGGTTGAGATTGACAGAAAACTCACCGGACAAATATTGGAGACTCTCGCCGCGACGGAGAGAGAACCTGATCAGACAGACGGATTAAAGATTAGAATGGATGACAAATCCTGGGTCTTGATTCGCGGATCGAATACTGAAAATGTGATCCGGGTCTCAGCTGAAGCCAAGAGTTCAGAGAGGGCCAAAAGTCTCGTTTCCGATTATGTTCGAAAAATTAACGCATTGGCTTCCGAAGTTCAGAAACAACCTCTTCAATCGATTTAGGACGATTTTGAAATGAATGGCGAACGTACGCTTGATGAAGAATCCATCATAAGGATTCTCTGGTCCAAACTTGGAAAATCTGCGACAAATCGAGATCCTTTCGAGGATGATGCAGCCTGGGTGATAAATCATTCCAAAGAAAAATTTCTTGTCGCCAAGGCAGACATGTTCGTTGCGTCCACCGATGCTCCACCCCAGATGCAACCTTGGCAAATGGCCAGAAAATCAATTGTCGCCTGTATCAGCGATCTTGCGGCTAAAGGAGTCCATCCCGATTACTGCTTGATCTCCATTGGACTACCAAAGCATTTTGCGAATGAGGATTTTGTCAGTTCAATGGCAGAGGGTTTCTCAAAAGCTGAATCCGAATACGGCGTCAAAATAATCGGCGGCGACACGAACGCTACCAGCTCTGATTTCGTAATAGACTGCTCAATCTCGGGATTTGCAACATCTCTCGTACATAGAAAAGGCGCTCGAACGGGCGACCTTGTCGGGGTCAGCGGAAAGTTTGGGGCACAACCTGCCGGATTATTGATTCTTTTAGGCAAAGCAAAATCTTCAGACAAAAGTTTTGAAACCCTTGCTGTTAAATCTGTACTGGAGCCGGAAGCCCGATTAGATGCAGGTCTATCGGCTTCAAAATTTCTTTCCAGTTGCATAGACTCCTCTGACGGACTTGCAATTTCCCTCTATCATCTCATAGAGTCGAATGAAAAGAGCTTTGATCTTGATGTACTTCCGATACAAACCGGTGCTGAGCAATTCGCTCTGGAAAACGGTCTCGAGAGTAGCGAGTTGGTGTTATTCGGAGGCGAAGAGTATGAGCTCGTGGGTACTTACTCAAGGGAGAATGAGGAGGAAGTTGCAAAACTTGGGTTCCAGACAATCGGTAAGGTGATAGAGAATCGAGAGGGCGAACCCATGTTGCTAGTAAATGGAGAGCCGGTCGCTCGACGCGGCTGGATTCACTTCAAGTCCTAATTGGATTCGATCGCGTCTTTCAATACTGATTCGTATTCAGCGTACATTTTCTCTAGTTTCGACTCATCATCTGACTCCGAGTAGATCCTGATAATCGGTTCCGTCCCGCTTGGCCGGAGAAGTATCCAGCTGCTGGAATCAGTCCAAATTTTCAAACCGTCAGTCCGATCAATTTTCATGCCCTCTGAGGTTGCTTTCTCCTCTATCACCTTCATCACCGCCGGTCTCTTTTCTTTAGGGCATTCAAATTTTGATTTCATCTGATAGAATTTCTTCAGTCGCGAGATGGCTTGATTGAAGCTTATCTTCTGGGCGGAGAGGGCATCCAATACAAGGGCAGTCGTCATAGCCCCATCTCGAACCGGAATGTGAGGACCATAAAAGAATCCGCCGTTCTCTTCCAGACCGAGAGGAGCGTTATTGTCTATCATTGCTCTAGAAACGTCGACGCTTCCGACAGTTGTCCAGATTGCTTTTGCATCGTGTTTTGCTGCAATGTAGCCTACAAGTGCTGAAGTGCTCACCGTTGTAACAATGGGTCCGCCTTTGTGTTTTGTAAGCAAATAATCTGCAAGCATGGAACCTGTCCTGTCTCCCCAATAGATTTCGCCATTCTCGTCGCAAAACAGACTCCGATCGCCATCGCCGTCGTATGCCACTCCAAAGTCAGCGTGATAAGATCTGACCGCCTCGCACATGTCATTCAGCACCGAAGGAGTCGGCTCGGGTCCGCGACCGGGGAAATTTCCGTCAGGCTGTCCGTTTATCGTAATCACTTTGCATCCCAGTCTCTCGCAAAGGTACGGAGCAGTGACCGCCTGCGCGCCGTTTCCGATGTCGAGCACTACGGTAAATTTACTTTCGGAAATTTTGGAGCGATTCACCTGAGACATTATTCCAGAAATGTAATTTTCAACGACGCGAGTCTCCTTTCCGGATCTCCCAACCGACTGCCAATCGGGACGATTGTATTTCTTACCAAGGAATATCGACTCTACTGAAGCTTCGTCCTCCCTTCTGACTTCAACCCCATCGGAACCGACGAGCTTTATTCCATTGTATTGTGCGGGATTGTGAGATGCGGTCACTATTATTCCTCCACCGTAACCGAGCGTCCTTACTCCAAACTGATGAGCAGGCGTTGGAGCGAGTCCCGCGGAATTCGCATCGTTTCCCGCGGACAACAGACCCGACATTACGCTTCCTGCTAGCGCAGGAGAAGAATTTCTGACGTCATTCCCAACTAGAACGGGTTTGGAGGTTCCGAGAAGAGTCCCGATTGACTGGGACATTTCTGCGATAAACTCTAGAGTGATATCCTTGCCGGGTATGCCTCTTATGCCGTTAGTTCCAAAAAATTTTCGAGATGCGGATGCCAAAGAAAGCCGACGACTATCGGTTGTCTTGTTTTCGACTTATAAATTCCGCTAGGCTCCCTCTCTATACTCGGAATCTAAGTGTAAAGTAATCCAAGTTTATGAAATATGTTATCCCCAAAACCAGCCCTTATCCTCGCATGAAAGTTCCGAGCCGCAAGTATTGCAACGAAGATGGCATGTCTGGATGGATGTCATGCTGTTCTGACATAGCGGACAGCTCACTGTGTCTTTCCTTTCTGTCGGCGATTCCGAGGCTATCGTCATAGAGAACCTTTTCACAACACTTTCTTTCCTTCAATTCTTTTCTAATAGTAAAATTATCGATGAAGAATTCCTTCGTATTACTTTTCCAAGTGCCTAAGAATTTTCAAAGTAAATTCCTTCGTAGTTGCTCGACCTCCAAGATCCTGGGTAAATTGATCATTGTCTTCCGAGTTCAATACATTCATCGTAACTCCTTCAATGTCCAAGGCTGTTTGATGGATTGACTCATCCCCGATTCTGGAGTACAACCATTGCAAAAGAAGACTCGTCGAAAGTATCTCCGCACTTGGGTTGGCGATACCTTTTCCGGCAATGTCCGGCGCACTCCCGTGAACGGCCTGGGCCATCGCATAGTTTTCCCCCGAATTCAAAGAGGGTGCAAGACCTAGTCCTCCAACTGTGCCTGCGGCAACGTCAGATAGAATGTCCCCAAACATATTGGTCGTAACCAACACATCGAATTTCTCAGGAGACATGACTAGATGCATCGCGACCGAGTCGACCAACCCTTCTTGTAGCTCAATTTGCTGATATTCTTTGGCGACCCTCCTCACCTCTTCGAGGAACAAACCATCTCCCTCGATCAATACATTTGCCTTGTGGACCGCCGTGACGAGATTCTTCTCGCCCCTTGATTGCGCTATTTTGAATGCAGTTTCAGCTATTCTGCGGCATGCTTTTCTTGTAACAACGCGCAAAGAAAGTACAGTGTTTTCGTCCGGCCAGAACTCACCATATCCTTTGTACAGATTCCTATCCGGGTAAAAGTCCTCGGTATTCTCCCTGACAATAATCAAATCTATTTTTTGGTGATCTTTCGATCTTATCGATCGAATCGGTCTCAAATTGGCAAATAGATCAAATGCTTTTCGTATTTTTCCCGACGCCATTGGGTAGTCAGGGTCGTCCTTTGGGTATGTCCCGGAAGATAGAGGTCCAAGGATCCAGCCGTCGCATTTTTTCATTTGTTCGATTGTGCTCGGAGGCAAACTCCGGCCGACCGAATTGTAAGCTTGAAATCCTATCGGAAGATAGATCAATTCCAGAGGCAGTAAGTTCTTCTTTGCATCTTTCCGGAGGACCTCGACGGCGCTCTCCACAACTTCAGGTCCTATACCATCCCCCTTCAGAATTGCGAGTCTCAACGGTCGTTGGATCATGCTAGCAAGAGATCGCCATACTTCTCGACGTAAGCCAGAAGGCCGCCTTCATTAAGAATTGCCTCCATTGTCTTCGACATCTTTGGGAAAACAAGTTCTTGGTTCGTAGTAAGGTTCTGGACTTTGCCCCTAGCTAGATCCAGTACTAGTTCGTCGCTGTCTCCTATTGAAGCGGTATCTACTACTATTGCAGGAAGCCCGATGTTTATCGCGTTTCTGTAAAAAATCCTCGCAAATGAGCTAGCGAGAACCGCTCTAACCCCGAGCATTTTGATAACTAGAGGCGCTTGCTCGCGGCTGGAACCCATGCCGAAGTTTCTGCCTCCAACTACAAAGTCCCCTGGTCTCACATTAGATGGAAAATCGCTTCTAGCATCTTCTAGAGTATGCTTTGCAAGCTCCGGTAGGTTCGACCGAAGGCTCATGAATCTACCGGGAGATATCTCGTCCGTACTAATGTTGTCTTTGAACTTCCAGGCTCTTCCGGTCATAATCTTTCATCGAACTCCAATTGTAACTCTACAGAAAGTCCCTTGGATCGGTAATCTGTCCAGTGATAGCCGTCGCTGCGGCTGTTGCGGGCGATCCCAAGTAGGTCTGCGCTTTCGGATTTCCGGTTCTTCCTGGAAAATTCCTGTTTGAGCTGGAAAAGATGACATCATTATCAGCTGGAATTCCGCCTAGAGCCCCGAAGCATACGCCACAACCGGCCGGAGTTACCAATGCGCCCGCAGCTAGGAGAGTTTCGAGAATACCCTCCTTCACACACCGCAGGTAGACTTTGCTCGAAGATGGTGTCACAATGAGCTTCAATCCCTTAGTCTTCTGGCGGTCTTTGAAAATCTGGGCTACAGTTCTCATATCCTCAATCCTAGTATTGGTGCAGCTCCCGATGAAAACTTCGTTAACTTTCACTTCAGTTACCTCCGAAATAGGTTTCACATTGTCAGGAGAGCTCGGCAATGCAATTTGTGGTTCCAGCTCATTCGCGTCTATTGAAATTTCAGATTCGTAAGTCGCGCCATCATCAGCTTTAATTTCTCGGAAATCCTCGGCTCTATCGAACTCCCTAAGGTATTGCAGAGTTTTCTTATCTGATGCTATGATGCCCGTTTTAGCCCCGGCTTCGACCGCCATGTTGGTCAGCGTAAGTCTGCCGTAAACATCCAGGTTTTCAATCGCCTCGCCCTGGAACTCAATAGATTTGTAAGCGGCGCCGTCGGTGCCTAGAATTGAGAGTGTCTTCAAAATTAAATCCTTTGCGAAAACGCCCCTCGTAAGCTTTCCATCAACGCTGATTTTGATCGACTCGGGAACTCGCAACCAAGTTTTTCTAAGTTTCATTGCGACTGCAATGTCGGTTGCTCCCATGCCTGTCGCGAATGCTCCGAGCCCTCCGGACGTGCAGGTATGAGAATCGGTCCCGACAACTAAGTCGCCAGGGGAAGTATAATCCTCTGCCATCACCTGGTGACAGATACCGTTTCCTGCGTCCGAGAGAATAAGCCCATTATTCATCGAGAAAGTCCTGACTGTCGCCTGGTCGTTCGAAAGCTCTTTGGTCGGGCTAGGGACAGCATGATCGATAAAGAAGATCGTCCAATCTTTTGAGTCGCCCAGACTACCCGCATTTAGTTTCTGGATTTGATTGATTAGAAGCGGTCCTGCTGCATCATGACTGAAAGTGTAATCGACTTTGACGATAACGACCTCCCCGGCGGATACCTCGCCTGTTGCGGTATGAGATCCGATTATTTTTTCCGATAGTGTCTTAGATTTCAATAGATTTCACTATGATTTTTTTCAAACAATTAGTTTCGTAGCATTAACTCCATAATTGAATTCGTTAGGATATCGGCACAGCTGAGAATCTCTTCGACGCTAACGTTCTCCTCAGAGCTATGTGATAGCACCGCTTCTCCCGGCCCATATGTTACAGAATCGACACCAAAGGTTTGTGCATAAGTGTTCATGTCGCCGGTCCCTGACTTGGTAATGAATTGAGGTTTCGATCCTTTCCTCAGAATTGATCTGCTCAGAGCTCTGACAAGTGGTGAATTCAAAGGAACTCTGTAGGGTTCGGTCGGTTCATCGAAAGCAGCCGAAATCTGAGCCGAAGGTAATCGTAATCCAAAATCCGAAATTACAGATTCGACAGCAGTTCTTGCTTGACTTGTTTGAGATCCGATAGGAACTCGAATATCTATTGTTGCACTCGTTTTCCCCGGAATAACATTGTGCGCCGTGCCACTCGAGATCTCGGTTAAAGCAACTGAGAATTGTTCGAGCGAACCTGTCTCTGTCACAACAAGTACCTTCTTCAGTGTTGAATAAACATCGTAAAGAAGTTCAGCAGAGTTGATCACAAATTTCGGTGCGCTGGCGTGAATCTCAGGAGTGATAATCGTAAGTCTCAGAGTCAGGTGACCACGATAACCAACTGTTATTCTCGACAAGCCTCCCGGTTCGCCGAAAAACGCGTAATCCGCTTTCAGATTGCTTCGAATGATTTCTGCTAATCCTGAACTGGAACGTTCCTCTTCGGTTACACCAGCAAAAACTATCCTTCCGACCGACTGGCCTTGAAGTTCTGATGCTAAGTTATCAAAGGCAAAAAGCAAACTGATTAAAGGTCCCTTCGCATCACATGCTCCTCTCCCGAAAACTCTTCCGTTCTCCATTCTTACTGGCAAGACTCCCGGAACCGTATCCATATGACCGCAAAGTAAGACAGTCTTGTTGCCGCTGCCGAATTCACATAGCACGTTTCCCACCGAATCGAGTCTCGGTGACAAGTGTTTACTCTGAAAGTATTCCATAATTGCTTTTGCGAAACCAGATTCTTGTCCCGAAGGGGAATAGGTCGAGACCGCACGAAATATGAAATCAGATTTTTCGTCGGTCATCCCTGGCTCGGGCGTCATGTGATTAGTTCAAACTCTAATGCGGACTGGTAGTTTTTCCAAGCCTAGTTCTTGCTCAGATTTAACAGGAAATCTAAGATCATTCCTGGGATGTCTACCTTGCTCTGAGCCATCACGTTCTTGAACTCCGTGGTGTTATTGACTTCGTGAACGAGAAGTCCCTTGTCTTCCGATTCCATCAAATCGACGCCATAGAAACCGTTTCCAAATGGGCGAGTCGCGCGAAGACAGATGTCATCTAGTTCTTTCGAGATTGGAAGATTTTCAGCCTTTCCGCCACGGGCTGTATTAGTTCGCCAATCGTTTGTTGTGGAAATCCGGTAAATCGCTGCTACAGTCCGGTCTCCTATGACTACTGCCCTAATATCTCTCGGCGGACGTTTTACTTTCTCCTGGATGTAGTACACTTGATACAGCGGAAACATTTCCTCTCTATCCTCTATTACGCTCTTTGCGGCGTCCACATCGTTCAGCAGAGCTACCATTCGCCCCCAGCTTCCAATAGTAGGTTTTAGAATGGCAGGATATCCAAGCTCATCGAGAGCTTTGAGCGCAGCGTCCTCTGTGAAAGCGAGCTTTGTCCTTGGAGTCGGCACACCATTGTTCGCAAGTATCAAACTGGTTATGAGTTTGTTTCCCGTTTTCAGTGCCGTGTCCAAACCGTTAACAACGCGGCATCCTTGACCTTCCAAAACAGCCGTCAAATGCAGATTGCGGAAGTAAGATGCACTCCGCTGTAGAACGACTTTGCCAAATTTTTCGGTAATCTGGCTTGAGTCGAGCAGATCGAAGTACAGATCCTTAGAATCATAGGTTTTGAGTTCAACCTCTCCGCCCTTTTTCTTCGCCGCCTCTATGATCGATTTTTCTTCCAGTCTTACGAGATCGTAGACCATTGAAATGCGGTGCATACGATCTCTTGATTACTCTCCCCAGTCCTCGCCAACAGTTTCAGCAGGCTTTATGTCGAGCATCCCGGAATCTGAAATGTCGAGTTCAAAAGAACTGCCGCAATCGTTGCAGGTTACAATCTCGCCGTCGATCGCGTCATTTGGTACTCTTAACTCGCCGTAGCATTCTAAACAATTCATTTTGGTTCTATTCACCTCCACTAATTTTTCTGAGCAGCGGCCGAAATATTTTCAGTCATCCTAACTGCCTCTGCTTCCATTTCATCCGTCAATCCTAATTCAAACAGGTCGCCAACTCTCAGGTTTTTTAATCGTCGGGCAAGCTTCTGACTTTGCTCAGCAGACGGATCAAGGCCTAGAGTCTTCAACAAAAACGCTGCCCCGTTCTTGCCGGAAAGCTCGCCGAAAACAATCCTTCTTGAATTCCCCACCGTTTTAGGTGGAATCAACTCGTAGGTCTCTGGATTTTGAATAATCGCGGCGAGATGAGTGCCAGCTTTGTGAGTGTACGCGTTCTTTCCGACAAGCGGCCGGCTGTTCGGGATCTGTGAGTTGGAGTAACTGGCAATCAATGAAGAAAGTTCGCTCAGCATTTCGTACCGGAACTGCCTTTTTACTCCGTAGAGCAATCGAAGTGCCATCGTAACTTCAGCAAGTGAGGCGATTCCCACTCTTTCTCCGCATCCGTCAATAGTAACATGAATTTGGTCTGCACCTGCTTCAATACTTGCAAGAGAGTTGGCAAGAGCGAGCCCCAGGTCGTTGTGACAATGAACATCTATCGGCGCCACCGTAGATCTTCTTGCGAGCTTGACTAGATTCTTCATTCCCTCAGGTAGCATTATTCCAACAGTGTCGGGTATGCCAATTCTATCTGCGCCTGCTTTTGTAATCTCGGAAATAAAGTGAGAAAGGTACTCGGGGTTTGCGCGGCTGGCATCTTCAACAGTGAAGCGCAAACGCAGGCCATGGCGCTTGGCGTACTCAACTGCTTCGATTGATCTTTCAAGAGCTTCTTCCCGGGAAACATGGAGCTTGTTTCGCAAATGGATATCCGAGACTGAATGGTACATTGCGATCCACCCGACATCGCAAGAAAGCGCGACATCGATATCTGAAGTAAGTGCCCGGCCGTGTGAAATAATCTCCGCGCTAAAACCTGCTCTTTTCATCTCTTTCAGAGATTCTCGGTGAGATTCAGAAATAACCGGGCTGATTTCGATAGAATCCACGCCGAAATAGTCGAGCATCCAAGCAATCTGAAGTCTCTGTCTCTTGGAAAATGAGATCCCTACGCTTTGCTCACCTTCCCTGAGTGTCGAGTCTAGAATAGAAACGTTTCCAACTCGAGTCTCCGGATCTCCGGAATTCAGAAAGTTAGAGTAAAATGAAGCGCCAACGGGATAACCATCATTTAGAATTTCAACCTGGTTCAAATTGTAATTCTCACTGGCTAGAGATATACGATAAACGCACTTTCGATGCGAATATATCTGTTGTTGCTGCGAAATCAGCGAAATACTTTCAAAACTACGACGGTATTCGTATCATCTATGCCAGTTAACTTGCGTATTTCGTCGATAGTTCCATTGATCTCAGCTATATTCGCACCGCCAACGATTACCGCGATGTCGTACTCACCGGTTATCTCGAAAATAGACTGGACTCCCTTCATTTTCTTGAGCCGGCCAGATATTTCGGACGTCGGAAAACTCGGATTTACCGAAATTAAGCTGATCGCATTCGCTTGGGGGCCAATGTTCGTTTCAATCGTAAATTTTGAAATTGCGCCGGATTTTACCAGCTTCGAGACTCGACGTCTGATTGCAGCCTCTGATAGATTCACCGATTTCGCAATTTCCACAAACGGTCTGCGACTGTCCTCTCTCAGCATTGACAGAAGTTTTTCATCAATTTGATCAATCACCACGGTACTCAATATTACGAGGCAACCTCTTCCACAGCTTTGAGACTCGACCCGCCCTTTCTTTCTATCCCCAAAAATATCTGATCTAGGCTTTGTACTACCCGATCCATTTGTTCCTTTGTGATGACTAGGGGCGGGAGGAATCTTAGGATATTCAGACCTGAATAAAGCAAAATCAGGTTGTATTCAAAGCCTTTCATGATCACGTCTTTTACCGGGATTTTCAGCTCGACCGCAATCATCAAGCCTTTCCCTCTAACTTCCCGGACAATCGACGGATGCTTGGTTCGAAGGGATTCGAGTTTGCCGGTGAGATACTCTCCGCTATCTAGAGCCTTTCCCATCAAGTTTTCTGATATCAGAAAATCGAGAGCTGCGTAAGCTGCAGCGCATCCGAGCGGATTACCACCGAAGGTACTAGTGTGTTCTCCAGGCTTCATTGCCGAAGATACTGATTCAGTCGTTGCAGCTATTGCAAACGGATAACCTCCCGCGATTCCTTTCGAAGCGGTTAGTATATCCGGAGAAACCCCCCCAATTTTCGCAAGCCCAGAGCTTTCCTGTCCTTCCAAATCCCGATTGCACTTCATCGAAAATCAAAAGAGCCCCCTTTGATTTCGTGGCCTCTTTCAATCCTGGAAGAAATTCATCTGGCGGAACATGAATTCCGCTCTCGCCCTGAATTGGTTCTACCAATACGGCGGCGACAGAGTCATCAATGGCCTCGCGTGCTTTGTCAAGATTTCCAAACGGTGAAAAACGGACTCCCTGCACGAGCGGTTCAAACGGTTTTCTGTATTTCTGGTTCCATGTTGCAGACAACGCCCCGTACGTCTTCCCATGGTAGCTCCCAGTAAAAGCGACAATGTTAGAGCGTCCGGTTGCTTTTCGCGCGAACTTTATCGCGGCTTCATTTGCCTCCGCACCACTATTACAGAAGTATACTCTCGAGAGACCCGGAGGCAGGTGTTTTGACAGCTGTCCGAGATATCTTTCACGAGAATCGTTGTATAGCGAGCTATGGCAGACAACTAGTTTCATAGCTTGTTCTGATATCGCACTTGCAACACGCCTGTTCGAGTGGCCAACTATTGCGACTCCGTAACCTCCGGAAAGATCGATGAACTCTTTGCCTGTAGAATCATAGAGCAGTGCGCCATCTCCACGGACTATCTCCAAGGGGAATTTCTGGTACAGCGGAATCAGGTGATTGTCTTCGACATTCAATTCGAGATTACCGTCCCGCGTCCGGAAAGTGCATTTTGAAGTGGATGCTCTTTAAGACCAGATCCTATCACCGATCTTGTTGCACCCATTTCGACTGCTTCAACCGCAGCGATTACCTTCTTATCCATTCCTGCACCTATCAGGGGCAGGGATTTTCTTGCTTCTTCCGTCGTCATTTTTTCTACCACTATATTGTCTAAAATCAAACCTTCAGTGTCTGTCAGGAAAATAGCTGCTTCAGCCTTTAGGGCGCCAGCCAAGTGCGAACAAGCTCTGTCCCCATCAACGTTCAACAATTCAAATTCTTCTCCGGCAGCTACGGGCGAAATAATGGGAACGAGGTCGTTCGATAATAGCATTTCGAGAAGATCAGTATTTACGCCATTAATTTTTCCAGTAAATCCGCCTTCGATTGCAACCTTGCGACCGCGTTCGTCCATTACAATGAGTTTCTTCTTCCGCTGTGCTCTAAGTAGCATCCCATCAATACCTGTAAGCGAAACGCTCTGAATTCCACTTTTTTCGAGTGTCTGAACGATTTGCTTTGCGAGGAGGCCCGACATTACCATTGTAAAAATCTCGGCGGTTTCCTTGTCCGTGTAACGACTCTTGATGCCTTCGGGTGAGCTGATAAATTGCTGTTTCTTGCCTAATTTTTCAGCGACATCCGTCACCTGATCCCCGCCTCCGTGAACTAGCACAATGTTGAATCCAGAATTTCGTAGCGCTCTGATATCATCTACGATTGTGGGATTGACTCCAGCGATAATGCTTCCCCCGATCTTGCAAACTATCACTTTCATACTGGATGCAACCCCGGAAAAAGTAGCCCATCGCTCTCGTCGAATCCGGCCATCAGATTCATGCACTGCACACCATTTCCAGCCGCGCCTTTCATCAGATTGTCAGTTGCTGAAAGTAGCAGCAATCGATTTAGCCTCTCGTCAATCTCAAAACCGATATCGCAGAAATTCGATCCCGCGAGGATTTTCGGATCGGGGTATTTTGCGAGCCCTTTCTTGTCCTTTACAAACCGAATGAACCGAGAGTCAGGATAGCAATCTCTCAGAGCCTTCCACACGGCCGGGGTAGTTAGCTTCTCTTTACCAAAAGTATGAATCGTACAAAGGATTCCTCTCACAAGATTCACCGCGTGTGGAGTCATCGACACCTTGACTTGTCTTCCGGACATCCTGGATACCTCCTGTTCGATCTCAGCCGTGTGGCGATGATCTACGGGTTTGTACGGTCTGATTACGCCGTACCTTTCCGCGTGGTGAGTTGCGATGGTGGGCTTTGTTCCACCGCCCGAGCTCCCGATTTTGGAATCAACGACGATATGATCAAGATCGATCAGTCCAGCCTTTGCGAAAGGCGCAAGGGCTAGGATGCTCGTTATCGCCATGCATCCCGGGTTGGCGACCAGTTTTGATTCTTTAATCTTGTCGTGATACAGTTCAGGAACTCCGAAAGGAGTCG
>Ga0207060_10340_pt1 | contig 13554 bp, 4 predicted proteins | sample Alteio_BWMinCont_30_FD_153270 | JGI IMG/M metagenome (GOLD analysis project Ga0207060, IMG submission 153270) | Enriched cells from forest soil in Barre Woods Harvard Forest LTER site, Petersham, Massachusetts, United States -... | ecosystem: Environmental > Terrestrial > Soil > Temperate forest >...
AGCGTGAAAAAAAAGAAAAGCCGAGTATGAAAACAAAAAGTACTTTAATTAAAAAGACTATAATTTCCATTGTTTATTCCTGTATTTTGGTTTTGTGGGGCAGGGACAGGGCCCCACCCCTATACGATTTTTTCCGTTCCTACGATGTTTCCTGATATTCATCGGGGGTCTTTGCTGTAATGCCATTTTTTGGAAAATCCTATAAATCCACCCCCCCTTTTATAATGAATTGTACAACGCCTATTCTTTTAGTTCATGGCTACGCTCAAAATCAAGCTGATTGGATTTGGCTTAAACATAAACTCAAACAAAAAGGGATTGGACCAGTCTATTCATTAAATCTTTGCCCTCCCTTTGCTTCGATGATTCAATTAGCAGAACTGGTCAAAAATAAAGTAGAAGAGATCAGTCAAGAAACAAAACACCCCAATATTATTTTAATTGGTCATTCCATGGGTGGACTCATTTCCAGTTATTATAGTGAATTTCTCGCAAGTCCAGGGGAAGTCTCTGCCATCATTACTTTAGGCACGCCTTTCCAAGGCACAAAATTAGCAGCACTTGGGTTTGGGCAAAATGTTACAGAAATGATACCCAACTCGCAGTTTTTAAGAGAATTAACCAAAAAAATTAAAGTCTCCAGTATTCAATATCATTATATTGCAAGTAAAGTTGATAATTTAATTGTTCCGTGGGAATCCGCTATACCCAGTTATGCAGATGGATCGGATGGATCCAAAGAAAATACATTCATTGTAGAAAACCGAGGACATTTATCTTTATTAATTTCATCACGTGTTATTAATCAAATAATACAATGGTTGAAAGAAATCAAAATTAAATAGAGGGAGAATCTTTCGGATTAGGAAGCTTCCGCGATACCTCTGCAGCCCCTCCTCTTCCTTCTCTTGCCCCTTCGTGGTGAGCTCCAGCTCGATGAAGATCTCTTGCCAAAATAACTGGGCCTTTTGCCTGCATTGCTCGCTTTAATCCTGACAGTAATGGTCGCTTATGAGGGTGCTGCGGTATAATTACTTTTTCAAAAAACTCTCCCTTCTCTGCACCATTCTCTTTCAGCCAACTCGAATGTTCATAACTTTTCACCAATAAATTCGAGTCCGCATTTAAATAACGCATTTGCTCTAAAATACGCTGATAAGCTACTGATGTTTTATTGGGTGTCTGTCCCGAGAACACTTTTCCACTCGGAAGAATTAAGGATACCTTTCGTCCATTCTCTCTCAAAGCTTTTGATTGTTCTCGTATCTGCTCATCAAATAGTTTAGCTTCTCTTTCGGTCACTAATACACAAGAGATCTTACCATCAGGTTCTTCTATCACCAATCCAAAAAATTGAAGTTTTAAGTTTTCCAAAAAGCTTTTTTGAGTCTCATGAGTTTGTGCAAAATTTTCTGTTACAAAAATATTCGAATCCATATGCCATTTTAATCCGGATAACCCTTGATGTAATAACTTATCCAAAGGTAAAATATCTACTCCGTACTCTGTCCTACCCTCCATCGGTACAAAACGAGTCAAATCTACTCGATTCCAAACTTTTACATCCGCAGGTTTTTCTCCCGCATGCGAAACTGCCACATGGCTTAACAACTCTTGTCGACGCTGGGCTTCAGCTTGAGCTTGTGCCAATGCAAGTGCTTGCGCTTCACTTTGTGCTTCACTCTGTGAAAATGCAAAAGTATCCTGATCTTTTCGAGGCGCCTGTTTTGTCACACGCAAGCAAAATTCTTTCGATTTCTCAATTATATTAGTTAATTCCGTATTTAATGTCGCATCTCCTGCTGTCAAACCTTCCAATATTCCCTTCCCTATACCTTCCGGAAATTCACGTATACGTTCCGCTACGCGCTTTTTTAAGCGTTCATAGCTCTCTATCGTTTTCTTACGCTGAGCTTCTAAAAAATCTGCCGTTTTAATGTCGGTCTCTAAAGCCTTATACTGCTCAAAGGGATCGTCTTTATCCTCCGTTAAAAAAATCTCCTCAAAACAGTGATATAATAAGCGCTTGGATTTAGCACCATTTGTCCCCAAAATTAAATTCCAACAATACTCTTGCACAACTGCAGGTAATTTCTGTACTGTTGCTGATAAATTATCCTCTGCCATTAACGTCCATTCTTCATTCTTTTCAGCCTTTTCAATCACTGTCTCTATATTCCAAGTTGTATCTGAATATGCCTTAGAAACTTCTTCTGGAACAATAACCGTTAAATTTTGTCCTTCACTAAACTTTCGCATTCTTTTGGCACCCTGCGCAATATCTGTCTTTTTTGTATCAATGCCAATCGTCATCACCCCTTCTGCCCATTCAGGGAGTACAATATCCACCCCCCTCGCCCCAACCTGATGAAACAACATAAAATATTGACTTGATTTACACCCTAAACGTTTTTCAATCTCCTCAACCTTTGTAGAACCAATCTCTGTGATTTTTCCATCTGCAATCGCCATACCACATAAAATATCTTTTTCATTAAAAAACAAGACATGGGTCAATTCATTTTCTTTCGCTTCTTTCTTTTCTGCTATCCCTTTCCCTTCTCGCTCCTTTTCTTCTTTCTCCTTTCTTTCCCGAAGAACTGAAGCTATCTTTTCTGCTGCTGTTTGATTCTTCACCCCTGTCAAGAAAGCCCCAACATCAATGAAGGCACGCACTGTTTCAGGTTTTGCATGCGTATTTAATAATTCTCGGAATAAACCATCAATCGTCTTTTCTTGACTCACCTTTACTGGTACTTTTTTGCGCATTAAATCATCTATGGTCTGGCCATCTATTCCCATATTCTCTTCCACATCAAAGTTAAGTTTTTGATGCCAAGTGGGATGATTTCCGGGTGTCCCTGTCATGCCTTGTACACTGCGATAGGCATTCACATGTAAAAAGGCATCCGCTCGTAAAGTATTCTCATAATGTTTAATGTGACTTAAAATAGGATCTACTAAACAATGCTTTTTAACTTTTTGATTATCTTTTAAACTATCATACAAAGCATCAACAACCCTACGGTTATCTACATTAACAACCTCCAACCTAAGACCTGTTAAATCATTAAATATTTTCCAAGCCTCTGTATCCTCATACTTAACTATCTCTAATCCTACTTCAAGTTCTTTCTTCAACTTATCTACAAAGGTCTTCAAAAAAATATCAAATACGGTTCGAGACAAGGGATTTGCCATTTGTAGTCGTATGGTATAATTCACTTTTTCCAACGTTCGCTTAAATTGTGCTCTTTTCACTGGCGTATTGTTTCCCGCATATGGACATGCTATCTCTCCATCTAAAGTTGCTTCCATGCCATGAGGAAAACCAAAGTGTTCATTTGGGTTACGTTTTAATGTTGATATTAATACTCGTGAAATCTCTTCCTTCATCAGACCAATTCTATCTCGTTCAATTTTTGAAAATCTATTTTCTTCTACTACTTTCGCCTCACCTGCTACTTTTGATTCTCTTGCAACTTTTTCCTCCAAAAACGGTGGGATATCCGTCCCCTTTCCTTGGATATAGTCTTGCAAAAGTTTACGCTCATCTGCAGTTAACTTTAACAATAGGGATGCCAGTGGACTCGAAGCATGCTCCATTACGGTCTTTGCCAGTTGTACCTTAATCCCATCCCAAACGGTTTCATCCGCAATTTTTACTTTCCCCAACATCACATCATGCAGAGATACTTTTCCAATAATGCCAGGACCATTCACCGGAACACCCTCAAATAAATCATATAATTCTACGATGGCTTTTAATTGATCTTCCGCAATACTAACCTTCTTACCTACCGTAAAATTCAGTTCTCGACGAATGTGCACATTGGCATCTACTTCATCGATTAATACATCCCCTTGATTTTTAAATAACAATACCATTTTGTCCAAATATTTTACTTGACGTTCCCATTCTTTATACTTTTGCTTACTACCATCAGTATTCCCCACAACAACCGGGTTTCCTAGCAGCTCCAATAACTTCAACCTTAAAGACTGAATCGACTCTCCTGTCGTTACAACATACTCTTTCCGCTCCATAATCCCCAGTAAATGCTTATACTGTGTCTTTAAAGTATCGGAGCGGCAATCCGTTTCTCGTGTAAATAAAAAATCATGCCCCACTTGACCAAACAATCTCTCAGAAGTTGCTTGTAAATCTCGTGTCTTAAACAATGCAGGGGTTAATTCTATCACCGATAAATTGGTCCCCGTTGCCTTCATCAAAGCCGTCAGTGGAGATATCACTGTTGATTTTCCAGCACCCATCATCATTTGAATGATTCGATTATTATACTGTCCTCGATTTTTCTCCTGTAATAATTTCAAAGATTTATATTGTTCTGACCGAATCATTTTATTTTCACAAAACTCAAGAACCAACATCTCAGGTTCTTCACTGGGTTCATAACAACGTGCTCTTAATGCCTCTCCTAATTGTTGAAATAAAAAAATGCGCTCTGGTGCTTCTTCTCGCATTCCATATAATTTTTTAAGGATACCTCTCACTCGTTCTTGTTGTTGTAATAGAGTTCTTTGAATTAAAAAATGATGTATTCTATGATATAAGGCTTTTGCGTCTGCTGGTTCTAATAATGTTTCTGCTTGAAATTGCTTCAGATCCCGCTGCAAATAGAGTCTTAATAAATCCGGGAATTTTAGAATTTTCCGCTCTTGGGCCTCTACTTCTACTCTTGCTCGAAGCCTTCCTCCAGGTGCTACTAAGTGTTGATTGGCAATGGTAACCAAATCTATCTCTTCTTTTGAGGGCTTCCCCTCCGCTAAATTCTTACGGTATTCTTCTCCTCGTTTTTCCAATAGCTCAACCATTTTAGCCCGCACTCTTAGATCTCCAAAGTATTTAAGCGCAACTGAACCTTCTGTTTTTAATAACTCATTCCTTTTTCTGCCCATTGCACAATCTGTCTCGAATCGTTTCCATACTCGCTCCATGGGATCAAGATCACTTAATGCCTTAATTTCATCTGGGGTTTTATCTCTTAAAGCTTTCATATCTTCTAAAAATTTCTTTCTTATCTCACTTTGTTCTTCTAAAAATCCATTTAATTCTAAGAAATGACTTAAATTGACAGCCTCTGAAACTGGTTCTGGCTTCAATGCAAGTTCAAGTTCAGACTTCAACTCAACATCTTTACCATGTTCCTCGATTAACTCAAAGCTCTGTTCCAACATGATTTTATCTAAACTTATTTTTGAGCTTATCTCGCTCTCGAACAGTTCATAAACTTTTTTTAAAAAATCATCTATAGAAGTACCTTGTGGGTACGTATATAAATCTCCAACAAATTTATTTCTAATGGCATACAAGAGTAATGTACAAACATTGTATAGTTCATTATCATATGAAATATCAAAGGGAGAATTAACATCCTGATGATTTATTACAATAGATGTTATATATTTTTCCAGAAGCATTAGGTTTGATAAATCGTCTTTACTACACTTCGACTCACGCTTAACCGCCAAATTATAAAAATCTTTAAATGCCCACATAAACTCTTCAGTAGTAACTCCCAACCCCAAATCAGCAGCGGTAATTGATCTAACATCCCCCTGAGGTATACCTCTCATGAATAATGCGGAATAGTAGTTTCTTTCCTCTGATGATGCAAATTTTCTAAAAGGTCTAATCGGCTTAACATTAACTGATTTATTTACAACATGTGAACGAATCACGGAATGATTTCTTATTTTTTTGATCTGTTTTTGTACTTCATTTAATCGTTTCTCTTCTTTGTCTGTAAAATGTTCTCTTGACTTAATACGCAGCATTTCTAGATATGCTTCAGCTTTCTTCAAAGCTGCAAGTTCTTTATCTCGCCATAAAAAACTTAAAGGCCCTCGCAATGTATGATGTGACCTAATCTGCCTTAAAATTGTTAATGGTGCCGGATCTTCTAACCGCATTTTAACAGGCACATTCTCTATGGATGCATAATAACTATCAAAAACTTTTTCTATTTCTTTCTCAAACTCTTTTTCAAAAAAATCTCGTGTTCTTCTATTGCAGAATTTTTTGTATAAAGTAGTATAATCTTTATCATCTAATGTTTCTGTTTCAGAATACCCAAAATCAATAGTTCTATTTCTTTGTTTAAAACTCGTCAACAAAGACGCAGCCTCAGCCCGCACAGCCAGTGTTTTTGGGTCGGAAAACTGAGCTTTGCCTTCTTCTTTTTTACCGAGCTTCGTTGGGATCTCTAGCATAACCTTTCTTAAAAGTTCTATTTCTCTTGCTTCTCCCTTTAAATCTGCTCGTTTCTTATAACGTTGTAAGGCCTTCAATGCCTTCCAAGGCTCATGTTGTGCCAGATGAATATAAGCAAGATGGAGTTCCCCTTCAGCAGATTGTGCTTTAAGTTTTCCGTTTGCAGTGACAAGAAATTGAGAAAAGGATTCTTGAGCAGAAAAATGCCACTTGAAATGTTCATTAAAATATACTTGATCACCCAGCAATCTTTCCTTATCTATCCATATCTTAAGCTGTTCCTTCCTGGCGGTATCATCGGTATCAAATTTTAGTTTATAAAATTCTTCATCCTGCTCTAAGGTTGCAATAAATGCTTGTTTTGGAATTAAAGCAATTTTTTCTCTTGGGGGTTCTCCTGTTGTTTTCTCCAAATATAAAATATTTGGAAATTGTCGAATGGCTACAGGTTGTTCTTCCATGATTAAACGATAATCTTTATTAGGCTGACGAAGAAGTTGTAATTTTCCTGCGGCATCTCTTTCTGTTTTAAACTCTAATCCATACCGAGGTAAACGAATGGTTAACTCATCTCTTGCATTCTTCCAAATCTCAATAAATTTTCTATCTTCAAAATTGAGCAAATGATAAATAATGCCTAAGTTATCTTTTTTCAAAATTTCAGCTGCACGTTTTTTTAATTGATCATCATGTTCTTTAACTTCCTTTTCAGAAATACCTTTTTTTTCCTTAAGTTTTTTTAAAAACTCAGATTCAAGCTTACTATATTCTGCATTCACTGATGCAAAATAGGAATCAATGCTCAGCCATTCATTGCCAGTTTTATGTCCAGAAGTACCTAATTCGCATATCTTATTTTCTTCGATCAATAAAATAGGTTTTTGGGTCTTATCATCAACGATAATTATTTGTGGGAATTTATCATTTTGACTAAACCAAAACGATTTACCTTTCTCACTCAAAAAAGTCTGAGACAAAGTCTTTTCAATTAATGGGTTAAAACCTGAACCCTGTGCATACCACTCAGAACGTCCTTCAACAACCATTCTCCTTTGCCACTTCGTGGTAGATCTTTTGTCTCCAAAATCTTCATCGTGATATTCTTTAATTATCAAACGAGACTCTATTTCAGGAAGTTCACATATTTTTCCAGAACGCGATACTTTTGAATTTCTCGTTTTATTCCCAGACTTAAAAAAATCTTGTTTATCACGAAACATCGTATTAAAAAAAGTATCCGGTACCGCACCATATTGGAAATCATTCTCAGAATATGTCCCAGAAAGTAGATCTATATAAATATCTCCTATTTTATCGCTGGGTTTGCAATTATACGAGGGAAAACTTCCTGTCCATTGCGCTCCATGTGACTTAAAAACACCCGGGGATAAAGCGTCAGAGAGTATTTTATTCAATACTTCTGATAATTCTTTTTTATCCAAACGTTCAAAATAGGTTTTCAAAATGGGCCTAGCCCTTTCTACCACCGCTGATAGTTCTTTTTCCAAAAAAGGATCAGCCTCTTCCGCCTTAAATCCCATTATTCGTTTTACAATGGCTCCTTTCAATAAATATTCCATTTCCGCCGAAGATAAAGCTTCTCCTTTTTCTAGTTTTAGATTTAATCGCAACATAAGGGATACATACAAATCTCTTTTAGAAATTTCTAATTCTTTCCAATTCTTAGCATCTACCTCCCCTAATAACACATTATTTTCTGCTATCCCTTTTGCTAAAACATCATTTAATTCATTTAATACCCCTCTTGCTTCTTTAAACTCGTCTTTCAGATCATATCTTTCTAGATAGCGTTGTAGATTAACACTCATCCTGATTAAAAAATGAGCACTGGATTGTAATGACCCTCTAAAAGTGTGGTAACGAACGCCTTCCTTAATACAGTTTGCCAATGCCAATGCCATTTCTGGTCTTTTTTCTAATTCTCTTCTTAAAAGCTCTGGCTCAAAGAGATTGATTAAAAACAATGCCCGAAAATCGTTATTTTTAATCAAATCATAGTATTGACTTAAGTAGCTCTCGGTTAGAAATCCTTGACAACTTTCATCTGAACGACTATGTAAAAACTCTAAATATCGCTCAACCTCTACGGGCTCACTGACTCCTTTTGCTCGTGACTCGTTTATCGATCTTTCGATCCGTTCTCGACAAGTGGTTTGGATTACATTTTCTGATTGTCTACTCTCTTTTCGGCTGCCGTTTAAAAACGCGCGTTTGTCTAACTCTTTACTAAGCATCGGAAATATATCTTTAAGATTGGCATAAGCCACCTTTTCTTTAGAAGCAAGATCTTGATCCTCTAAACCATCTAAAAATCGAATCTTAGGGACAGGAGAATCAGGCTTATCTAAAGTAATCCTAAGGCTTTCTAAACGTTCTGTTGGTGTTCTTAGGCTTCTCCCCGCTAAAAGTTTCGATCCCCCCGGGCTTAAAAAAGTCTGACAATCGGTCACATATTCCTTAAAATGTAAACAAAATTCATTATCACTAAGAAATTCTTTTAATGTATCGTTTGTTTTGGCAGCTTCTTCTAATTCTTTGATATGCTTATAAAAAGCATATTTTTCTTTATCCAGTGGCGACACATAAGGTAATTCTTTTGCTTTTTTTTCCTCATCTTGTTTTAAGAATTCTTCTAAAACTTTTTTGGTATCAGCATGCTTATTTAATAGTTCACCCACATAATCTCGCTCAGAAAATCCAGATTTCCCTTTTGAAGTTCCTTTTTGATCAAGATGCCGAGTTAATGATTCACTTTCAACAGGTGGAACATGTGGTTCAGGACGTTCAGATTCTCCCTTCAACATTCTTCCATAAAAACCTTGAATTAAATTATATTGCTCATCCCACCTTGGATCCATTGTAATAAAATAAGGTGATTCACTTATTTTCTGGAACATTTTTTGGTATGTATTTCTCCATATCTTTGGTAAACTCCCAAAATTTGGATCATCCGAAAAATAGTTTTTTGCTAAATAACAGGCAGCACTCATTCCTTTTAATGCAGTTATCATTCTCTCTGGGAAAGGAAAGTTTCCTTGTAAACCTGCATGCTGACCATAATATTTTGTTAAAGTTTGTACAGTGCTTAAAAGTTTTTTTACATCTTCTTTTGACAAAGTACCCCAGTAAGTACGTGCAGCGTCTCCTTCAATTGGTAAGGTACTAAAAATTTGCTCAACAGCGCTAATCACAGTTTGTGAATGACCAGCCTCACTATGTTCTTTACAAAATTGTAGACAATTCTCAAAATATTCCTTCAGGGATTCTGTACCTCGTGGTGGCAATGTGTCTCGTTTTACTTCCTTGGGAGCTGCTATTGCAGTAATCTCTGTTTCAATGGTTGTTATTTTTGGATAAAATTCTGCAACAGGAAAAGGCATAGGATGTGCGACAACACATTGAATAAATTCTTCTATACTTTGAAAGTTAGTTGAAAGCGGTTTCTCTGCACGGGTTTTATTCAATATTTCTTTTATTTCTTGAATTATTTGTAAATCTGATGCTACTCGTTCTTCACTCAGTTTAAAATGACCTTCCCCTCTTTCTGTAGATAATCTTCTAATCAATTTAGTCTGTTTAACTAATGCGTCTTTTAATTGCCTTTGCACCACGGGATTTGATAATCGATTATTCTTTTCACTTATTCGAAAATAATCTATGAGCGATTGAAGCTTAAACTCATAATTATGTTCTTCGCTCGGGGATTCATTAAGCTTTCCGCTCGCTGAAGTCACCAAAGATTTAGTAAAATGCGAATAACTGAACTGCTTGACTACCATCCCTGCGCAAGTTCCAGATTTTTGTCCTTGAATAGTTCGCTTGGCGTAGGGTTTAGGATCAACTTGTACTCCTCCTAAAAATCCAATTTTTGGAAGTACTTCACTATAAAGTCGTGCTCCGTCAAACGTCCATTTGTCTATACTGAGTGGATCTCTAGCTAAAGGCGGAAAAATTTTTGTTCTCATCAATATTTGCAAATATTCACTAAGCGCTTTTGGGTCAAGAGCACTCAATTTATCTGCTGGAATAGAGTAAGCTTTAACTGGATAGAACTTCGTCTTGCGCCGTGTCTGAATAGCTGAATGCTGTGCAATCCCACTCCCAGTATTATGGAAAAGACATGTCAAAGAACCATCCAATTCGAGCCGCCATTCACATATCATGCCATGTCCAAGCTCGCCCGGTGTGGGACCCCACCCTCCAGGCATAGCAACAGAAGAACCTGGTGCAAGTTTTAAAATTGCAGTACTCAACTCTTCACTTTGTTTACGAATACTTTCATTGAGTTCTTCTTTTAATTTCTTTTCATCATATTCTTTTTTTTGTCTTTCTAGAGCTTCCGATACCAATCGTTCCTGTGTAGCACTTCTTTCCCTTATACTGTGAAGGATCTCCTGAAAAGAGACCGACTCTCTCAATAAAGTTTCTTGATTTTCTTTTGAAAACTCAATTCCACCGTCACGTGTAAATTGTATAAACTGCTCCATACAGGCTGTTGTTTTTGACAACGATGAACCTTGTAAAGTAGTTCCCAATGCACTTTCATCACGATGTATATGGGCAAAAATACTATCGCTCATTTCAGTGAAACAAGCTTTTCGAGACTGATATAAATAACTGTATGAACGTGCAGCCACATTGAATCCTAACTAATTTATGTTATGCATTAGGGTTAGAGGAATAGTTCTTAGTCAAAGTTTCCAGTGATAACTGTTTTTATTATTATTATTTTACACATTAAAAATATGTGTATATACTTTTTATAAACTATTTGAAAAATAATAAAATAGTTTATAAAACCTCTAATATTTTCTGCCCCATCTCTGCAGGCGACTTCACCGTATAAACACCCGCATTTTCCAAGGCTTTAAATTTTTCCGCTGCAGTGCCTTTACCTCCCGCAATAATAGCACCCGCATGTCCCATACGTTTTCCGGGAGGTGCGGTAACCCCTGCAATATAAGAGACCACGGGTTTAGTCACATGGGCTTTAATATAAGTTGCAGCTTCTTCTTCTGCACTGCCTCCAATCTCACCAACCATAATAATCGCTTCAGTTTGTGGATCTTTTTGGAAAAGCTCTAAAACATCCACAAATGACATTCCAGAAATAGGATCTCCGCCAATCCCCACACAAGTACTTTGTCCTAAATTTAAATCGCTGGTTTGCTTTACGGTTTCGTAAGTAAGTGTGCCTGAACGAGATACAATCCCAATTTTACCAGGTTTATGGATCGATCCTGGCATAATCCCTATCTTACATTCCCCTGGTGTTATAATCCCCGGGCAATTAGGGCCAATTAACCGGGAAGATTTGCCTTTTAAATAATATTTAACCTGTAACATATCCAAGGTTGGAATGCCTTCTGTAATGCAAACAATCAATTTAATTCCCGCGTCAATCGCCTCAATAATAGAATCCTTACAAAAAGGTGCAGGAACATAAATAACACTGGCATCGGCACCCGTTTCTGCAACCGCGTCATAAACCGTATTGAAAACCGGTAAGCCTAAATGTTTTTGCCCCCCTTTTCCAGGCGTAATACCTCCAACCAACTTTGTGCCGTATGCAATCGCTTGCTCAGAATGAAAAGTGCCTTGATTTCCGGTAAATCCTTGACAAATAACTTTGGTATTTTTGTCAATTAAAATACTCATGATTTACCTCCGGCAGCCTTAACAATCTGTATCGCGGCATCTGTTAAAGAGTTAGCGGCAATAATATTTAATCCACTGTCGCTTAATTTCTGACTGGCTTCTTTTGCACGATTGCCCTCGAGTCTAACAACCACTGGCACTTTAATGCCCACTTCTGCAACAGCATTGATAATACCCTCAGCGATTAAATCACAACGAACAATGCCACCAAAAATATTCACTAAAACGCCTTTGACTTTGGGATCAGATAAAATAATTTTAAAGGCTTCTCTCACACGTTCTGCGGTTGTTCCACCCCCAACATCTAAGAAATTAGCAGGATGCCCTCCCTGTAATTTAATTAGATCCATGGTGGCCATGGCTAAACCTGCTCCATTGACCATACAGCCAATATCCCCGTCTAAGGGAATGTAATTTAATTCCCATTCGCGGGCTTTAATTTCACGAGGATCTTCTTGGCTAGTATCACGCATGTTGCGTAACTGTGGTTGACGATACAAGGCATTGTCATCAATATTAATTTTTCCATCTAAACAAAGAAGTGCACCCGATTTTGTAATAACGAGAGGGTTTACTTCTAATAAACTGAGATCACGTTCAACAAATAATTTACCAAGTCCCATCATTACTTTAGTTAATTGTTTTGACTGTTCTTCAGTGAGTGCAAGCTTAAATGCAATATCACGACACTGATAAGGCATCACTCCTAATAAAGGATCAACAAATACTTTTAAGATCTTTTCAGGGGTATCATGCGCTATCTTTTCTATTTCCACACCCCCTTCTGTAGAAGCCATAAAAACGATACTTTTTGAAGCACGATCAATTACTGCCCCTAAATAAAGTTCTTTTGCAATTTCACAGGTTTCTTCGATTAAAAGTGCATTAACCGGTTGCCCTAATTCATCCGTCTGATAGGTGACTAATCGGCTGTGTAACAATTGGCGAGCAGCATCCAATACTGCCTCTTTAGAATCAACTATTTTCACCCCACCCGCTTTACCACGCCCTCCTGCATGTACCTGGGCTTTTACCACCCAACGATGCGTATTTAGCGTGTTTAATGCAGATAGTGCTTCATCCACAGAAAAAACCGGCAAACCCTTGGGGATCGGTAATCCATATTCGGCAAATAGTTGCTTTGCTTGATACTCATGTAAATTCATATTAAATTCCCAATAAAATTCTCGAGGGATCTTCAAGTAATTCCTTTATCGTTACTAAAAATCGAACAGACTCGGAACCATCAATAATGCGATGGTCATAAGATAATGCAACATACATCATGGGACGAACAACAATTTGTCCATTCTCAACCATGGGTCGTTCTTCAATTTTATGCATACCCAAAATGCCACTTTGCGGTGGATTTAAAATAGGCGTAGACATTAATGATCCAAAAACGCCCCCATTAGAAATGGTAAAAGTTCCCCCGGTGATTTCTTCCATGGTTAGAGTACCCTCTTTGGCTTTTTGACCAAAACCAGCGATTTCTTTTTCTATGTCTGCCATCGATAAATCATCCGCATTACGAATAATAGGAACGACTAATCCTCGAGGCGAAGACACCGCAATTCCAATGTCATAATACCCATGATAAACAATATCATTGCCATCTATAGAGGCATTTACCATGGGAA
>Ga0207060_10342_pt1 | contig 13476 bp, 14 predicted proteins | sample Alteio_BWMinCont_30_FD_153270 | JGI IMG/M metagenome (GOLD analysis project Ga0207060, IMG submission 153270) | Enriched cells from forest soil in Barre Woods Harvard Forest LTER site, Petersham, Massachusetts, United States -... | ecosystem: Environmental > Terrestrial > Soil > Temperate forest >...
CAGGTCGTTTATCTTTTTGGTTTCAGGAACAAAATAGGGCTTGCGGATAATGTTCTTTAAAACAATCTCTTCATTACGGGCCAATAGCGGCAATACGTCTTTGGCGTGTACTATACCCACTATTTTATCAATAACATCATCATAAACCGGGATGCGCGAGTAGCCTTCGGTTATTAATATTTCCAGCAGCTCGTCTTTGTCGGTATTGATATCCATGCCCGATATCTTGGTGCGGGGGATCATTATATTTTTAACTACCCGTTCATTAAAATCAAAAACATTCTGGATCAGTTCATGCTCTGTCGAATCCAATGCGCCGGTTTGTTTCCCCTGGTCGAGCAAATACTGCAACTCTTCCGAGCTGTGTGATGTTTCTCCCTGTACCGGCTTGATACCGAAAAGCTTTAATATAAAATTTGCAAACCCGTTTAACAGCCAGATCACGGGCCTGAAAACCACAAAGAAGATCCGTAAGGGCAATGAAATGGCCATCACAGTTCGTACTGACCTTTGAATAGCTATTGATTTGGGCGCCAGCTCGCCAAATACGATATGCAGGATAGTAATAAAGGCGAAAGCAACAACATGGCTGGTATTAACTATAAAGGAGGATTTAATGGCTATGCCGCAGAACATAAAAAAGTTCAGCATTAATTTGGTCACCACATCCTGGCCAACCCATCCTAAACCCAATGAAGCAATGGTGATCCCTAATTGTGTTGCAGCAAGATAGCCGTCAAGGTTATGCAAAATCCCCCGTGCAACCTTTGCCACCGGGCTGCCTGTTTTTGCTTTAATTTCTACCTGGGAACCCCGCACCCTTACCATGGCAAATTCAGCGGCGACAAAAAAGCCGTTTAACAAAACCAGGAAAAAGGTAAGGAAAAGATAGTAACCGTTTATTTCGAGTTCAGGCCCCATAAATTAATTATTGGTATACAGGAAAAGTAGACTTATACAATTCCAGGCTTTCTTTTATTACTTTGTGAGCATATCTCATCCCTAACAGGTGCTCTATAGTAACATTTTTGCCTTCCAGCTTTTTATAATCCTTAAAAAAACGCACAATCTCTACCATTACATGGGGCGGCAATTCGGCAAGGTCATTAATATAGTTTATTGACATGTCGTGGTGCGCTACCGCGATAATTTTATCGTCCTGTTCGCCGTTATCAACCATGTGCATTACCCCAACTACCTTTGCTTCGATAATTGACATTGGAAATACATCTATAGAGCAAAGCACAAGAATATCTAAAGGGTCATTATCATCACAATAAGTTTGCGGGATAAAACCATAATTTGCCGGGTACATTACTGACGAAAACAGCACACGGTCGAGCTTTAACAAACCTGATTCTTTGTCAATCTCATATTTTGCTTTTGAGCCTTTTGGGATTTCAATGATAGCATTTACTATTTCAGGAATATTAGCGCCCGGTGAAACCTGGTGCCAGGGATGCTGTGTGCTCATTTACAATTTTTATTTTAATTCTTTAACATCTGAGTCGCTTTGAATTTTTCGTTTATAAAAGGCCGCAAGCAACGGGGCGCTCGTAACTACGATCAATCCTAAAACCACATATTCAAGGTAGCCTTTTAATTGCGGAAATTTTCTTCCTAAAAAAAATCCTGCTAAAGTAAAGGTATTTACCCAGGCAATACTGCCAATAAAGTTATAAAGTGTGAATTTTTTAATATCAACTTTAACAACACCTGCAAAGATAGGTGCAAAAGTTCTAATAATTGGGAAAAATCTGCCTAAAACCAATGCCATACCCCCATGTTTGGCATAAAACACCTCAGCAATCTCCACATATTGTTTCTTAAAGAATAAGGAATTGTCCTTTTTGAATAAAGCAGGGCCTGTACGGTAGCCAAACCAGTACCCGGCGTAGTTGCCTAAAATACCGGCGCCCATCAGCGAAAATATAAGGGTGTAGATGGATATGTCGAATTTTCCGGTTGAACATAGCAGGCCGGCCATAAATAGCAAGTAATCTCCCGGCAGAAAAAAACCGAAAAACAAGCCGGTTTCAGCAAAAACAACAATAAGCAAAAAGTAAAACCCTAAGCTTATGATGGATTGAGCGTCCGTTAAATTTTGCAGGTATTCCCAAAAATTAGCCATTCACTATTGGGTAAAGCTACAAATAAATAAATTAATTTGTAATACTTGTGTTACAGAATTAAATGAGGCTTGAAATGAAGGCGGGGTAAACTCCAATAAGTATAATAGCCAGTGCCGAAATAACAAAAACAAGTTTATAATAAACAGGTACAGTAAGCTCGGCGCGGTCTTCGTCACGGAAATACATGGCTATGATTACCCTGAAGTAATAGAAAATGCTGATAATAGCATTAACTACGGCCAGTATAACCAACGCCACATGATACCCGCGCAAGGCGCCTGAAAACATAAAAAACTTACCGATAAAACCTGCAGTAAGCGGTATGCCCGCCAACGAAAGCATCGCAATGGTTACTACCAGGGCAAGGAAGGGGTTCTTCTTCGACAGTCCGTTAAAGCTATCGAAATTATCGCTGCCTGATTGCTGTTGCACCAATATTAAAGCTCCAAAAGCAATGATGGACGCAATAGAATAAGCGGTTGCGTAAACAAATACCGAATTTGCTGAACTTGCCCCCAGTGCCACTATCGCGAAAAGCAAATAACCCGCATGTGATATACTTGAAAATGCAAGCATACGCTTAAAGCTTTGCTGGTATAGTGCGGTTATGTTGCCAATGAAAAGGGTGATAATAGTTATGACGAGTAATACGGGCACCCAAAAATCGGAGAGTGGCGCAAAACAGGAGGAGAACAAGCGCAAAAAGGCTGCAAACCCTGCCGTTTTTACAACGGTTGACATAAATGTCGTGATCAGGGTGGGTGAACCTTCGTATACATCGGGTACCCAGAAATGAAATGGCGCTGCGCCAACTTTAAAACAAAGGCCGACAGTAATTAGCAAAATTCCTGCATAAAACATCGGGTCGAGGTCTTTGGGGTGGTTAATAACCCAGTTACGGATAACTTCGAGGTTAAACGAACCAGATGAGCCATATATTAAAGTGATACCGAATAAAAGGAAGCCAGTTGAAAAAGCGCCCATCAGGAAGTATTTTAACGCGGCCTCGTTGGATGCAAAATCACTCTTTTTTATCCCCGCAAGGATATATAAGCTTACCGACATGATCTCGATGCCGATAAACAACATCGTTAAGTTGTAAAACGAAACCATAACGATAATGCCCGCTAATGAAAACAGGATGATGGAATAGTATTCGGCTATGTGGCTGCTGATCTTTTCAAAATATCCTTTTGAGAGTAATATAATCAGTGTGGTAGAAACAATGGTGATGGCTGAAAACGCGATGGAGAAATTATCGAACAGCATCATACCGTGATAAATTGGCTGGGCGCTGTTATTCCATTGGGCAACGGCAAAACCAAGAGCGGCAAGCAAACCAATGATTGTGACAGGTAATAATGCTTTTTGGGCCTTATATAAACCTAAATACAAAAGCAGTATAGGCAGTGTTGATATGATGATTAAAGTGCTCATGGTTTTACCTGGGAAAATTTAATATTCACCGAATCGACTAATTGTTTAACAGCCGCTTCGGATATGTGAAGAATAGGCTGGGGATGAACGCCGATAATTATTATTAAAGCGCAAATGATGCTCAATGCCACTGTTTCCGAACCACTTATATCTGTAAAAGTTGCAGTTAAGGCATTAGTTTCGCCCTGCATTACTTTTTTATACATGCGCAGCATATAAACCGCGCCGAATATCATAGTTAAGCCGGCTGCGGAAACCATCCATATATTCCATTGCAATACACTCAACAACAGTAAAAATTCGCCGGTAAAGCCATCAGTTAAAGGCAAAGCAACGGTTCCCAGCACAATAATTAAAAACGCAATGGCAAATTTAGGGGCTGTTTTAGCTATCCCGCCCAAATCGCCGATCTGCCTTGTATTTAAACGCCTGCTGATAATATCCCAAATAAAGAATAAACCGACAATATTGATACCGTGGCTCAGCATTTGTATCATAGCGCCCTGCACCCCAACGTTTGTCCACACAAAAATCCCGGCTGCTATTAAACCAACGTGCGCTATTGACGAGTAAGCTACCAGGCGTTTACCGTCTTTTTGAGTGAACGCTATAATTGATGTATAACCAATACCTATTACTGCGAGCATAATAGCCATGCTTTGCCATTGAAAAAAACCTAAGGGCGCATTTGGGATCATCCAGCGAATAACGCCGTATACCCCCATTTTCAGCATAATACCGGCTAACATCATAGTGCCGGCAGGTGGCGCTTCGGTATAAGTATCCGGCTGCCAGGTATGGAAAGGGAACGTAGGCATTTTGATAGCAAACGCCAGGAAGAAGGCCCAGAACACCCATGATTGATGATGAGCGTCGAGGTTTAAATTATAAAAATGGAACAGGTCATAAGTTTTTTCAGGTGTTTGCAGGTAGAGGTAAATAATACCCAGCAGCATAAATAATGATCCCGAAAAGGTATAAATGAAAAACTTAATAGTAATGCGGATGCGGTTTTCGCCACCCCAAAGAGCGCAAATAAAATAAATAGGTATCAGCGCGGCTTCCCAGCCGATGTAAAATAAAAAACCGTCTAAGGCGGTGAATACTACCAGCAGGCCAGCCTGCATAAATAATATCAAAGCATAAAAGGCGGCGGCATTTTTATATTGATGCTTATACGTTGTTAAAATAATAAGCGGGACCAGCAGGGTGGTAAGCAGTACCATTATCATACTTATACCATCAATACCAGCATTAAAATAAATACCAAACTTTGGCATCCAGGGCGTATCGATGATAAATTGTACCGATGCATCGGGCACGAAGCGTGATAGGAATAGTGCGGCCACAGCCAGTTCGGCAATAGAAAAAGCTAATGCCGCGTGTTTTGCCGTAGCGTTGTTAAATAATAGTACAGCAAGTGCTGCAATTACCGGTAAAAAAATTAAAATACTAACCGTCATTTTATATGGTAAACGCTAATCGTTTTTTATGCTTTAATTACAATGTACATTAATATGGAAATGATACCCACTACCATCATAAATATGTAGAAACCTACATTTCCTGTTTGCAGCAAACGCAAGCCTTTACTTGATTCGATAGCTCCCTTGCCAAACCCGTTTACAATTCCATCAATACCCATACGGTCGACCACCTTGTAAAAGAATACCGATAAGGCATCGAGCGGTTTACGGATCACCGCATCATATAATTCATCAATGTAAAACTTATGGTACGACAGATCGGCCAATGCCGGGCGTTCTTCCCCATCGGCAACAGGAATATCCGCGTTTTTGATATATTTAGTATACGCATACACTAAAGCCAGCAATGCACCTAAAACCGATGCACCCATCAGTATCCATTCTGTTTGCTGTGCAGATGGAACCACCGTTACCAGTGCAGCGGAGGCTTTAAACACTGGCGCTAAAAATTCACCCAGCCAATGGTGGCCGCCTAATGATTCGGGCACACCGATGAAACCGCCAACTGTTGACAAAATAGCCAGTACAATCAATGGAATTGTCATTGATGGAGGGGATTCGTGCAAATGATGCTCCTGCTCGTGTGTACCGCGAAACTTACCATAAAAGGTAAGGTATAACAGGCGGAACATATAGAATGAAGTTAACATGGCCGTAATAACGCCTATAACCCACATGGTTGTACTGTGGGTAAATGCCGCCGCCAGTATCTCGTCTTTTGAAAAGAACCCCGCAAATGGCGGGATACCCGAAATAGCGAGGGTGCCTATGAGCATCGTAATAAAAGTGATCGGCAGCTTTCCTTTTAATCCGCCCATTTTGCGCATATCCTGTTCCCCGCCAACGGCATGAATTACCGAACCGGCGCCAAGGAATAATAAAGCTTTAAAAAATGCATGGGTAAGTACGTGAAAAAATGCCCCGGTATAAGCGCCAACGCCCAAACCTAAAAACATATAACCCAACTGCGAAACGGTTGAATAGGCCAGCACTTTTTTAATATCTGTTTGCGATAATGCGATAAGCGCACCCAAAACGGCAGTCGACAAGCCAATAACGGCTATGGTATGCTGTGTGATTGGCGCCAGGGTAAATAATATGTTTGAGCGGGCCACCATATAAACGCCGGCGGTAACCATGGTTGCGGCATGGATCAAAGCCGAAACCGGTGTAGGGCCCGCCATCGCATCAGGAAGCCAGGTAAACAATGGGATCTGCGCCGATTTGCCTACCGCGCCAACAAACAGCAGCATGGTAATCAATGTGAAATTTACGCCGGCAAAATCCTTGGTGCCTGCCTTTGCAAAAATATCGCTGAATGAAGCGCTTCCAAAAATAAGCACCATTATAAATATCGCTATCACAAAGCCTAAATCGCCTATGCGGTTCATTATAAAGGCTTTTTTGGCGGCATCGGCATAATCAGGATTGGTGTACCAAAAACCGATGAGCAGGTAGGAGCAGAGGCCCACGCCTTCCCAGCCTATAAACATGATGAGGTAATTTGAACCAAGCACCAGCAAAAGCATAAAGAAAACGAACAGGTTCAAATAAGAAAAAAACTTGCCAAATCCGGCATCGTCCTTCATATAGCCGACGGAATACAAATGAATGAGGAAGCCTACGCCGGTAATTATTAACAGCATAAGCGAACTCAATTGATCGACCAAAAACGCGAAGGGCACTTTAAAATCACCGACTGAAAACCAATTGCAAAGATTAACATTGAATGCACCGGTAGATTTTACCTGCAGAAAAGCGCCTAAACTTATGCCAAACGAAGCCAATACTAAAACACTGCCGAAAAAGCCAATTAACCCTTTTGATAGTGTATTACGGCCAACGCCGTTAATAATAAAACCGGCTAACGGCAGTGCAGGAATAAGCCAGATGTATTTGTCCATTTGTTATATTAATATTATGTCATTGCGGGCGATAGCGTGGCAATCTCTTCACTATATATGGCCATTATGCATAGCTACGAGATTGCTTCGTCGTTCCTCCTCGCAATGACATAGTTTTTTATACGTTTTGCGATGTTATATTATTAAAAATCCGAAATCGAAATTCCGAAATCCGAAATCGAAAATCACCATTTCAACCGGTTCAGCACATTAATATCTATTGAATTTGTATTGCGATAGATCATAACTATGATAGCCAGTCCCACCGCAACTTCGGCGGCAGCCAACGCCATTATAAAGAACACGAACACCTGGCCGGTGGCATCCCCGCGATAAACGGAGAAAGCGGTAAGCAGCAAGTTTACCGAATTCAGCATCAATTCAACCGACATAAATATCACGATAGCATTGCGGCGGATCAATACGCCAATAACGCCAATCGCAAAAATGATACTGCATAATAATATGTAATGGTTAAGCGGTATCGCCTGTATGTTATTTGTGAAAGTTTCCATCAGGTTGTTTTGGGGTCTTTTGTTGCCAGTAAAACAGCGCCTACCATTGCCGATAGCAGCAGGATTGACGATACTTCAAATGGTAGTAAATATTCGTTAAAAAGTATTTTTCCTAAGTTTTTTACAAGGCCCAGGTTAGGGTCGTTTAGTATTACAGGCTGTGAAACTTTAAATGCTTTTAAAGCGGCCACTATGGTTACTAAAAAGCAGCCGCCGCCAATAACGGCCGCAAACTTAACCAGGCTTGATTTACGGGGCTCTGATTCCTTGTTTAAGTTGATGAGCATCAGTGTGTACAGGAACAATACTAAAATTGCCCCCATGTACACTATAAAATTAACCACGGCCAAAAACTGGGCGTTCATTAAGATATAATGGATGGTAAAAGTGAAAAATGTAAGTACCAGGTAAAGGATGCTGTGTACAGGGTTTTTGGCAGTAATAACCAGTATTGAAAAAAATATTGACAAAAATGCGATGAAGTAAAACGTACTCATGGTTTATATTTACAAAATACCTTTACCAGTTAAAATAGCTGGGCAAAGGTATAAAACTTCTTTATTGATTTAAGGGAGCTTCTACTAATTTGTCTTTTCCGTATATAAAATCTTTTCTCAAATAGTCTGATGTTACGTGCGGGCCGTCCAGGTAAATTGCTTCTTTAGGGCAAGCCTCTTCGCACAGGCCGCAAAAAATACAGCGCAGCATATTTATCTCATAAACAGCAGCATATTTTTCTTCGCGGTATAAATGTTCTTCACCTTTCTGGCGTTCAGCGGCTATCATAGTAATAGCCTCGGCCGGGCATGATAGCGCGCATAAACCGCAGGCGGTGCAGCGTTCTTTACCATCTTCGTCCCTTTTTAACGAATGCAGCCCACGGAAATTTTCGGAATATTCGCGTTGCTGTTCGGGGTACTGTATGGTAACAGGCTTCCTGAAAAAGTGCTTCATAGTAATTGAAAGGCCCTGCGCAATGGCGGGCAAATATATCCGTTCCCAAAAATTGAGCGGTTTTGATTCAAGTACTTTTCGTTTATTACTTAATGATTCCATCGGCTTAAACGTTTATCTGTTTATTAAAGTAATAACAATCCCCGTGATAACAATATTGGCAATTGCCAGTGGGATCAACGCTTTCCAGCCCAGGTCCATTAACTGATCGTAACGGAAACGGGGAATCGTCCATCGTACCCACATAAAAAAGAATATGAAGAAAAATATTTTTGCGAATAACGCAACCACACCGATTATCGCGACCAGGTTTGGCGAATGTATCAAATCCATGAAAGGGAAATTATAACCTCCAAAATAAAGGGTTGACATTACCGCGCCCGAAATAAACATATTGATGTATTCGGAAAACAAGTAAAAGCCAAGTTTCATGGAAGAATACTCGGTATGGTACCCGCCGATCAGTTCAGTTTCGCATTCCGGGAGGTCGAAGGGTGTGCGGTTGGTTTCGGCAAAGGCACAAACAATAAATAATAAAAAGCCTAAAGGCTGCCTGAAAAAGTTCCAGGTAAACCAGCCGTTCGCCCAAAAACCATGTTGCTGTTCGGCAATTTCGCGCAGGCTTAGTGTGCCGGTTACCATTAACAGGGCTATAATGGATAAGCCCATGGATATTTCGTAACTAATATTTTGCGATGCCGCACGTATAGCGCCTAATAACGAATATTTATTGTTGGATGCCCACCCGCCTATCATTACGCCATAAACACCGAGGGAAACCACGCCCAAAATGTACAGAACGCCTACATTAATATCGGCAACCTGCAAATCAATAACGTGTGTGCCGATAGTCAATTTTTGCCCCCACGGTATAACCGCCGAACCTATACAGGCGGTAAATATTGATAATGATGGCCCTGCAATAAATAAAAATGCGCTCGCATTCGCAGGGATGATCTCTTCTTTCAAAAACATTTTACCGCCATCTGCAAACGGCTGAAGAATACCGAACGGGCCGGCGCGGTTGGGGCCTAACCTGTCCTGGAAAAATGCCGCAACTTTGCGTTCTGCATACGTAGAGTACAACGCGATCAGTAAGCTGATCGAAAAGATGATCACTACCAGTACAAATTTAATTATTATATCTGCAACGTCCATTATAAGCGTGTATCTCGTTCAAATTGTTCTTTATTGGCTTCTATTAACACCGGGTTATTTTTCACCACCGGCAAAGGTATAAAATCATAATGATTGGAGCTGATAACCGATTTATGCGATATTTTGCGCGGCCCTTCAATTACCCAATCCGAAGTTTTCTTTTTATCAAAGCGGCAGGTGTTGCATATAAATTCTTCTACCTCGCCGTATTGGTCTTTACGCGCAGTTACGCGCATTACTTCGTCGCCTTTATACCATAAAGTTACTTTGCCGTTGCAGGTAGGATGATCGCAATCGCGGTGTGCATCAACCGGTTTTGTGAACCAAACGCGATTTTTAAAGCGGAAAGTTTTATCGGTTAAGGCGCCTACCGGGCATACATCGATCACATTTCCCGAAAAATCATTATCAACTGCATGTTGTATGTATGTTGATATTTCGGAATGATCGCCCCTGTTCAATATGCCGTGGATACGGTGATCGGTTATCTGGTCGGCAACAAAAACACAGCGGTAACATAAAATACAGCGCGTCATGTGTAGCTGTATTTTATCGCCGATATCTATTTTCTCAAAAGTACGGCGGTCGAATTCATAGCGTGTTTTAACCGCTCCGTGGTCAAAACCCAGGTTTTGCAGGTCGCATTCGCCGGCCTGGTCGCAAATTGGGCAATCCAGTGGGTGGTTGATCAGCAACATTTCAACAATACCTCTGCGCGCCTCAATTACTTCCGGCGAGGTAATGTTTTGTACTTCCATGCCGTCACTTACCGGGGTACGGCATGATGCTACAAGTTTCGGCATAGGGCGCGGGTCTTTTTCAGACCCTTTGCTTACCTTAACCAAGCAGGTACGGCATTTACCGCCGCTATCCTTTAGCTTCGAATAATAGCACATAGCAGGCGGAACAATATCGCCCCCAATTTGCCTTGCGGCATTGAGGATGCTTGTTCCCGGTTCTACTTCAATGGCAATGCCATCTATGGTTACTTTCATTGATCTTAATTCAAATAAATCTAACTTCTGTTACTCCATCTTCAGGAGACCCGTTCATTTTTGTAAAATCTATCACCTTATGAAAAACTGCATCCATTGTCAACTCGAAACCTGGCAATATCGGCGTAGTCAGCTTCTCACCATTGGTTAATATTTTACCCGCTGTATATCTACCAGTATGATCAAGCGTATATCTTAACAACGATTGTTCCTCGGCGAAAACTATCCAATATTCGGCTATTCCGAAATCTTCATATAATTGAAACTTTTGTTTAAGTTCCGTGAGATTATTACCGGGTATTAAAATCTCCACCACAATTTCAGGACTACCAATTCCGCCTCGTTCATCTAAATTCGCCCTGTTTAAAAATACGCTGATATCAGGCTGAACCACGTTTGTAACATCCTCGTCATAACGTGACTTATCTATTAAACGAACATCAAACGGCGCTATAAAGACTTTGCCAATTTCACCTTCTTTATTGAAAAAGTTCCAAATCTCAGTAGCTATATTACCCAATATGGTTTGATGGTTAGCGCCCATACAGAATGCACCGGGATAATTAACCATCGGAAAAACCTTACCTCGTATCAGCTCCACACGTTCCCTAAACCTCCACGAATAATAATCCGCGTAGGTATAGGTTTTTGAGAAGTCTAAGTCGTCGATACTGTCCATATACAAAAATACTTCAAATTAGCTCACCGTTTCCAATTTTGGCAGCGGATCAGCATAATGTGCAATGCCGTAATTTCTTGTTACTGCTTCTGCCCCATGGGTTACATGCCACTCAAACTCATCCCTGAAATGGCGTATCGCACTGGCCACCGGCCAAGCTGCGGCATCGCCCAGCGGACAAATGGTATTTCCTTCAATTTTTTTCGATACGTCGACCAGCAGGTCCATATCACTTAGTTTGCCGTGGCCATATTCCAAACGGTGCAAAACTTTTTCCATCCAGCCTGTACCTTCGCGGCACGGTGAACATTGGCCGCAGCTTTCGTGGTGATAGAAACGGGTGAAGTTCCAGGTATTGCGAACGATACACTGATCTTCGTCATAGGCGATAAAACCTCCCGATCCCATCATGCTCCCGCTGACGAAACCACCATCGGACAATGATTCATAACTCATTAATCGCGGTTCGTTCTTTATGGTTTTAAGGAACAGATTGGCGGGAAGAATAGGCACTGATGAACCCCCGGCTACAACCGCCTTTAAACGTTTGCCGTTGGCAATGCCGCCGCAATATTCATCCGAATACATAAATTCTTCAACCGGCAAGCCCAGGTCAATTTCATAAACTCCGGGATTCTTTACATTCCCGCCTGCTGAGATTAGTTTGGTGCCTGTGCTGCGGCCAACGCCAATTTTAGCGTACTCATCGCCGCCTTCGTTGATGATAGGCACTACAGCCGCTATCGACTCCACATTATTTACCACAGTGGGGCAGCCGTATAAACCTGCAATTGCAGGGAAAGGCGGTTTGATGCGCGGGTTACCACGTTTGCCTTCCAATGACTCCAGCAGCGCTGTTTCTTCGCCGCAAATATAAGCGCCTGCGCCGGGATGTACGTATAGTTCAAGATCGTAGCCGCTGCCTAATATGTTTTTACCGAGAAAGCCGGCTTTTTTTGCCTCTGCAATGGCTTTTTCAAGGATCCTGATTTGCGGCATCATTTCGCCGCGAACGTATATGTAGGATACTTTTGCCCCTAAAGCAAAACTGGAAACGATCATCCCTTCAATTAGTAGGTGGGGGATATAATTCATCAGGTAACGGTCTTTAAACGTGCCGGGTTCCGATTCATCCGCATTGCAAACCAGGTAACGTGCCACGCCCTCGGGTTTGGCCAGGAAACTCCATTTCATCCCGGTAGGGAAACCGGCCCCGCCGCGCCCGCGCAGGCCCGACTTTTTAACTTCCTCAACCACTGCATCGGGCGACATGGTTTTCAGCGCTTTTTCAACAGCAGCATAACCGCCTTTTGAGCGGTAAACATCAAATGTATTGATGCCGGGTACGTTGATATGTTCTAAAAGTAATTTGCGTGCCATTACTGCTTAATATATCTTTTTGGTATGCTTGTAATAGTTAATGTGCCTTATTATACAGCTTGCAAAAGCTATAACGACCATAAATTTTAAGAATAACGGATTTTTGTCGAAATCACCATTTGCAAAATGTATTACAAGTACGGTGACAATGAACAATGAATCGGTTAAAATTAAACTGGTCCTTGTCATTTTTTAATTATTGCTTTTTGATGTTAAGTCTGCTATCAGTTTGTCGATTGAATCGTTAGTTAAATTTTCGTAAAAAGTGTATTCAGGCCCAATTTGCAAAACCGGCCCGTAACCGCAGGCGGCCAGGCATTCAACGCCGCGCCAGCTGAACAGGCCGTCGGGTGTAACCTCGCCTTCTTTAACGCCGAGTTTTTGCGAAACATAGTCCATTAATTTTTCAGCCCCGACAATGGCGCAGGGCCCGGTGCGGCAAATTTCCAGTAAATATTTTCCCTGCGGGCGCAAAAGGTACATGCTGTAAAATGTGGCTACCTCGTATACTTCAATGGCCTGTATTTCCAGGTATTCGGCAACGATATCCATTGCGGGGACGCTTACCCAGCCAAATTCGGCCTGTACCAGGTGCAGTATAGGCAATAAAGCCGATTTTTGGTTTCCTGCGGGATAGCGGCTTACAATATCATCAAATTTACTGATCAGCTCCGGGGTAAACTCCACCGGCGCACGGGTTTCGTCAACTCTAAGCATCTAATTCTCCGGCTATTACGTTTAAACTACTCATGTTAATAATCGCATCTGATAGAAGCATTCCCCGGCTCATCGGCGCATACATCTGGTAATTGATGAAGCTTGGCCTGCGGAAATG
>Ga0207060_10343_pt1 | contig 13464 bp, 8 predicted proteins | sample Alteio_BWMinCont_30_FD_153270 | JGI IMG/M metagenome (GOLD analysis project Ga0207060, IMG submission 153270) | Enriched cells from forest soil in Barre Woods Harvard Forest LTER site, Petersham, Massachusetts, United States -... | ecosystem: Environmental > Terrestrial > Soil > Temperate forest >...
AGCTTTTTCTTTAAGCTTCCGGAAGAAATCTCCTGCTTCAATAGCTTTGAATTGGTGGTCATCCCCAACAACAATTAATTTGGCCTTGGCTTTCTCGATATACCCTAGAATCGATGCCCATTGAGATGTCCCAATCATTCCAGCTTCATCGATGATGACAAGATGTTGTTCGGTTAAAGTATATTTGTCTAATTCATGTAGTTTTCTCTCAATCCGAGAATGTTCGGAACTTGGATGCATTGACCAATATTCTTGGTATGCCTCATCTCTACGATCCCATTTATCAAGATAAAATGCTATCGTTTCTGCAGAACAATTGGTTTCCAATGCCAGGTTTTCAGCTGCTACGGCGGAAAGAGCTAGTCCATAAGTTTTATATCCTGATTGATTGTGTATATCTACAACAGCTTTTAAAGCGGTTGTTTTGCCTGTCCCAGCTCTTCCGATTAGAACACTTAATTGTTGTTCTTCGCATAAAGATTTAACTGCTTGCTGTTGCTCCTCACTGAGATAATGATAATGCATATTAAGAATTTTTTCTTGAAGTTGCGAATCGATAGCAATATTGGCTTTACTGGACATTAAATTACTGCATCGTTCTAAAGCTTGTGATTCTAGTTGAATATATTCTTGAGAAGTATATCTCGCCTGTCCATCTAGGCTGGTCCCCACAATTGCAGCTTGCGCTAGACTTGCCTCATAAACATAGGAGGCAAGTTTAGGATCATCTCCTAATCTTTTTTGAATAGTACGAGCTAGGTCTAGTGATGAAAATGTTGCTTGCTTGCTCGTCAATTCTTTTAGAATGTCTTCTGGGTGTAACCCTAAAGATTCTTTGTTTCGATTCTTAATTTCTTTATTTTCTTCAATTATTCTAGAATCTAATCCGCTTCTTTCCAGTTTATTGGCATACCAACTCTCATGCTTAGTTGGTTCAAAAGGTATTCCCAAATCTGCATAGGAACGGTGATCAACCCTTTCATCGATACCCTCTCGAGCCAAATAAAAGTTAGTTTTTTGAGCCCATAACCTGCGACTTTCAATTAAAGCAGACTTAGTAGTGATATCTCTGTCCTTTGTAATGGACCATTCGCCCTTATCGTTTATAGCCCTTCTAGATATTTGAAAATGGGCATGAGGATTTCCTTCGTCGTTATGGATTGCCGCGGTTACAACGAGACCACGACTTACAAACCTTTCTTTAACAAAATCAGTAACTAGTTCTTGCCACACCTCAGGGGTTAGTTCTTTTGGAAGAGCGACTACGGTGGTTTGTGCAATCTGGGCACAACTTTTATATTTTTCTTGAGTGGCTTCTGTCCGATAGAAGCTCATTGCATATTGATCTTCATGTGATTCTAAAGAATTCCATACCTCTAATTTTTTCATGTAATCAGGAGCATGATTGGGTGCAAATGTTGCAGAGAAAATAATATCTGAAGAACGATTACGATAATCAGCTGTTATATCTCTACGAGATTCTTCTAGTTTATTGCCAGTAATGTACGCGGCACTTTGGACTGCGCTTCGTCCAGTGCTTCTTGAAACAAACCCAACTCGATAATGATAAATTGCCATAATAAAAATCTCGCCGATAGGCAAAATGCACTAGGGGGTGCATAAGTGCGCAATTGTTCCCAATTGACAAATGTAAGACTATCGTCTTGTTTTATTTATTTCAAGGATTTTAATAAAAATACATCCTCTGGGTAATAACATTTTATTATTTTCATTGCTAATATTCTTATTGTTATTTATTAAACAGCCATATATGGGAGTTTTATTTATGAAAAGTGAAATTCAGAAAATCGAAAATATTCAGGAGAAGATTAATAAATTAAAACTAAAGCAAAACCAAATTGAACAAGAGATTACTAATTGCTTTTCTCAGGTTTTAAAAGTTACAGAAGCATATCAAATTGATTTTAATATAATGGTAGGGGGATTGTTGGAGGTAATTGAGAATATTCGTGCGGATCCAGTAAAAAAGGAGTCATGGAAATTGATTGGTGAAAACTTTTGTAAAACAAAACTTAATACACATAAAAAAAGATCTAAGACAGGCCTCAAGTTGGAGAAGACATATGTTTGAAATTAATCGACTAGTATCTAAAAAAGCAATTGTAACTTACAAAAAACCACTTGCTGACAAATCATTGCGCAGAGCCAGGACCAGAACTTTAATACAGGCAGGTAGTATTTTAAGCCTTTTAGGATTTTTCTCACTATGTGGAATAGAGGAGGGAGAGGATCTTCAACTCGATTTTGAGAAAAGAGATAAATCTGCAATATTATTAGGAATTTTGCTGGAAGCATTTGAACGATTACCTGTAGAACCAAAATTAGAACAGCTTGAGCATTGGAAAAATATAGGTATACGATTGATGAAGATGAGAAAATCCAAACCAACTCGTTAAAGGAATAAACTTTTTCAATTTACGGGGATCCACCTATGATCAAATATATAATCCGTCATGATCCAATGAGTGTGATTCAAAAAAAAATATTTGAAATTGATAATTTTTATTTTATAATGACAATTAAGTTTTTGCAGTTAAAAAAACTAAGCGGGATGTAAAGATGCGGAAACATCAGTACACCCCTAACCAGTTTAGACTAACAAGGAGTCCGAACATGGCTGACACCAGCTTAAGCAAATTCCATTCTTTTGACAATCATCATTTCTTTATCCCCAAGGCACATGACTTAGAGACCCCTCCTAAGATATGTGTTATCTGCATAGCTTCATGTAAGCAAGACATCCTCCATGGTGTTTGGGTTGATATGTCGCAAGAATTCGAAGTTATCCACGACAAGATAAACGATATGCTTTCTAGGAGCCCTGCGAAAAATCCGTCAGAATGGTCTATTTTTGCCTACGACGGTTTTGAATCATTATCCTTGAATAAAGATGAGGGCATTGAGCAAATCCATGAAAAAGCTATTTTCCTAGTAACATATGGGAAATGGGGTATTAAAGTTTTAGAGCATTTTGATAACGACATTTATTTAGCTGAGGAGGCGATTGTTAATCATTACCAAGGAAAATTTAGAAGCGAGCTGGATTTTGCAATGGACCTTTTTGATAAGGAATGTGGGGTTACTCTTCCAGATCATGCAAAGATCTATGTAGACTACGAATCATTTAAAAAAGTTGTTTTTGGTAATGATTATTTCTCCATTGAGGCTGATAGAGAAACCCATGTGTTTACCGTGATGAAAGGCTGGTGCTCTGATGAGACCTACTAAAGAATTTGAATTGTTGCGACAGTGTCGCAACAATGTTGCTGGATTTATATATAGTATTTAAGGAGTAAGCAAATGAGTGAATTAGTATTGATTGGATCTGAAAAAATATTACTTGATGATATAAGGAATCTTATAGAAACAGCTAAAAATCAGGTTTATACAACAGTTAATTCCACATTGGTAATGTTGAATTGGAGTATAGGATTAAGAATAAATAATGAGATTCTTAATAACTCTAGGGCAGAATATGGTGCTGAAATTATCAACAAGTTATCTGAAAAACTATTAATTGAGTATGGCAAGGGGTACTCTAAAGACAATCTATTTAGAATGATCAGATTCATTAAGGCTTTTCCTAATCAGGAGATTGTTGCGACAATGTCGCAAAAATTGTCCTGGTCTAAATGGGTAGAAATTCTTCTTCTTAAAGATCCTCTACAAAGGGATTTTTATACACAGTTGTGTCATCTTGAAAATTGGAGTGTTCGAGTTTTAAGAAAAAAGATCCAAGGTATGTTGTTTGAGAGAACAGCACTTTCGAAAAACTCTGATGACATAATAAAACAGGAACTTGAACAAATAAGAAGAACGGGAGAAATTACCCCATCGATTGTTTTTAGGGATCCTTATTTCATAGATTTTTTAAACTTACCAGCCCAATATACTGAAAGCGATTTGGAGAATGCAATATTGGAGGAAATCACATCATTTATTCAGGAATTAGGAAACGATTTTTGCTTTTTGGCTAGACAAAAACGGATTACGATTGGGGGTGAAGATTATTACATAGATGCCCTATTTTTTCACCGAGGCCTTCGCCGGTTGATTTGTCTAGAATTAAAATTGGGAAAATTCACAGCATCAAACAAAGGTCAGATGGAATTGTATTTAAGATGGCTCGACAAATATGAAAGAAAAAAAGGAGAAGAAGCGCCATTAGGCATAATACTTTGTTCTGAAAAGAATCAAGAGCAGGTAGAGTTATTAGAAATGAATAAAAGTGGAATACATGTGGCTGAATATTTAACCCAATTGCCACCAAAAAAGTTATTGGAGAAAAAGCTAAATCAGGCGATTAAAAATGCTCAGGAACGTTTGTCATTTCAAGAGTTAAGTTTTTCTAAGGATGAATATGTGTAATATCACATACAGTTGTTAAAGTCACATCTGACATTCATAAACCTAGCTATATTAAAAGAACTATTGTAAAGCTAGTAACATTAAATGGGACAAAAATATTTAACAAAGTCATTATTTAAGATAGGTCTAGAATGCCCTAGGAAGCTCTATTATCATGAGCATCCAGAATTATATCAAAACCAAGCTTTAGGGGATCCATTTCTAGAAGCTTTAGCTGAAGGTGGGTTTCAAGTAGGCGCTTTAGCCAAAATTTATCATCCTGAGGGGATTGATCTTTCTGAACTTTATCCTAAAGATGCCGTAAATAAAACTAAAGAACTTTTAAATAAAACAAATGTGACAATTTTTGAGGCTGCATTTTGTTTTGAAAATTTATTGATTCGTACAGATATCTTAGTCAAAAATGGAAATGTCATTAATGTTTTTGAAGTCAAGTCTAAGTCTTATGATTCAAGAAAAGACAATTTTATTGATAAAAGAACAAAAAGCTACATATTATCTGATTGGACACGCTATATAGGGGATATAGCATATCAAACATACGTTTGTAAAAATGCATATCCTAATTTTGAGTTTATTCCTTTCTTAACTTTAATAAATAAAAATGCTATAACTACTGTCGATGGTTTAAATCAGAAATTTTTACTAAAAAGAGCAGGTAAAAAAGGTAAAATAATAATAAAACCAAATACTGATATAAATTCAGTCGGCGATAAAATTTTGATAGATATTAATATGTTGGATGGAATTAATCTTATATTAAGCGATGAATATTATAATCCAAAAAATTCAAATTGGTGGGATATTTTAACGTTCAATAATAAAATTAATGAATTAGCTTTTGGGCTACTTAATGACAATAAATTAAAGCCACGACTTGATGCGAAATGTAAAAAATGTGAATTCCGATGCGAAGCTGTTTCTCCTCTTGCAAGTGGATTTAATGAATGTTGGAGTAAGAAAATTGCCCTGCAAGATATAAGTGAACCTTTTGTTTTTGACGTATGGTGCATCAAATCTAACAAATCTGACCCACTATTACAAAGTGGTAAAATATTAATGCGAGATCTGACTGAAGATGATTTCGAACTTGAAATAAAGAAAGAGAGGGGGTTATCCCATCAACAAAGACAATGGTTACAGGTTGAAAGAGCCAGTAAAAATAGTGAAAAATACATTGATCAGGAAAATTTAGCTCTAATATTTAAAAGTTGGCAGTTTCCTTTGCATTTTATCGACTTCGAAACAGCTACAGTAGCTATTCCATTTAATAAGGGTATGAGGCCCTATGAACAAATTGCATTTCAATTTTCTCACCATAGAGTAAATGAAAATGGCATAATTGAACACATTGGGCAATATATAAACGCGGAACCAGGAGTTTTTCCAAATTTTGAGTTTGTCAGAGCTTTAAAAATACAGCTTGAACTTGACAGTGGTACAATATTTCGCTATTCAAATCATGAAAATACGGTATTGTGCCAAATCATAAAGCAATTAGAAAATTCCACTGAAACGGACAAAGAAATCTTAATTTCTTGGATAAAAACAATTACAAAGAAAGATAAAGAATGGTTTGGTAAACGTTCTATGGTGGATCTTTGCGATTTAGTTATAAACTGCTATTACCATCCCCTAATGAGGGGTTCAAACAGTTTAAAGTTCGTACTCCCTGCTATACTTCAAGACTCTAAATTTCTTCAAAATAAATATCAAACTTCAATTTATGGCAGACCAGAAGGAATCAAAAGCTTAAATTATACCGATTGGTCGTGGATAAAATTGGATAAAAATGAAAGCGTAATTGATCCTTATAAATTATTACCAAAGCTCTTTAACGACATTGATTTAGATAAATTGGATAGATTATTTGAAGGTGATGATATTCGAAGTGGTGGTGCTGCTATGACTGCTTATGCGAAAATGCAATTTACTGAGATGACAGAAATTGAACGTAAAGAGCTTTGTTCAGTATTGCTCAAGTATTGTGAATTAGATACTTTTGCAATGGTTTTACTTTACGAATATTTTTTAAACGAAATTTCTCTAACACATTCATGAGGAAAGTATTGTGACTAACCATATTATGTGTGATCCGGTACATGGGATCATGGATTTTGAAGATAATATTAAGGATATTATTAAACCGTTAATAGACACAGCTTATTTTCAAAGACTTCGACATATTAAACAACTTTCTTTTGTAGAATATGCCTATCCAGGTGCAGTACATACTCGCTTTAATCACTGTATTGGGGTGGCTTACCTAGCAAACCGTGTTGCAAAAGTTTTGAAATTATCACCAGATGAGCAAGAGAAAGTAGTGGTGGCAGGACTTCTTCATGATATTGGACATGGTCCTTTCTCGCATGCTTTTGAAAGCATTTATGGTGATGCAAAAAAAATATCACATGAAGAGTGGAATAGAAAATTTTTGGCGAATCTAGTGGGTTTGCCCCAATTTGAAACAAACATAAAACTGAAAAATTTAATTAATTATGCTGATAATATTTTAAGTAACCTTGAAGAAGGAATTCTTCATCAAATTGTATCATCCCAGTTGGATGTAGATCGTTTTGATTATCTATTGAGAGATAGTCATTTTTGTGGTGTCTCATATGGGCATTTTGAGATTGATTGGTTAATTTCATGCTTGCAACGTGATGATGGTAAAATTGTTATTGTGCCTAAAGGCGTTAAAGCCGTAGAGCATTATGTAATGGCAAGGAGATTAATGCATCATAATGTTTATCTTCACAAAAAGAGTTCAGGTGCAAGTTATTTATTAAGGATATTGTTTGAACAACTTAAAAAAGAGATAAATAATGATATTTTGGCAAAATTTGATTCAGATTTTCTTAATTTTGTCCGGTTGGTAAACGATAATATTGAATTAGATGAGGATGAATTTCAAAAGAAAATTATTGACGATGGATTTGAAATTTACTCCAAACTGACAGAGCATGATGTTTGGATATTAATACAAAAATTATCGAGAAGTCAGATTCCGTTACTTAATGAAATTTCTAATAGATTCCTCACAAGGCAATTGCCAGAGGTGATTCATATTAAGGACGAGTCACATGAATATGTCAAAGAATTAATTAAGGAATTAAGGAATAATTTGGATGAGTGTGAGAAATGGAGATTATTTTATGATGATGAATCAAAAATAAAGATCTATGAATCTAATATTGACGATACCTATGTTCAAGAAATATCAGTTGTTGATAATGAAATAAAAGGATCGCCTGGTAGTGATGATCTGAAATCTCATCGTAGTGTTGTAAGTTATTCTAATATTATTAACGCACTCTCGGACAAGAAAGATCGTGTTGGTTATATCTATTATTGCAAACCAGAGGAATCATTTAAAAATAATGGATATAAAAACATTGATAAAACAATTGAAGAGCTATATAATAACCATTGTTGTTATAGTAAGCCCAAAATAATGAATGATGTTTAAATCAAGTATTCATTGTTTCAAACATATTATAAAGATATTTTACCTGTGAATTAATTGTGCTTGCTCGACGATGTAAGGTAGAGTCTGAAAATGAGTGTGAGGAAAACTATTTTAAATTAGTTCTTAAATTCCCTTCTAGCTTAAAACCGGATGTTATTTTAATAGGTGAGCATGACAAACAGTCTAGAAGGTTTTCCGAAAGACAAAAAGAAATAAATAAAGTAATTGAAGAACTCGGTGGTGCAAAAGCTTCGGAGATAAAGGAAAAATTGACTGAAGAAATCCCAAGTAGGACTTTGAGATTTGATTTGGGTGTATTGGAAAAACTCGGTATAATAACCTCTAAAGGTCGCGGGGCAAGCTCCATATGGTATAAGGTGTAAATACTTCATAAAGCCTAACGAAGGCAACGCGAAGGCAATAAATTATCTTGCTTCAAGCGGCCATGGGAGATTAGAATCGATGTCTGGGTGTCGTGGTTCAGAAATCGGGGAACCATATTCATCACGGATTTCATCGATATAAGTAAGACAATCCACCGCTAATTTTGCGTCAGATTTACCATCTTTAATAATTTCGAAAAGCTTGTTTCTTAATTCAGGAATTGGCACGCTAAAAAGTTCAAATGCTCCTATGAAAGTATTAGAAGGGTGCTTGCTTATTGAAATATTTTTAATCGCAGACGATAGAGCGTAATCAAAAGGTTTATTTTGTATGGAATAACTATGAAGTAAAACAAAAATTCCCTCCAAATTAGCAGTATCAACAATTGCGCGTTCAAGAATAGATTTTGTTGAACCAGCAGGCAGATCTTTATATCGTTGATAGACCTCTGAGCGGAAGTCGCCATCTACGAGCATAGTTTTTCCAAGATATTGAGAGAGTGTGAGGTTATTTACATGGTTTCTGTTCTTGATTAAATTGACTTTACATATGAGATCAAGTAATAGATGCATTGATGAGATTGTGCCACGTTTCCCAATTGTATTAAACCATTCATAGGATTCCAAATATCTTTGATCCTGCTCGGCTAATTGAAAAAGTATATATTCCGCCTCATCTGTCAGAGCTGTACTTAAAGCAGATAAAAGACGTGGAAGTTGCCATGGTTGCGTTTGGTTTGGTTCTAGCAATGCCAATGCGTCAAGTGTGGCTCTTGGCCTATCAGAGAATGGCAAGAGCGATAACCAGGCATCTAATACAGTGTGATCTAGTAACCACACCTTTGTTTTAGCATTCTCAAGAAGGCTTTGGATGTCTTCAAGAATCATATCCGCGGAAACAATTTCGCCTGCCATAATTAAAATCATAAGTAAGTCTTTTTTTTCATCAGAATTTTTTGGAAGCTTTATTAATTTGGTGATCGCTTCGTATTTATTACGATAAGGCATGCTGAAAGCAATTTTCGCTAACTTTAGAGCATGATGATGTGACTCATCACCAGAATTTGGCTTAATGAGTTCAGCAATCACATTAAAAATAGCCTCACCTACAGGAGAGGATTCATTTTGTTCCTTTTTCTCAATTTGTCGAGCTTTATATTCTGCGAAGAAATCATGAAGCTGGATAATTTTATTGTTTTTTGAAAAATTATGTCTTCGATCCCAGATATCTTTTAGGACACAGGCTGCATCGAAACCAAAATTCAGGTCTGGTAAGTATGATTTCATTACTTCGATGACATGGTCATCTCCAATGGCTGAGAAGGCATGTTTATATTGATTGGTACAGGAAATATATGCATCGGACCTATGGTGTGATCCTCTGCCGAACGATTTCCTGATTTCCCTTTCTCGATCCCATCGTAATAGATCTTCTGCTAATAATTGCTTTAATACAGGTACAAATTTTGATGATGGTAATCGTGCGATGACTTGTGCAATTTTGGCAAGTTGAAGTCGAGTGGACGTAGGAGAGTCTAAGAGAATTTTGACCCATTTGTTTATGAGAAAAAACATACTCTCATAAAGATCATTCGGGATATCCATTGTTGATTTCTCAATTTGATCCCCGTGACGCACAATAAGATCCATAAATAACAATATTTCATCGATCGTAGCAGCAGAGGATCGATCTAATATTGCTTGTATGAAAAAAATTAAATTTGTTCTAGAAATCCAATTTGATAATAGTCGATGTTCTTCCCATGTTTTTTTGTCAGTATCTTCCTTTTCTGTTATTAGCTTAGTATTGATTAAGATTAGCTTATCTAATAGCTTACCTACAGTAAGCGGTCCAAGAATATTTATCACTGATCCTACAGTTTTTTCATTATTGTTTGATTGTATTACAAGAGCGACAAGTGGTCCTTCATCGATGGTAATGTTGGATGCAAGCAGTAAATTTTCAGTATGAAAAGGAATTTCAGAACCAGATTCAAGTCTGAAAAGAAGAGCAGAGGCTATTTCATTAGGATAGAATTTGTATCCTTCGTCGATTATCCAGCTAGCATTTCGCTCTTTTACAGGAAAATCAACAGATTTAATCAATGAACTAAGTTCATAACCAAAAGATGGTTCAATTGGTCTTCTGTTTAAAATTATATGGGCTTTTTTTAATGGATCAATAATACTCTCGATATAACGTCGTTGTTCGAGATTGAATCGTGCTAATAAATCCGGTTCAATAATACCTTCGGTATACCCAGTTTGAGCGATGAGCTGCCATACTTCATCTGATGCCTTGTTTAGGATTTTGCTTATAAAGCGATCTGCATGCCTAAACTGAAGTGCTTGTATCACTGCCGCCTGAACTTTTGGACTGACATCCTTTTGGGCGAGATTCGTGGCTAATTCTATCCCATCTATACCACTTCGGTATGCAATTTCTGAAATAATATTTATTCGCAGTTCTTCGGGTAATTCAGCAATACTAGTCGCGACATTTGTACCAAGTACTGATGGGTGAAAGCTTTTAACAGTGCGAATTGTGGCCAAATGTATCTGGTCATCCTTATTTGAGATTAATTCCCAAATTTGCGAAGAAAAATCACTGCGGCCGGTACGAATCATAAAATGTACGGCCCGGTCTATTGTTCCAGGTTTATGCCATCTTTTGACAAAATTAATAATTTTTTCTTTAATCCTTTCCCAAAGTTCTTCAGATGCACGATAAATCATTTCTGCAGCGAGCATCGGATCAATTGCAATAGTATCTAGAATCAATTCTGCTATAGCTTGCAATCCATCAGAACGTGATAATCGTTCGCATGCAAAGAGAATAGGTTCTTCCCAAATACGTTGGTTAAGTATTGAAATTCTTAGTTTTCGTTTTGCATTTAGATTTCCGGATAAAGAAGCGAGCAGGAGTTCTTCGACCTTGAAAGAAGCATACCATTCTTGAAATTGTTGATGTTGAAAAAAAAGATTTTTAGAGTCCATAGCAGAACGAACTAATAAGTGATGATTAACTAACGTATCTATAACTATCATAGGTTGAAGAGAGGTACTGATCTGTCCATCATTGGAGAGTCTATCTGTAATTTTTTTAACTAGGAAACGAGCTTCATCTTCAAAGATTATTGTTTTTTCCTTAAATGTAATTTCAGCAGCAAGTTCGATTAGGAACTTTTTGTGAAAACCATAAAGAGTTTCCCGCAGAATATCTGTCTTATCAGTAGATGTTTCGTTTTTAGTAACAAAAAGGCTTAATAGTTCTTCTTTTGTTTTAGGAAATATTTCATTTGAACCAATATAAGTAAGCAATGATGTTAAGTATAATGGAATAGTAATTAGCTCACTAATGCCAGGAGTTAACCACGCCTTTTCAAGTATCGCTTTTCCTTCTAATCCACGTATGTCTTGAGCTATATCAAGTTGCTGGCTTTGAGATAGGCCATCAATTTCAATAGTCAAACCGGATATGGGTACACTAAGTGGTTGACGTCTTGTACTCATTATTATACTAAGATCTTGGAAATCTCGTTTGAGAGAATTAATTTCTGATTTTGCACGTTTACGTGATTCTGGATCAAGTTCGTTCCACCCATCCAAAATTAGTACAAGCTGTCCATTTCTTGCTAAAGATCTCAGTTGTTCTTCTTTAATTTTGGTAAAAGAGTCCCGAAGCAAAATAGATTGAAATAACCTTTCTGGTTGTGATGACCATTCATTAAGTGGAATGTATATGGCAATGGAGTTTCCTGAAGTAAGAATAGTTTCGGTTGCTTGAAGTAGTGTAGTTGTTTTACCTGTCCCTGGTGATGCAGATATTGTAATTTCATTGAAAGTTTCAATTATTGTTGCTAATTGAGAAACATTAAAGTTTGATGATGGTAAATTATTTTCATTGATCATCTTGAGATTCAGTTTAATTGTATTGTATGGCAATTTTTGAGAATTCATAAATGTATGTAGATCTTTTTGCGCGGGAATCAGAAGTTGATTGAACTTTTCCAGCTGAGATAACTCCGGTTTCAATTGGACATCCTCTATGGGAAAATATAAAGCTCGAATAGTAGTTAATTCAGCTGTCTTTTTCCATTCTCTTAGCATCTCAACTGTGTAGTGTTTTACATCAGAATCAATAACTTTTGCACATAGGATACATAACCAAATACCATTAGCTTGATTCCGTCTTTCTTCTGATGTGAGGTTGGGATCATAGCGTGGACCATCTGGAGCAGCGGATGTTATATGTGCTGCAATCCCTGAATTAACGAATCCATCATCACCTAACTTTGCGAAATATGTTGGCTTTTTACAGGTTGGGTTTGCGCATATGCAGCCCGCCCGCTTTGCTAGCCTCTCCTTGGTTGGATTACTAAAGTTATCCCTACTACCCATTATTAAAATTCCAAAACAAGGCCTAAGTTGACATATTCCCGTAAATTATTTATCAATAGGAGCTTTAAGATTACATAAATGTCTTTATAATTCATAAGTTCTTTTCAATATCTATTGAAAAATTTGTTGTATCATGCGCTTGGGTTTCTAATTGTTGAAGAACTTTTGAAAAATGACCTGTTGCTAATTTTAAGCTTTCTATTATTTCCGTCGCAATATCTTTAGGATCTGGTAAGTTTTCTAGATCAATCATCGAATCGTCTTTTAGCCAAAATAAATCAAGGTTACATTTGTCTCGAGAAACTAAATCCTTATAAAAATATTTACGCCAGCGTCCTTTAGGATTTTTTTCGGACCAGGTTTCTTTTCGTTTACTTTGATTTTCTGGATTGAAGCATTTAATGAAATCCTCTAAATCCGCAAATATTAACGGATTTTTTTTGAGCGTATGGTTAATATTTGTCCGATAATCATAAAACCAAACTTCTTTAGTCCAAGGTTCTTTTGATGCGGGCTTACCATCAAAAAAGATTACATTAGCCTTAACACCTTGAGCATAAAAGATTCCGGTTGGTAATCTAAGAATAGTGTGAAGATTTGTAGTCTGAAGCAATTTTCTGCGAATTGTTTCTCCGGCACCTCCCTCAAAGAGAACATTGTCAGGTACAACAACAGCAGCTTTTCCCGTTGTTTTCAGAATTGTCTTGATATGCTGAACGAAATTAAGTTGTTTATTAGAGGTTGAAACCCAAAAATCTTGGCGATTGTAAGTTAATTCTTCTTTTTCTTGTTGTCCATCTCCATTAGTAATAGTCATACTGC
>Ga0207060_10347_pt1 | contig 13366 bp, 11 predicted proteins | sample Alteio_BWMinCont_30_FD_153270 | JGI IMG/M metagenome (GOLD analysis project Ga0207060, IMG submission 153270) | Enriched cells from forest soil in Barre Woods Harvard Forest LTER site, Petersham, Massachusetts, United States -... | ecosystem: Environmental > Terrestrial > Soil > Temperate forest >...
AAGCCTTAGGCTTGGGCAAAATTCAAACGTTTTGAAAGAGGAATTGAAAAAAGATTACATTAAAGTAAAAGGCAGTGATGCCGGTTACGACAAATACCTTGCTACTTTAGAAAACGCTTCGAAGAATAAAGCAAGAGAAGACCTGGCCAAAACAATGATCAATCAGCCCGCGCCGGCTTTTGCATTAAAAGATTTTGACGGCAAACTCATTTCATTAGCCGACCTGAAAGGAAAAGTTGTAATTGTCGATTTTTGGGCTACCTGGTGCGGCCCCTGCAAAGCCTCATTCCCGGGAATGCAATTGGCTGTAAACAAGTATAAAAATGACTCGAATGTTAAATTTTTATTTGTTGATACCTGGGAAAACGGTGATAACTATTTAGACGGCGTTAAAAAATTCATTGCTGATAACAAATATACCTTTCATGTAATAATGGATGAAAAGGGCGACGATGGCCGACAATCAAAAGTAGTAAGCGCTTTTGGGGTTACCGGGATACCGACTAAATTTGTGATTGATAAAAACGGAAATATCCGTTTCAGTTATATTGGCTACGATGGCAGCCCCGAAAAACTGCTTGATGAAGTAAGTGATATGGTTGACCTGGCAAGTAATCCGGATGGGGTTGTTTCCAGCCAGGTTAATTCGAGTAAATAAAAAATATGCATTGCAGCGGTGCATTGATTGCATCGCTGCAACATATATCAAAAATTCGGCTTCAGCACATATTTTTCATAGAATTTGAAAATATGCCCGGTCGCCTCTTCGGCGGTATCAACCAGCCGGTAAAGGTTGAGGTCGTCTTTGTTGATGGCGTGCTCCTGCTTTAGCATTTTTTTCTCTACCCAGCTAAAAAGCCCTTTCCAGTAATCAACACCAACAAAAACGATAGGGAACCTGGCCACCTTACCGGTCTGGATCAGCGTCATCGCCTCAAACGATTCATCCATCGTACCAAACCCGCCGGGCAGGATAATAAAGCCCTGCGAATATTTCATGAACATTACCTTTCGCACAAAAAAATAATCAAACTCCAGTATTTTATCCCTGTCGATGTATTTGTTATGGAATTGCTCAAAGGGCAACTCAATGTTCAGGCCTACTGATTTGCCCCCGGCTTCGTAAGCGCCTTTGTTAGCCGCTTCCATAATACCCGGCCCGCCGCCTGAAATTACCCCGTAACCACGCTCCGTTAGTAAACGGGCAATGTCTTCGGCCATCTTATAGTAATCACTATCGTTATGCGTACGCGCTGAACCAAAAATAGATACACAGGGGCCAATTTTTGCCAGTTTTTCAAAGCCCTCAACAAATTCGGCCATGATCTTAAATATCTGCCACGAGTCAGTTACCTTAATTTCCTGCCAGTTTTTATTTTCAAAAGCCTGCCTTATTTTCTCTTCGCCAGTCATGGGTAAGTGTGAATTAGTGAATTACTGATTGATGGATTATTAAGTTAACGTTTATCGTGAGAAAAATCTTGCCCCGCCAGCTGGCGGGCTACCGCTTTGTAGCATATCATTCAACCGTTATTTTTGCCACGTTAGTGGCTACCCAATTCGCGAAGGGTAGCCACTGACGTGGCAATTATCCTTTCTCATTTTCGTTTCTACAAAGCGGTAGCCCCTATGGGGCATCTATATTTGTATTTAAGTTATATATCCACCTCATATTAAGCTACTGAATTATTGATTTAGTGATTTGGTGATTGTCTTGTTTTTTAGAGGACGTCAGCCATAAACCTGCAAATGTAATTAATCCGTTTACCAGTATCAGCTCGTTATCAAAAACATAGCCACCCAACAATTCTGCCGAATGTGTACTGAGGTAGTAACAAATAGCCGGCGATATTATGCAAATAAATGGCACCAGCTTATCGTTAACCTGCCTTTTGCCTGCAAATATGCCAAAAGAATAAAGCCCGAGCAATGGACCATAGGTATATGATGCTACCTTAAAAATTGCGGTAACTACAGCCGTATTTGTTATTGCATTAAAAATAATAATGGTTAAAAACATAGCCCCCGAAAACGCGATGTGCACATAATGCCGGGTGCTCACCATTTTTTTGCTATTGGTCACCACCTGTTTATTGAAGCCTAAAAAATCCACACAAAACGAAGTTGTCAGCGCCGTCAACGCCGAATCGGTAGTGGCGAAAGTGGCCGCAGTTAAGCCCAGCATAAATACCATGGCGGGTACCATGCCGAGGTATTTTAAGGCGATGGTCGGGTATAGATAATCAGTTTTTTCAACGCTGATGCCATAGCGGTTGGCGTATATCCAAAGCAAAGCGCCCACACTTAAAAAGAAAATATTGATCACGACAAAAACGGCGGTAAAACTAAACATGTTTTTCTTTGCCTCGCGGATATTGCTAAGGCTCAGGTTTTTTTGCATCAGGTCCTGGTCCAGCCCGGTCATTGCCACGGTGATAAACAAGCCGCCTAAAAATGCCTTTACAAAATGGAATTTACTGCCAAGGAAATCGCCGAAAAAGAAAATTTTAGAGTAGCTGCTGTTTTTAATGGCTTCGGCGGCCTCAAAAACATTGTAGTTCAGGCTCCGGCAAATAAAGTATATCGATAAAAATACCGATGATACTAAAAACAGGGTTTGTAAACTGTCGGTAATGATGATGGTTTTTAAGCCGCCCTTAAACGTGTACGACCATATTAGCACCAGGCATATTAAACCAGTTACTGCAAAAGGCACATGATAGCTGTCGAAAATAAACCGCTGTAATACAATTACCACCAAATAAAGCCTGAAAGCTGAACCGATGATGCGGCTGATCAAAAATATTCCCGCCGCAGTTTTATAGCTCCAAACCCCTAACGCGCCTTCAATATAACTGTAAATGGACGTTAACTTCAGCCTGTAATAAAGCGGGAGCAAAACGGTAGCTATAATGATGAAACCTGCTGCATTCCCTAATACAAACTGGAAATATTCGAACTGGTCGCCGGTGGGCGCGCCAACCTTACCGGGGACTGAGATAAAAGTCACCCCGCTAAGCGCAGTGCCGATCATCCCGAACGCTACCAAATACCATTTAGAGTTGCGGTTAGCCACAAAAAAAGTATCGTTATCTGATGATTTACGCGAGGTTAACCACGATATGATAAGCAATACTAAAAAGTAGCCTATGATGAATGAAAGTAGTACCGCCGGGGACATGTTGTTTTTTTAGTCCGGAAGTCCGAAAGTCCGAAAGTCCGAAAGATTTCAATGGTTAAATTGTTGCCGACAAGTTATGTATAGTACTTTATTAAACAAAATAAATTCATTTTCCATGTATAAACTTTAGGTCTTCCTAACTTTTCTTACTTCCGGTCTTCCGGACTTTCGGACTTCCCGACTAATAACTACCTTTGAACAATGAACTTTTCATCAAAATTGCTGGAAGATGCGGTTGCCGAGTTTGCAAAATTGCCGGGGGTCGGGCAAAAAACCGCTTTGCGGCTGGTGCTGCACCTGCTTAACCAGGATAAAGGCGATGTAGAAAAGTTTAGCGCCACCATCAATAAACTGCGCAATGAGATACAATTTTGCCAGGTTTGCCTGAATATTTCCGATCATCCCGTTTGCCAGATATGCGCATCGCCAAAGCGCGACCACAGCATGATCTGCGTGGTTGAAGATACCCGCGATGTGATGGCGATTGAAAATACAGGTCAGTATAATGGGGTGTACCACGTTTTAGGGGGATTAATTTCCCCTATGGATGGCATCGGCCCAACCGATCTCGAGGTGGATTCGCTTGTTGACCGTTTAAAGGCGAATGACACCAAAGAAGTCATTTTTGCGCTCAGCGCCACAATGGAGGGCGATACCACCCTGTTCTATTTAGATAAACGGTTAAAGAATTTCGGCATAACTATCTCCACAATAGCCCGTGGGATAGCTTTCGGCGGCGAACTGGAATATGTAGACGAGATCACTTTAGGCAGGTCCATTGCCACACGTGTCCCATATAGTAATTCAATGTCGAAATAAATATCGGGCTGCTTTAATCCTTTTTTACATTAACAAGTCATAATTGCGGTACAACTGCGCCGGCGATAACCCGTGGCACAGCTTTTGGTTGAGAAATAATGTATACAGGTGGCGCCAGCTAATGCAATCCATCCTTATGCGCTCACCGTATATCAATAAAATGCCGCAGAAAATATGAAGCTATCTGTAATAGTTGTTAATCAAAATGCCTGCAAATTGCTTAAGCAAGCTTTAAACTCACTGATCGGTGCTGGTAAAAATATTGATTTTGAGTTATTTGTTGTGGATAACGCTTCAACCGACGGCTCCGTGGAAATGATTGAAAATAGTTTTCCGCAAGCCCGTTTAATAGCCAATACCACTGATCTGGGCATAGCAAAAGCAAGTAACCAGGCCTTAAGGCTGGCTGCCGGGGAGTATGTTTTTTTGGTCAATGCGGATACAATTTGCGGCAAAGGTTCTTTGGAAAAGATGACTGCTTTCATGGATGCGCACACTGATGCAGGCGGCCTCAGTGTACGTATGCTCAGTCCTTCTGGTCATTTTTTACCTGAATCAATACATGGCTTGACGAAAAGCTGGGGTGCCTTTCTAAAATTTACAGGCTTTGCTAAACATTTATCAAAAACCCGTTTATATAACCGGAACCGTAAGGATTGGGTCGAAGAATTTCAAATTGCCGAAATCGACATTATAAACGGCGCCTGTATGTTTTTACGCCGTTCAGCTTTAAACGAAACAGGCTTATTTGATGAGCGCTTTTTTATGTTCGGGCATGATATCGATCTTTCCTACCGCCTCAGGCTTGCCGGCTTTAAAAACTATTATTTCCCAAAAACATATATCATCAACTACGAAAGCCAGCCACTGGCCAAATTTAGCTGGGAATACATTAAATATTTTTATGGTGCAATGCTCATATTCGCCTTTAAATATTTATTGAGGGTGCCTGAAATTAAAGTTGAAGGTATACCGCAGTTGTTTCCTTCGACGTATGAGGTTAAGTAAGGGGAAATTAATCATTATCTGCGTCCACTTATAACGTGTGCAATTCAATTGCCGCCGATTAATGCCGTTGGTAAAAAAAGCATCAGGGCCTGCTTCTACACGTCGCGTTGGCAAGGGAATAACAAAAATCGAATTACGCCAGTTGTAATTACTGATTGAAAGCCTATCTTTATTTTTAATAAAGTACCCCTGCCTTATTATTAACTGATGATCCCCAACCACAAAGGCGAAATTCCCGCTGTATTGTTGCTTTTACCTTTTTTACTGGGTATTGCGTTGGGGCTAAATTTATTGGCGGGCGCAAATACCACCTGGTTAATTGCTGTGTTTGCAGCATTGAGCATTGCATTTGTTTTCCTCAACTTATACTATAATCAACTCAAATTATATAAAAGCCGGTGGCTGGGTGGGGCGCTTATTGTTGTTATTTTGTTTTTATCGGGGTGGATAAGGGTTATAGGCTACAGCGAGCTAAATAACAGCAACCATTTTTCAAAAAGCCCTGCACAATACCTAATCGTAAAGATTACCAACGAGCCGGTATTAAAAAACGGCCTGTTGCGGTTTACTGCTAACGTTGAAGCGCGCATCAACAGTGGGCAGAAAGCCACAACAACCGGAACGTTACTTATAACTTTAAAAGACAGCAGCGCCAAAAATTTGTACTACGGTGATGAATTGCTGATCCCCGCAAAATACAATGCTGTTGATCCTCCTTTCAACCCGGCAGAGTTTGACTATAAACAGTACCTCGCCAATAAAAACATTTATTACCAGGCTTTTCTTTACCAAAAACAATTCGTGATATTGAATACCAATGCTGGTAATCCGTTCATCACCTGTTCGTTGCGGTTAAGGCGGCAACTGGTTGAAAAGCTAAAACGCAATATCAGCGATACCGGCGCATTTGCTGTCGCATCTACCTTAATATTAGGCTATAAAGCCGATTTAAGCCCCGATATTTTGCAGGCCTATTCAAAAACTGGAACCGTTTATGTGCTTACTGTTTCGGGTGCACAAGTAGCCATCATATACCTGCTTTTAACGTTTGCGCTTAGTTTTTTAAATCGCTATAAACATGGCAGGATCATCAAAGCAGCCATTATTATAGCTGTCATTTGGTACTATGCTTTGCTTACCGGCTTTTCGCTGGCAGTTTGCAGAGTGGCGGTAATGGTCAGCATGGTTATTATTGGCAAATCCTTCAGCCGGTACATCAATACTTTAAATATCCTGGCTATTTCGGCCTTTTTATTGTTGTTGTACGATCCCTTTTTTATCACAGAAGTTGGTTTTCAGCTTTCCTTCCTCGCGGTTTCCGGGTTAGTCGTATTGCAGCCCATAGTTTATAAATGGCTCAAATGCAAAAATATATGGGCTGATAAACTATGGGCGCTTTGCTCGGTTTCCATTACCGCACAAGTCGTCATCTTCCCGATCAGCGCTTTTTATTTTCATGAGTTCCCGGTGTATTTTTTAATCAGCAACCTTTTTGTAGTCGTCCCATCGGGAGCGATCATGTATGCCGGTATTCTATATTTGTTGCTGCCGCAGATGCCTGTTGTATCCAAATCAATAGCTTTTATCCTCGAAAAAACCACCCTTTTGATGAACAAAGGCCTGACTATTATCGAAAATATGCCTTATGCAAGTATTAATAAGCTGTGGCTGAAACCCGCCGAATACATTTTGTTGTATATCATTATATTAAGCCTGTTTTATTTTTTGTATGATAAAAAAACATGGTTGCTAAAATTGAGCCTGTTTTGCACTTTGTTGTTATGCCTTAGTTTGAGCATGAAAGAGATAGACTCGTCACGATCAAACAGCATCGCCTGGCTTAATCTAAAAAAGCATAAAGGGATGGTCTTTAAAAAAGGAAATGAAGCGATAGTTTTAACAGATCTTAAAAACACTGATAAAATATTTCAATACTCCATACAACCCTACCTGGACAGCTGCCAGGTAAGCAATGCAACAGTTTATGGTTTAAACCAGGATATTAACACCTCCTGGCTAATAAAAAAATACGATCTTGTACAATTTTTAAACAAAAGAATATTCATATTTGACGGGCGGCAACGGAACAATGTGCCATCGCAAAAAATAAAAACAGACTTTATTTACCTAACAGGTAACCCATACACCGGGCTTAATGTACTAAATAGTAGTTTTGATTATGAAACATTGGTAGCCGATGGGAGCAATTCAGATAATTTAATAGGCCAGGTTAAACAAGAGGCAGAAAATAAGGGCAGCACTTATAAAATACTAAAGCGTAACATTTCACTTTTAACAGTATCTAACTAAATAAAAAAATAAAATTTGCATCTGAATTAAGAAAAATCTAAATTGTGTTAAACTAATCTAAATTTATGAATATTAAACTCGTTAACGTTGCCCTGGGCATAGTGCTTACCGCAACTACCATCAGTGCCAGTGCACAAAAAACCTACACATCCGGCGTTTTTACTGTAAATACAAGTATGCAGGGAAATGCAGTTGAAGCCAAAAGCTATTTTACCCCCGACTCGCTGGCCTTAACATTTACTGCCGGGCCGGCAACGATCAAAATATTAAAAGACGCGAAAAATACCTTTTTTGCTGTTTTAGTTGATGTGCCTGTTGCCTCGATAAAAAAAGCAGCTATCTACACGCCTGCCGAAATTGAGGCGCAAAATGACGCTATTCCTAAATTTACTTTTGCACCAAGTACAGAAACCAAGCAAATTTCGGGGTTTAACTGTAAAAAAGTAGTTGCCACCGATACCAAAACATCCAAAACTTATGATATTTGGATAACCAACGATGTAAGCGTACCTCCAAGCGCCTATGCTCCCTACTATGCAGCCATTGGAGGATTTCCGATACAATACACTTCATTTAACCAGGGCCAGTCTGCCGATGTTACCGTTACAAGCATAGCTGATACAAAAGCGCCTGCCGGAACATTTGGCATTTCAGCCGATTTTGACAAAATATCATTGGACGACCTCAAAGCAATGAGCGGCGGAGGGAATTGAGTTTTTTAGTTGGCAGTTAGCAGTATTTTAAAGCTGCCAGCTGGTCACTGGTAACTGCCAACTAAATTTCGTCCAGCGCCTGCGCAATTTTGTTGTAAACATAATCCAGCTCCTCATCTGTAATACAATACGGCGGTAAAATGTAAACAGTATTGCCCAGCGGGCGTAATATAATGCCTGCGTCCAAAAAGTAGCGGTATAAGCTATCCCGAAGCGAGTTAAAGTAGGAGGTGTCTGTGCCGGTTTCCCATTCCATCGCTAAAATGGTTCCCGTTTGTCTTATGGTTTTAACTTTTGGGTGGTCTTTGATCATCTGGGCGAATCGCCTGTGGGCGCTTTGAATTCTTTTTATATTTTCCGCCGTCGATACATCCAAAAAAAGGTCTAAACTTGCCAGGGCAGCTGAAATTGCAACCGGGTTGGCTGTAAATGAATGTCCGTGAAACAGTGTTTTTAAACGGTCGTCCGATAAAAAGGCATCGTATATCCGTTGCGTACAGGTAGTTAGCCCCAATGCCATAGTACCGCCGGTCAATCCTTTCGAAAAACACATAATATCGGGCTGCATGTTCACATGGTTGCAGGCAAAACGTTTGCCGGTACGGCCAAAGCCGGTAAATACTTCATCGGCTATCATTAAAATGCCGGCCATGCGGCAATACCCCATCAGGTCATCCAGGTATCGGGCTTCGTACATCAGCATACCCCCTGCACCTTGTACCAAAGGTTCGAATATGAAACAGGCGGTTTGAGATTTGAGATATGAGATGTGAGATATGAGATTTTTTATGTTTGATTGACTTGGGAGATCAATAAATTCCACGTCAAAAAGCAAGGAATCAAAAGCCGCTGTAAATGCACTGCGGCCGCTTACGGCCATTGCGCCGAAGGTATCGCCGTGATAAGCATTTTTGAATGCAATTATTTTGGTGCGGTTTTCCCCATTGTTATGCCAGTATTGCAGGCACATTTTTATGGCTACCTCGACTGCTGTAGAGCCGTTGTCCGAGTAAAAAACTTTTTGCTGATTTGAAGGTAAAATCTCGAGCAGTCTTTCAGCTAATTCCACAGCCCCTTCGTGGGTAAAGCCCGCAAAAATAACATGCTCCAGTTTTTTTAATTGTTCCGAAACCTTTTGGGCGATGTAAGGATGCGCGTGCCCATGAATGTTTACCCACCAGGAGGACACTGCGTCTATATATCTTTTCCCGTTCTCATCAAACAGGCAGGCGCCTTCGCCCCGTACGATTGGTATTGGCGGCAGGGCCGTTTTCATTTGCGTGTAAGGATGCCATATTACTTTTAAATCCCTGTTGGTCAAACTCATATACTGTTTATTAAAAGCTTTGCCACATGCTGGTCTGTCGGGAAAAGGAAGTCCTCAGGTTTAAGTTCGCACAATTTCACCCACCGGAATGACTGCAATATATCCCCTTCCCCTTCAAAATCAAAAACTGCGGTTTTAAAAATCAAATTCAACGGAGTTGTATTTTTAACCCGGTAATAAATATTGATAACCTGAGATTCGTTAAATGCTGATTTTACAAAGAAATCTGTCGTGTAAAAGTGACCAACTACCTCAATTTCCGCGTTACATTCTTCAACAAACTCACGCTTCAATCCGTCGATCAACCCCTCCCCGAATTCAAGGCCGCCGCCGGGGAATTTTGTAAAACGCAGCCCGTACTCCTGCTCATCGCTGATCAAAATTTCATCGTCAGCGTTCACTAACAGGCCATAAACACGAACGTTAAAAGGGTACATTATTCAAAGTATTTTTTATTACGGATAACTTTATCCATTGTCCAGGCTATATCTTCAGTTTTTGGTTCCGACCGTATCGGGCAGTTAGGCATACTGCAGTAGTGGCAGCATTGCGGTACACACGGATCAGTATGTATAAATAATTCTGTTTTTGTAACCTCCGTGTTTATTAATTTATCAACCAGCTTTACTTCTTCGTGTACTTTGATCAGGTCGAAATAATTGGGTAAAGTTAAATGACAGTCGATATGCAGTTCATTGCCATACTTTTGAGCGCGAAAGTTATGAATATCGATCCATGCGTCCCGCTTCTTTTCATTTAACACGGTTATAATTTCTGTCACGACCCCAAAATCGGCCTCGTCCATCAATCCTGAAACTGATCTCCTGACTAATTTATAGGCGCTGAACAAAATATACAAGCCCACTAAAATAGATAAGCCGCTGTCAAGCCAGACAATTTTTGTGAAATGGATGAGCAGCAATCCAACCACCAAACCAATGCTGGTGATCATGTCGGCAAGCAAGTGCCGGCCATCTGCCTCGATTGTAATAGAAGGGAGGGATTTCCCTTTGCCTATCATGTAATAACCCAGTGAACCGTTAACTATCCCTGTAGCCCCGATTATTGCCGCACCGGTTAACAGATCGTGGATAGCATTAGGATAAAAAATACTGTAGACTGATTTGATGATGATGGTAACTGCAGCAAGCCCGATCAGTGAGCCTTCAATAAAAACCGAAAAATATTCAACTTTCCCGTGCCCGTAAGGGTGATTTTCATCACGTGGCAAGGCGGCAAGATAAATACTGAAAAATGCAAAAGAGCTGGCCAATACATTTACTATGCTTTCCGCCGCATCGGTAAGCACAAAATTGGATGCCGTTAAAAAATAAGCCCCGAATTTTGCCAGCATGAGGACGATACCGGTTATTAGGGAAATAAGTATGATCCTCTTCTGTTCTTTCAAAACAATCGCTATTTGCGGGCAAATTTAGAAATAACTGTTGTAATTAGAGGGGAAAGGTGAAAGGTAAAAGGCAAAAGGTTAAAAGAGACCGTTTTACACTTTCGGCTCCTTGTTTCCGAACTCAATTGTCTTTTCCTTTCACCTTTTGCCTTTCACCTTTCGCCTAATTTTCTATATTTGCCGCGATATTAAAAAATTATATGACTGCATTAAGTAACAGGATAAACAACCTGTCGGAATCCGCAACAATTAAGATGGCCAAAATGGGCCGTGAGCTTGCCGCGAAAGGCGTAGACGTAATCAGCCTTAGCTTTGGCGAGCCTGATTTTCATACACCCGAACATATTAAAGAGGCCGCCAAACAGGCAATGGATAAAAATTTTACCTACTACACACCTGTTTCCGGCTATCCTGAATTGAGGAAGGCTGTGGCCAATAAATTAAAAACGGAAAACAACCTGGATTATGATTTTAGCCAGGTAGTAGTTTCCACCGGCGCCAAGCAGGCCATTGCAAACGCGGTATTGTGTTTGGTAAACCCTGGCGAAGAAGTTATAATCCCTACACCTTACTGGGTTTCCTATTCCGAAGTGGTTAAACTTGCCGAAGGCATCAGCGTTTTTATTGACGCGCCTGTGGAGCAGGATTTTAAAATAACTCCCGCCCAGCTTGAAGCAGCCATCTCACCAAAAACCAAGCTGTTTATGTTTTCGTCGCCTTGTAACCCTACTGGCAGTGTTTACAGCAAAGCCGAGTTAGAAGGCCTGGCCAAAGTGTTTGAAAAACATCCAAATATTTATATCCTGTCGGATGAGATATATGAGCATATCAATTTTGTTGATAAACATGAATCAATAGCCCAATTTGATTATGTAAAAGACCGCGTCATAATCATCAACGGTTTTTCAAAAGCTTTCGCGATGACCGGCTGGCGCATTGGCTACACTGCTTCAAATAAAGAGATCGCCGCAGCCTGTGATAAAATGCAGGGACAAATTACTTCGGGCACCTGCTCTATCACCCAAAAAGCAGGTGTTGCAGCCCTGGAAGGCGGTTTAGAAACCGTTTTAGAAATGCGCGAAGCCTTTAAAAAACGCCGCGACCTGGTTTATGGCTTATTAAAGAACATTGAAGGTATTAAAGTAAACCTGCCCGAAGGCGCATTCTATTTCTTCCCGGACGTGACTTCATTTTTCGGTAAAAGCTATAATGGCAAAACTATTAATGATGCCGATGAGCTAAGTATTTACCTGCTGGAAGAAGCACACGTAGCAACAGTAGGCGGCGACTCATTTGGCGATACAAAATCTATCCGCATCTCCTATGCTGCTGCCGAAGATAAACTGGTAGAAGCGATGAAAAGGATTAAGGAAGCGTTGGGGAAGTTAGTGTAGTGATCAGAAATTGGTGATTAGAGATTAGTCGGAAAGTCAATAAAGTCCGAAAGAAGCTGCAACCTATCTTTCAATAAAAGGAAAGAGGTCAGAGATTAGAGACTGGTCTATACACCTGTCACTAACCTCTGATCTCTCATCACTAACCTACAGTCCAAAGGCGTAAGCCACGCGTAAACCTGCCAGGCCATAGCTATTACCCTGGCCGGAGAAGTTCTCGTAACGCGCGCCAATATCCCAGGTTCGGTTAGCATAGCCTAATGCAGGCGATAATATCAGCTTTGTATTACCTCCGCTAATTGTTTCAAAACCGGCCCCTGCCTCGGCGCCGAAGTACCAGGTTGGCGCAAAAAATGCCTTTATACCAAGTTTAACCGGTACTATACCTAAGCTTTCGGCTTTAACGCTTGCGGTTCCCGCAGGTGTAACCTCGTCAATGGTTTTACCAAACATATTGTAATAACCCGAAGTAAGGGTCCAGGCGAAGTGATCGCTGGCATCATATTGTAAACGGGCAGTGCCGCCTAATTCAAAATCAGAAATGTCGTGGGCGTTACCTGTTGGTATGCCTGCTTCCAGGCCAATGCCAAACCGCCATGGATTGGGCGTAGTACCGGCGGTTTGCGCTTTAACATTACTTGTAAAAAACAGTGCGGCAGCGGTAAATGCTGCGGCAATTAAAATTGATGGCTTTTTCATAGTTGTGAATTTTTGTGAACAATAATTAAATTGTGTTAACGGCAGGTTAACAAATACTTTGCCATTGTGCCAACTTTATGCCTCTATTGTTACACATAACGCGATAAAAATGCCGGTAAACTGTGTTTTTTAACAATAAATGGAGGTTTACAGGCTGATAATCAGTTGATTTTTAGGCAGGCTTTTATCAAGTGTGGATTATTCGCCGGAAGTGAAATAAACCTCAATAAAAATTGATCGGTTGATTAATTTTTACAACACAAATACGCTTTTTTGACCGCTATACAGGGCAAAAAATGCCTTTCAAACAATGAGCCAGTTGATTTTTCTAAAGGTTTTGCGCTATCACAAACCCGCTTGCCCAGGCCCATTGAAAATTGTAGCCGCCCAGCCAGCCGGTAACATCAACACATTCGCCGCCATAATACAGGCCGGGGATTTTTTTTACTTCGAGGGTTTTTGAGGATAGTTCATCGGTTGAAACCCCGCCGCGCATTACTTCGGCCT
>Ga0207060_10349_pt1 | contig 13321 bp, 9 predicted proteins | sample Alteio_BWMinCont_30_FD_153270 | JGI IMG/M metagenome (GOLD analysis project Ga0207060, IMG submission 153270) | Enriched cells from forest soil in Barre Woods Harvard Forest LTER site, Petersham, Massachusetts, United States -... | ecosystem: Environmental > Terrestrial > Soil > Temperate forest >...
GCGCCTTGCAAATTTCTTTTCAGCTGTTTATAATATCCACCTGTTTATTATCCGGTTTTTCAAAGAGGCCTTTTTGCCGCCTTTTGAGTTTAAAGAAATAGTGCGGCAATGTTATGAAGTAGGTGTACGCTCATTTACTTTAATATCGGTAACCGGTTTTATCGTCGGGTTTATATTTACCAAGCAGTCGCGCCCATCGCTTGCAAGTTTTGGGGCAAACTCTTGGCTGCCGTCATTGGTTTCTATTGCCATTATGCGCGCGCTGGCGCCTTTGGTTACGGCGCTTATAGCATCGGGCAAAGTTGGCTCAAGCATCGGGGCCGAGTTGGGCTCCATGCGGGTAACGGAGCAAATCGATGCCATGGAGGTATCGGGCACCAATCCATTTAAGTTTTTGGTGTGCACCCGTGTATTGGCAACTACGTTAACCATACCCATTTTAGCCACTTATACGGCATTTATCGGTTTATTAGGCGGCTATTTAAATGTGGCCACGAATGAAGGTATCAGTTATACGGCGTTTGTTGAGCAATTTTTTCAACCCCTTATGTTTCTTGATTTTACAGCCTCGTTAATTAAATCAATAGTTTTTGGCTTCACCATCGGCATTGTTGGTTGCTACCAGGGTTATTATTCAAGCGAAGGTACCGAAGGGGTGGGCAAGGCGGCGAACGGCGCAGTAGTAACCGCTATGTTCCTTGTATTTATCGAGGAAATTATTATTGTGCAAATAACCAGTAACTTTCGCTGATCGCAGGTTTGAATTATGGAAAAGGAAAAAGCACCTATTGACTATAGTAAAAACGTGATCAGCATCAGGGGATTGGTAAAATCTTTTGAAGATTTTGCCGTATTACGTGGAATTGACCTCGACCTGCACCAGGGTGAAAATTTGGTGGTGCTGGGCCGCTCCGGATCGGGTAAGTCTGTGCTTATAAAACTTATATCGGGCCTTTTGAAACCTGATAAAGGGAGTATTGAAGTGCTGGGTAATGACGTATGCTGTTTGACCGAAAAACAGTTGAGAGAGCTTCGCATCAAGATGGGATTTTCGTTTCAAAGCAGCGCCTTGTATGACAGTATGACCGTGCGTAAAAACCTGGAATTCCCGCTCGTGCGAAACCGGACAAATATATCCCGGAAGGAAATTGATACCGCAGTTGAAACAGTGCTTGACGCGGTGGGACTTTCGCAAACTATAAACCAGATGCCTGCTGAGCTTTCCGGCGGCCAGCGCAAACGGATTGGAATAGCACGTACGCTTATACTCAACCCGGAGATCATGCTGTATGACGAGCCTACAGCGGGCCTTGACCCAATTACGTGTACCGAGATAAATGACCTGATAAACGAGGTGCAGCAACGGTACCGCACCTCATCTATCATTATTACGCACGACCTTACCTGCGCCAAAACAACCGGCGACCGTATAGCAATGCTGATTGAGGGAAAATTTCAGCGGGTAGGAACTTTTGAAGAAGTATTTGACACGAATGACAAACGAATAAAACCGTTTTTTGATTACAATTTTACACAATAGATATATCTTTATATTATGGCAGCAACAGAAAATAGAAAAGCAATAACGGTTGGCGTATTTTTAGCGCTCGGACTTGCCATATTTGTACTTGGCGTTTTCACGCTTGGAGGCCAGCAAAAAAGCTTTGAAAAAAGCATCCACATCAGCGCGGTATTTGATGACGTTGCCGGGTTAAAAAAGGGCAATGACGTTTGGTTCTCGGGGGTGAAGGTTGGCACCATCAGCAGTATTAAATTTGTTGGGATATCCCAGGTGAATGTAATTATGAGAATTGATGAGGCCACTAAGCAATATATTCACCAAAATTCCGGTGTACGTATCGGCTCGGACGGGTTAATAGGTAATAAGCTCATTATTATAGATGGCGGAAGCCCGCGCTCGCCTGTTGTAGAGGACGGCGCTATTTTGCAGGTCGAAAAAATACCTTCAACCGATGATATGATAAAGACCCTGCAGCAAAATAACCAAAACCTGCTTGCTATTACCACTGATTTTAAGTTGTTAAGTCATAAAATATTAGAAGGAAAAGGCACGGTTGGCACATTGCTGGCAGATAGCACCATGGGTGTTCAATTACGCAACTCCATGCGTAATTTAGAAGCAGCTACATCAAGCGCAGCCCGGTTGGCAACAAGCCTTAACCAGTTTAGCAACAAAATGAACACAAAAGGTGGCTTTGCCGATAAACTGCTTACCGATACTGCAACATTTAGCCGGATAAAAGGCGCGGTTACCCAATTACAGCAAGCGGCCACTAATGCCACCACATTAACCAATAACCTTAATAAGGCCAGCAATAAATTAAATACTACCGACAATGCCCTCGGCGAATTATTGAACGACCCGAAAGGCGCCGCCCAGATACAGTCAACCTTAAATAACCTACAGCAAAGTTCCGTTAAACTAAATGAAGACCTTGAAGCCGCTCAAAGCAACTTTTTGCTCAAAGGATTTTTCAAGAAAAAGGCGAAGGAAAAAGCGGATAGTTTGGGACATAAGTAGTTTTTTAGAAGTTGTAAAGGTTATAATGGGTTGTAGAGGTTGTAATAAGTTGGAATTTGGAACACATTTCTTACAACGCTTCTAACTTTTTTAACCCTAACAACTTATTACAACCTCTACAACCTTCCCACAACCTATTCCTTCTTAAATATCTGCCCTGCTTTACGTTGTTCCGGGGAAAGAGCAAGCCATGCTTTATAGGATATATTGAGATAGGCCAGCAGGTTAAAATCCTTGCTGTTATAAACTTTAATTGCGGGGGTATATAAAAGTAAAAAACTGTCAAGGTCTGCACCCTTTAGAGGCAGGTAGTGGCTGATATTATCTGCGGTAAAAATAGTGCTTATTTCCTGGCTCAGTACCCGCTCCTCTTCCTTCTTTTGCGCTTTCTTTTTTTTGTTATCATCCCCGGTAAAGTAATGCATCCGTAAAATAATGCCGCCGTCATACTGCTCTTTATCATCGCGGTGATATACCATGGTTTGCCCGTGAAATTCAGGGTCATAGGGCAATATCATATTTTTTTCCGCAGTTGAAGCGCGACCGCTGGTATCGGTAATGGTTACCTGGTTGAGCATGTTTTTTAGCGGTTCCAGGAAAATCTCCCTGTCATGCAGATCGGTTATAAGCAGGGTGTCCGGCTGATAGGCAAACCCTTTTAAAACCAAAAAGTCGCCAACTTTAGCCGCGATGCTAAACCGGCCGTCGTCGCCGGTAAGGGCAACCAGGTTGTTGGTCAAATTTTGTACCCTTACGCCATGCAGGGTGATCCTGGTTTTATTTTCGAATACGCGGCCATTAAAAACAGTTTGTGCTTGTGAGGTTATTACGCAAAAGCTAAAGCAAAAAAATATCAGTAAATAGCGAAACATGGATAAAAGTAATACAAACTAAATAAATTACACTTTTTGATAACATTATTTAACATTTGCATTTGCTCATAAACGTATAGCTTTACCGTAATAAACAATAGATTTACGATTAAACCGTTACCCCGTTTAACAGATCACCCAACATTGGTAATTGTATGAAAAAGAATATTTTATTTATCTTTTTGGCCCTGCAGTTCAGCTACAAAATAGATTATGCCCAAACCGCATCGCAATTCAGGGTTGTTGGATATGTAAGAACATCGGATATTGAAAATGGTAAAACATCGGGCATCGACCTTGGCAAAGTAAACTATATTAATATCGCCTTTATTAATCCGGATGAAACCGGCAATTTTAGAGCAATGCCCGGTTTGGCCGCTTTTATTACGACCGCACATAGTAAAAATGTAAAAGTACTTGCTTCTATCGGCGGAGGGTTGGCGCCGGTTTATTTTCATTCCCTCTTAGCAGATAGCTTACGCGGTGATCTAATAAAAAACACAGTGCAGCTTGTAAAAGATAATCAGCTTGATGGGATCGACGCGGACCTTGAAGGAGAATACATTGATAACAACTATGAAAGCTTTATTACGGAACTTTCGGCGGCGCTAAAACAACAGCACAAATTGCTGACGGCTGCTGTGGCAACGGTTTATAAATCCCGGTATACCGATAAGGCATTAGCGCAGCTTGATTTTATAAATATTATGTCGTACGATAAAACCGGCCCATGGAACCTTAAAAATCCGGGGCAGCATTCGCCTTATACAATGGCGGTTGAAGATTTGGATTACTGGAATAATACAAGGGGCATAGGCAAAGAAAAATTGAGCCTGGGGCTGCCTTTTTATGGTTATGGTTTCGGTCCGAATGCACCTGAAGAAATGAGTTTTAAAGGCATCATAAACAAGTATCCCGGTTCCGAAAAAGCGGATTCGGTGAGCGTAAACGGCGGCGGTGTCGTCTATTATAACGGCATCGCTACCATAAAAGCCAAAAGCGCGCTGGCGCTGCAAAAAGCCGGCGGAATAATGATATGGCAACTATTGCAGGACGCAGCTGAGAATAACTCGCTTCTTAACGCTATAAATGAAACCATCACAAATAAACAATGATGATGCCTTTGCCGTCCCGGCGGCTAATTTTTCAAACGCCTAAATCTTTAATAATAGCGTCAATTTTTGAATCCAACTGCTTATCGGTTTCCTGGTATGCGGCTGCACTCGCCAGCTTTCCGTTTACGCTGCAATAAAACTTAATTTTAGGCTCAGTTCCTGATGGCCGGGCAGAAATAATGCTGCCATCCGCAGTAATAAATTGCAGTACATCCGATACCGGGAAATTCAGCTTACGTGTTGTGCCGGCCACAAGGTCGGTCTCCACGCCTTTTTCATAATCCTTAAGCGTAATTACTTTCGATTCGCCCAACGAGGCCGGCGGGTTGGTCCTGAATTTTTCCATCATCTCTTTGATCTCTTCCGCCCCGGTTTTTCCTTTCCGGGTAATCGAAACCAGTTTCTCTTTATAAAAACCATACTCGATGTAAGTATTTATCAGCGCTTCAAATAAACTGCTGCCCTTGTCCTTATAATAAGCGGTCATTTCAGCAATAAATGCACTGGAAACCACGGCATCTTTGTCCCTTACTAACTCGCCGATAAGGTACCCGTAACTTTCTTCGCCGCCGCCGATAAAAGTTTGTTTTCCTTCAAATTCGGTCATCAGTTGCCCGATATATTTAAACCCGGTAAGGGTATTATAAAAGGTGACATTTTTGGCTTTGGCAATTGCCTCTATCAGGTTGGTGGTAACAATGGTCTTAACAATATATTCCTTGCCGGTCAGTTTGCCTTTTTCCTCCCACGCAGTTAGTAAATAATTGATAAGCATTGCGCCGGTTTGGTTACCGTTGAACAGGATAAACTCATTATCGGTGTTTTTTACGGCAATTCCCACCCGGTCAGCATCAGGGTCTGTTGCCAGCACAAGGTCTGCATCCACTTCCTGCGCCTTTTTCAGGGCCAGAGTGAGGGCTTCTTTTTCTTCAGGGTTGGGATAAATTACAGTCGGGAAGTTGCCATCCGGTTTTGTCTGCTCGTCTACGAGGATCACATTTTCGAAACCAAACCGTTCAAGCGCTTGCGGCACCAGGGTGATCCCCGTTCCGTGGATAGGCGAATAAACGATTTTAAGGTCTTTCTGTCGCCTTATGGCTTCCGGCGATACCGAAAGCAGGGTGATCTTATCGAGATAAAGTTTATCGACCTCTTCGCCAATTTCTTCAATATTTGCATCAATGCGGTCAAACTTAACATCATCAATACTGCTGATAGCGGCCACTTCATCCATAACGGCCTTATCAGCCGGGAAAACAAACTGTCCCCCATCCGCTCCATAAGCCTTGTAACCATTGTACTCTTTTGGATTATGCGATGCCGTAAGCATTACGCCGCTTTTACAACCAAATAGGCGTACCGCAAAAGAAAGTTCGGGGGTGGGGCGTAAGGCTTTAAAGAAATACACATGAATATCGTTTGCTGAAAAAACCTCTGCGGTAATGCGCGAGAAGAGTTCAGCATTATTCCTGCTGTCGTGGGCAATAGCTACCTTGATTTTTTCGCCGGGGTAAGTTTTTTTAAGGTAATTACTCAAACCCTGCGTGGCCGCCCCAATGGTATATTTATTGATACGGTTGGATCCCGGCCCCATTGTTCCGCGTAGCCCGCCGGTGCCAAATTCAAGGTCCCTGTAAAATGAATCTGTTAATTCCGTGTAGGCTTTTTGCTCGAGCAAGTTTTGAATTTCTTGTTTAACAGCAGCGTCATAGCTTCCCTGGAGCCATGAATTTACCTTGTTCAGTACGGCAGGTTCTAATTCTTGCATAACAATAAGTTTTTTGGTTGTGGTTCTTCCCGGTTTCAAATATGATAATTAAAATTGTTTTTAACACATCTCAATACATACAAATTGTAAATACCGAGGATGGATTTTATATCCATGCCGGTAATCATAGATCAAGCATACGCGGGCACGACTAAATAATAATTTAATGATTTAATAATGCTTCGTTAACATTCGCTATGCTTTTGTTCACTATGTTAGCAATGTGTTAGATTTTTATTAGGTTTTGATATGAGTTGTACACTCAAAAAAATTTTAGTGTTAGTTATTGCATTGGTTTATACCATTTTTGCTTGTAATTATGTGCTTTTTTGTAAAAGAAATACCGGTGTTTTAAGCGCGGTTCCTGCTTATAATTCGCTGGCATCAAAACAGGGCGGTAATACTGCACAAATAATACGAGGGTCCTCGTCACAGGAGCTACCCGTTTCACACAAATTTTTTTCAAGGCCAAGGGTAGTAACAAACCGGCCCACACTCCCGGATTTTTCAATCCTTGCATTTACTTTTTTACTGCTATTTACCGTGTTTGAAAAAAAACAGCAATCTTTTTTTGCTCCAACTTTTTTTTCGCGACCGGATCCTTGCCCCGGCATTATATTTCTACATAACTGGCGTATTTAACCGCTGCTTCAATTTCAATTATACCTTCAAAAATTAACATACGGGATGCAGCTATTTTGCTATACTGCGAACCGTTGGTTTACGTTCATAATCCACTTACAATATAATTCATTAAGATGATGACTGACGAATTGATCATAGAACAATTAAGAAATAAAGAAGCGCAATTAATAACTGAATTGAATAAGGTGCGGTTAGCCTTGGAAGCGTTTATTGATGAAAACATGAATTTCGGGAACACAAATTTCCAAAAGTATGCTGCAGATGACCTGGTGCCAAAAATGTATACCACAGATTTAACTTATGGCAGCAAGATATTATTTGTACTTTATACTGAGGGAAAACCTTTAATGGTCGACGATATCGTATCGGTAATCCATACCTACGAACCCGGCTTAAATACTGATAAACTGCATAAAAATATAAGCCACAATCTTTCGATGCTGGCAAAATATTCAAAAATCAAAAAACACCCCTTTAACAGGAAAATAAAGTACTCCTTATGATACAAACACGAATTTTCACAAATTATTCCGGATTGGACTAATAAATTTGAATTAGTACAATCCGGAATAATGTGTGATTATTCGTTCCTTTTTTTGCATTAGTTAGTAGTTCTACGCCTAACATTAATTAATCTCCTAATAAACCGCTTCATTATTTAAATTTATGGCAATTTATTCAACAACAGTTGTTGTTTATTAAGCAATAAATTCTCGCAAAAAAGATTAATTCCTATTTAGAAAATTATTTGTTAACAATAGTTGATTTTTTATCCCTTTGTTTAGTATTTGTTAACTTTTTGTTTTTGTTTCAGCAACGATGCCTTAATACAACGCCGATAGTTTTACGGCGAAAAATCAAATTGCATTATGAAACAAAATTTACAAAAAATTTCACGGTTGCTGTTAATGCTCCTGGTGGCGTTAACGGTTTGCGGCAAACTTGCCGCCCAGAACCTTCCGGTAAGAGGCATTGTTTTAGACAACAATAGCGAGCCCTTACCTGGTGTAAGCGTTATCATCAAAGGGAGCGACAAAGGCACCGTAACGGGTGTTGAAGGGCGCTTTACCATTGCTGTTGATAAGGGCCAAACGTTGGTTTTTAAATCAATAGGGTTCATCGCACAGGAAGTTGTGGTAAATGATACCTACATTTCGGTAACTTTAGTGCAAGACACTAAAAGCCTTAACGAAGTAGTTGTTACCGCTTTAGGCGTTAAAAAGGAGTTTCAGAAACTGGGTTACTCTCAATCCCAGATCAACGGTGACGAGTTAACAACGGCACGCGATGCAAACCCCCTCCAATCAATGGAAGGTAAAGTAGCCGGTTTAAGTATCGGCGCCAGTTCCGAATTCTTCGGCGCCCCTACAGTTGTTTTACGCGGTAGTACAGACATTCTTTATGTTATCGACGGCGAGCCGGTGGAATCTGACACTTATGATTTTAACCCGGACGATGTTGAAACTTACACTGTATTAAAAGGCCCTAACGCTGCAGCCCTTTACGGTTTCAGGGGTATCAATGGCGCCATTATCATCACTACCAAAAAAGGCACCAAAGACAAAAAAGGCTGGCAGATAGATGTTAATAGCACGCTCGAAGCTGAAAAAGGCTTTATTGTGCTTCCCCAGGCCCAATTTCAATATGGCCGCGGTACTAACTACCAATATACCTACGGAAACGTATTATATGACAATACACAGCGCTTGCCCGAATGGGGCCCGCGTTTTGACGGCGTATTCCAGACCCAGCAGTTTGACAGCCCTTACGACCCGGTAACAGGCATAAGGCAAAAAACCCCATGGTTAGCCCGTGGCGCAAACAACTTTAATGATTTTGTGCAAACCGGCTATACTTCAACCAATTCGGTTTCGGTAGCAGCGAGCGGATCAAATTACGATATCCGTATGTCCTATGGTCATACATTTCAACAGGGCGATTTCCCGAATACGAAATTGAATATCGATAATTTCAAATTGTCTGCCGGCTATGATATTACACCAAAACTGCGTATTGATGGTGATGTAAACCTGAACCTGCAGTATTCACCAAATATCCCTGACGTAACTTATGGCCCTAACAGCTATGCTTACGAGTTTTTTGTGTACGGATCATCTGATTATCCAATCAATGCATTAAAAAACATTTATCAGGGCCCGCAGGGTGTGCCAAACCTGGTGCAATACGCGCAGGAATATGGCCGTGAAAACAACCCATGGTTCCAGGCTGAAAAATGGCTGCGTGGCCGCGATAACCAGGTTGTAAATGGTTCGCTGGCGCTTACTTACAAATTTAACAGCGAGCTGAACTTACGTTTACGCACATCATTGGATACTTACAATGAGTTGAATACAGAGCAGGTTCCTTCTTCTACAAACCTGAACGAATATTTACCATGGTATTATTTTGGCTGGTATGGCGATTACAGGCAGGATCAGCGTAACCTGTTAGAAAACAACACCGACCTTACTTTAAACTATAACAAAAAGATAGGGAATTTTAATATTACGGCGTTAGCGGGCGGCAACGAGCGGTCATTCAGGTACCTTTCTGATTGGGCGACCACTAAAGACCTTTCTATACCAAACGTATATAACCTGGATAACTCGATAAACCCGATCCTGGATTATAATTTTAATTCGAAAATGCAGGTTAACAGTGCGTATTACTCTGTCGACCTGGGATATAAAAACTTCATCAACATTAATACTACCGGCCGCGTCGATAATCTTTCTACGCTGCCTTCAGGAGACAATACGTTCTTTTATCCTTCTGTTTCTGCAAGTTCTGTGGTTAACGATTATATCAAACTGCCCGAAGTTATTTCTTTCTTTAAATTACGCGCTTCGTTTGCTGACGTTAAAGGCGGCCTTACTTCGCCAACCATTGGCACCTCCTATAATGCTGTACAATCAACCGCGTTAGGCACCGGCTGGAATTCGCAGCCTGTTGGTAATTTATTGGGTTACGGAACTGAATTGTATACGCCGTACAACGGGCCGACCTTTCAAAATTCAAACCCTTCGGCGCCTTCAACTTATTACAATGGCACGCCTTCGGTAAATCTTTCAAACACGATCGCGAATAATAATATTAAACCGTTCGACGTAAGATCATACGAGTTTGGGGCCGACCTTAAATTTCTTGGTAACAGGTTAGGCTTAAACGCAACTTACTTTACAACCACCAACGGCCCTAACATTATTTCTCTGCCGGTAGCCCCATCTACTACAAATACCAACGAAATTGTAAACGGGTTAACCACTAAAAAGAACGGTATTGAATTAGAACTTGTAGGCTCCCCGCTTAGAAGTAAAGACGGGCTCAACTGGGATATAAATGCAAATTATTCAACTTACAAAGAAACCCTGTCATCAGTTTATAATGGGGCAACCTCAATTTACTTAAACAACCACGTATATCATATAGGCGACAGGCTGGATGCTGAATACGGAACAAAGTTTGTTAGGGATGGTAATGGAGATATCGTTAATAGCGGTGGCGTGCCACTTTCAGCGCCCGCTCAAACTGATAATGCAAATTATGGTTTGTTAGGCTATGCCGACCCAGATTTTTCTTTTGGCATCACCAACCATTTCAGCTATCACAACTGGACTTTAAGCTTTCAGTTTGACGGCAGGATCGGCGGTAAAATTTATGATTATACCTATTACCACAGTATGAACGGCGGTACTGCTATCGAATCTGCTTCAGGCGCTTACGGCGCTGCACGTTTAGCAGAATGGAACAGTACTAATGAAGGTACTTTGCCTGCAACTCCTGAATACGTTGGTCCGGGTGTAACCATTACAAGCGGTACCCCTACTTACGGCCCCGGAGGTGTGATCACCAATATGAGCCAGCTTACTTTCGCACCAAATACAACAAAAGTATTAGTTCAAAGCTATATATCAAGCGGCCTGGGCGCCAATTTCGATGAATATTATATGATCAGCCGTTCGTTCGCCAAGCTGCGCGAAGCGACTATTGGCTATAATTTACCTGCGTCAACGCTGCAGGGCACATTTATTAAAAAAGTTAGTATAAATCTGGTAGGCAGAAACCTGTTGTATTTTGCTGCACGCAAAGACATTGACCTGGATGAATATGCATCAGGTTATAACGCGTCGACATTGCAAATTACAGGTACCGACAATGGAAATGCTAACCTGGCAAGCCCGACAGCACGCCGTTACGGTATCAATATTCACTTAACGTTCTAAATTGTTTAATTTAAAATAAGAAATTTATGAAATTAAAATCATTTATTCCATTAATCCTATTATTTACAATAGGTATGGTGTCGATAACCGGGTGTCAGAAAGGCGACCTTATCGACAACCCCAACGTCGCTGCATCAACCGGTACAGTTCCCGCTTCACTGTTGCTCAACCATCTTACAGCAACCCTGATCAGGACAAGCGGCAGCAGCTCAAACGAATTGCCATTTTTGCCGGCGACCAATGCAGGCCAGTATGTTCTTTCAAATTACCAATACTACAGGGGTAACAATAACTACAACTTTGGCAGTACCACCGATAGCTACGACATTTTGAAATATGCTATCTCTTTAGAGGCGCAATCAACACAGCAACAAGGCAATCAAACTAATAAATACTTCGCCCTGGGCCAATTTTTTAAGGCTTATGCAGGTATTTGGCTAACGGAAAGAGTTGGTGATATTCCTTTTTCACAAGCCGGAAACCCCGCTATTACGAGCCCTAAATATGATACCCAGCATGATGTTTACAAAGCCTGCCTGGCATTGCTTGATAATGCTAATTCTCTTATGGCCCCGATAGCTGCTGCTAACCCCAACACAATTCTGGTCGGCAGGCAACCCCAGCAGCTTATCAAAAAAAGGTTTATAACGAAGTGCAAGCGAATCGGTTTTAGTATAAAATACAATCATCAGCGAATCGCCGGCCGTCCCCTTAATAGTGGAAATACTCTTCATCCAGTTGTCCAGGTTATCACTTCCGGCAGGTAATAAAATATAATCCATCCCCGGGTTAAGCTTGTCCGGCGCTTGTGCCGACTCCCGGTGGCCCCGCAGGTCAACGTCATAGGTAATATTCCTTTGTTTAAGCACTGCCAGGTCAGCATCTGTTAGTTTGCTGATATCCGCGCTGCGGTAAATTTCGCCCCATTTAACATGGTGGCCATCTGTCGTGGTATAGCCTCCCATGTCGCGGAAATTAGCAGCGCCCTGTAAAACCACATGCCGTTTTGCGCTATCGGCAACCTGGGCAAACGCGTTTGCCGTAATCAAAATAATCGCTGATAATAAGATGCTCTTTTTCATTTGCATAATTTTCATTTTTAATTAATGAAGCTACTAATATTAAATCAAAAAAGCAGGGGCTCCCGGCTAAAGTCCCCTGCTCAAATTAAAAATTTATTTACTCCTATTTTGTCAGCCAGGTATCTTTAGTCGGGTCATCTGTACCGCCAAATTGCGATTGAAGGGCTGCGTCGTAATTTGCTGTGTTATAAGCAGCTTCATTGGCCGGGTATTCCCAGCGGCGTGGTATTAAGTTGTTTGATGTGCCGATACCAGCGCCACCCTGGCTAAAGGCAGGGATACCATTGGGGTTAGCAGTGCTAACAGACCTTCTCCATTCAAAAAATGGCTCCCATCCTGAATTAACGAACATCGAAACGTAACGCTGAGTGAAAATCTGGGCCAGGCCTGTCGCATTATCACCCGCATAAGCTACAGCAGACATGAATTGAGGCAAATTTACAGTAGCTGTTCCCCATGTGGCGCCCTGTTTAAGGCCTAACGGGTTAAGCGATGGATCTGTAACATTCAATGGGTAGCCGATAGTCAACGTTTGCCCGTTAGTTATGCCATAAGTTGCCAAAGAAGCATTAATCCCATTGGTGTACCAGGTGGCTGAGCTGCCGCCTACCCATCCCCGGTTAATCCCTTCGGCGATATTAAAGCACATTTCCGAATAACCGATAAAAACAAAAGGTTCGGCCAATGCACCTGAAGTACTGGTATAGTAACGGTTATAGCTGGTAAAAGAATACTGGCCGTTATTTGAATTATTCAATAGATCGGGCAATGTCAAATTATCATCTGAACCTGCATAAGCGGTGAAATCACTTACACTTTTTCCACCTGTAACTTGTGCCGGGGCCGGTGTAGCCACAACAAAAACACGGGGATCCTGGTTACCTGCCGTTGCAGTTATGTATGGCGCGCCCATATTTGCAAAGTTGTTATAAGGCTGATAGCCGTCAACAAAAATGGGGTAAGGGTTAAACGCCGCATTAAATTTATATATCATGTCATCCGAATTGCTCGACATGATAGGGTAAGTGCCCGACGCCCCATTCACAATTGCTGCAAATTTTGCTGGGATCGAGA
>Ga0207060_10059_pt2 | contig 13320 bp, 11 predicted proteins | sample Alteio_BWMinCont_30_FD_153270 | JGI IMG/M metagenome (GOLD analysis project Ga0207060, IMG submission 153270) | Enriched cells from forest soil in Barre Woods Harvard Forest LTER site, Petersham, Massachusetts, United States -... | ecosystem: Environmental > Terrestrial > Soil > Temperate forest >...
GTGAATCTGCTCCATGCTCTGATGCAGACGGTCATCTTCAACCGGGTCAATACCCTCGCGGCTTGATCTACTCCTTCTACGGGCATCCTACCTTGCAAACTCAGTGTTCGACAGATAAATCGCTGGAGCAGACCGGATACTTCACCGTTCCTGGTGCGCACCTTTATACCGTGTTGCACAAGGTGATGGATCCGGTGGCTCGTATCCTGATTGTTGGGCCTTTTGCTTCAGAACGACACTTTTCTTATCAACCATGGGTCCGGTGGGCGCGATATTTGGCTGCGCGGCGGATTGAAGTTCTTCGTTATGATTATCGCGGTATTGGTGAAAGCACTGGCGTTTTCGAAGAAATGAGTTTTGAAAATTGGGGCGAAGACGTCCAGCTTCTTAGCCACTGGTTTGCAAATCAGTCGCCGCGTGTACCACTTATCCTCCACGGGCTCGAACTTGGCGCCATCCTTGCCGGCAGGAGTTTCCAAGACGGCATGGGTGACGCATTGCTGATGTGGTCTCCCCCCGCTAACGCAAACCAGGCTCTACGGTCGACCCTTCTGCAATGGGCAGGGCTGAAACAGCTCTACGAGTCGCCGGAGAATCGGACGTCTGCCGCAGAATATATCCGGCAACTGGAGCAAGGTGCTTTTATTGAAGTACAGGGATATCAATGGCCGAGCCGTATCTGGCGCGACTCATTCGGGTTCGACCTGCCATCCGCTCTGGGCGATGAAAGTAATGCCTCTCAGGCTCACAGAAGACCAGTCAAAATTATGAAACTAGGTAAAGAGGCCGCTCCTCTGGTCAAGCCGTTCAGGGGGTATCTAGAAATTAAGGATTTTAGCTGGCTTTACTCAGAAAACTTCGACTGGATCGCCAGCGCCTTGAAGCTGCCGACGGGAGAGTGCGATGCAGCAAACAATTGAAACACGTGAGTTGTTTGAATTGGATGCAATCGACGGCGTTGTTCGAGGAACCTATCACAAGGCTCACAATGAAAGCTCCCTTCCACTATCAGACCTCACCGAAGAGCGTATCGGAGTGGTGTTTCTGAATTCCTTGACTCCGACGAGAGCCGCGACCGGCGACTCAGCGGTCTATTGGGCCGAATCTTTCGCAGAACTCGGTTATCCTTCTTTTCGTTTTGATCCACCTGGGTTCGGAGACTCGGACGGAGAACCTCCTACAGAGCTACTTAATTTTGTCAATGCTGGAGGTTATGCATCCATTTCCTCTGCCAGCATAACGGAGCTTGCTCGGCGCTTCCGCCTATCGGGTGTAGTTACCGTGGGACTTTGTGCGGGCGCCGTCTCTGCCCTTTACACTGCTGCGGCAAGCAAGGAGTGTAGAGGCGTAGTGTTGATGGATCCATACTTCTTCGTGCCAGTGGTGACTGGATTAAACCGATGGCAGGAGCTACAAAGAAAATTCACCAACCGCATGTCTCGAAACGCCCGAGGCAGGCAAATCATCAGCATCTACGACCGTCTGACGTCGTTCAAGAAGTTCCTTCCTGGGAACTCGCTTCCTCCGTCCGCCAATGTTCCTCTGCTGAACTGCTGGAAGAGTGTCTCGTCGGCAGGCATGCCAATTCTCCTTCTTAAAGCGCCACATACTAACCTCAAGGTGGGAGAATTTGACTACCTTAACTACATTCTTGAAACGGCCGGCCCTAGGAGCCGCGTTCAGGTCAAAGTGGTCGAAGATACGGGCCACAGCTTCGCAAACCGTGTCGGTCGAGCTGCCGTTCGCGAGACTACTGAGAATTGGCTGCGGGTTTGTTTTCCATTAGAAAAGCACGGAGAATTTGCTGGGAATGCCCCGCCTTCTGAATTCAACGCCGATACAGGCCATAGTCGCGCCGCAAAGATTGTTTCTGTGGCCAAAATTTTCTCTGGAGTGTAAATCGCAGATATGAATATCCGATCCCAAATAACCGAGCAATTCAAGCAGGTCGCTCAAGAGCAAGGTATGCAACTCGCGCCTCTAACCGACAACTTGGCTCTTCTGGACTCCGGGCTCGATTCGCTATGTTTCGCCATGATAGTAGCTCGACTCGAAGGACAGTTCGAAGTAGATCCCTTTAGTACGTCGGAAGATGCAATTTTTCCAGTTACCTTTGGTGAGTTTGTCAAATTCTATGAAAACGCTGCACAGTAACTTAGCTTCGCTTTGGAGTTCAATCGGTGCCGCAGACGATCTGTCTGAGCGCTTTCTTTTGAGTGCGGAAGGAAACCGGGCGCTAAGTGACCTAGTTGACGGATCTGCGCTCTACGGCCATGCCGATGAACTCCGTGGGCGATCTGTGATCATCGCAACGACGAGCCAGCTTGCGGCCGCGCTGGCGCTGATCGAGCTCGATGGTGTTGCACGGCGCGTTATTCTCTATCCTCCCGATTTACCGCTTGAGTATCTGCCTTTTGTCATTGAATCAGCTGACGTAGATGCGATCGTCTCTGATGGGAGAACAGTCAAATTAGACAACCCTCGGGTCGAATGTTTCGTTCCGTGTAATGGCAACATAACTCCTTGCAGCTGTGATCGGAGTGCGCAGTATCAGACAAAATGGATTCTTCTCACTTCTGGTACTACGGGTTTGCCAAAGATGGTCGTCCATACTTTGCTGAGTCTCGCTGGTGCGATAGCACGTCCGAGTTCTCCAACAGGAGACATCGTCTGGAGTACGTTCTACGATATCCGCCGCTATGGCGGTCTCCAGATATTCCTCCGCGCGATTCTCACGGGAACCTCATTGGTGCTATCGAGTGCACAGGAATCTACTGTGGATTTTCTGGCCCGGGCTGGTTCTCACAAAGTGACCCATATTTCAGGAACACCCTCGCATTGGCGTCGCGCATTGATGAGTCCAGCGGTCCAGCGGATCTCGCCGGAATACGTTCGCTTATCGGGAGAGATTGCAGACCAGCCAATCTTGAATCACCTCCAGCTCGTATATCCTCAAGCGCGAGTTGCTCATGCCTTCGCGACGACAGAGGCCGGCTTGGCGTTCGAGGTGAACGATGGTGTTGCAGGTTTCCCCGCGAGCGCCATAGAGCACACACCCCAGGTCGAGATGAAAGTTGAGGATGGATCGTTACGGATTCGGTCAACTCGCACCGCGACCTATTATCTGGGTGATCACGCTCCTATCCTGAAGGGTGCGGATGGCTGGGTGGATACCGGCGATCTGATCGATTTGCGAGATGGCCGCTATTACTTCGTCGGCCGGCGCGATGGGATGATCAATGTCGGAGGGCTAAAAGTGTATCCCGAAGAAGTCGAGGCTGTCATCAACCGGCACCCGGCCGTGCATATGTCACTTGTCCAGACAAAGAAGAATCCGATTACGGGTGCACTCGTTGTTGCTGATGTAGTTTTGAAGACAACATCACCGTCCACCAACGATGATGTACGAGGTCTTCAGCGCGATATATTGCTGTTGTGTCGTGGCGAGCTTTCGCCATACAAAGTTCCGGCCACGATCAATTTTGTACCTGCGTTGGCGGTCGCAGAATCTGGGAAGCTCATCCGTCGCCGTGCGTAACGTAATCGTAACCGGCGGCAGCCGTGGGTTGGGCCTAGGAATTGCGCGTAAGCTCAGCGACGCTGGCTATTGTGTCATTGCTGTCGCGCGCAAGGAGAGCCGCGAACTCGCCATCGCAATACAGGAGGCTGAGCTCGCAAACTCGGGGTCTCTTCATTTCGTTCCATTTGACCTGGCCGCGATTGAGGACATTCCAGAACTAGTTAAGTGTTTACGAAAAAAATTCGGCCCGATCTATGGGCTCGTGAACAATGCCGGCATAAGCTTTGATGGATCACTCGCTCTCATGCCTACGTCCCAGATCGAGCAGCTCGTCCGCGTCAATACGATCTCGCCCATAGTGTTCAGCAAGTATGTCGTGCGTGCGATGATGGCCGATGGGGGTGGGCGTGTCGTCAATGTTGCGTCTATTGTGGCGTTCACCGGCTATAGCGGCCTCTCAGTGTACAGCGCCACAAAAGCATCACTCATTGGTTTTTCCCGGTCTCTTGCAAGAGAGGTCGGCCGCATGCGTGTCAATGTGAATGCCGTTGCTCCCGGCTTCATTGAGACCAACATGACTGAAGGCATCAACGACGAGCAGCGCCGGCAGATCGAGCGCCGGAGTGCACTTCGTCGTCTCGCAGACGTAGACGATGTGGCGAATGCCGTTGAATATCTTTTGAGCGACAAGGCCAAGAACATCACAGGGACGGTCATTACCGTCGACGCGGGTAGCACGGCTTGAGAGAAACCCAGACAGTTGCTCCAGTCCAAACCAACATCTCTGCCTCAAGGGCATGGTTGCGTGCTCTGGAGTTGACGGCATCCATCCACCGCAATCCTGAACGCGTATTGGCCACCGTGATCGAAGAGCTTGCGGAGCGGTCATGCGACCAGCCGGCCGTGCTGTCTGACCGTGAGTGCTTTACATATCGAGAGCTCGCAGCGCGCTCAAATCAATATGCTCGCTGGGCGCTTGATCAGGGACTTGCCAAAGGCGATGTCGTCGGCTTGTTGATGACGAATCGGCCGGAATATTTTGCCATCTGGCTGGGCATTACGAGCGTGGGCGGAGTAGTGGCCCTGCTCAATACCAACCTTTTCGGTCCATCTCTGGCACATTGCATTCAAGTCGTTGCCCCAAAGCATCTCATCGTAGCTCAGGAATTCATCAATCCGCTGAACACGGCTCTATCTGACATCACCGCATCACCAACTGTTTGGGTTCATGGAACAGACCATGCTCGATTCGAGCGGATTGATCGCGCAATTCAGCAGCAGTCCGGGGGAAAACTGGATGGAAGCGAACGGCCAGGAGTAACCATTCAGGATCGCGCTCTTTACATCTTTACGTCCGGTACAACAGGGCTACCCAAAGCCGCCAATGTCAGTCACGCTCGTGTTATGCAATGGTGTCATTGGTTCGCAGGCATGATGGGAGTACAACCTGAAGACCGGATGTATAACTGCTTGCCGATGTATCACAGTGTTGGAGGGGTACAAGTACCAGGCGCAATTCTTGTTGGTGGCGGCAGCGTCGTCATTCGTGAAAAATTTTCGGCCAGTCAATTCTGGAGCGATATAGTTCGCTGGGATTGCACGATGTTTCAATACATCGGTGAATTGTGCCGCTATCTCCTCCATGCCAAAACTCCATCCTCGGTCGCGTTAGACCATCAGATACGCATTGCCTGTGGCAACGGGTTGGCTTCCGAAATATGGGACTCTTTTAAAGAACGCTTCCGTATTCCTCATATTTTCGAGTTCTATGCCGCCACAGAGGGTGGCGTCTCATTGTTCAATATCGAAGGACGGCGAGGAGCGATCGGACATATTCCGGGCTACCTCGCGCATCGATTCGCACCCGCATTGGTGAAGTTTGATGTAGAAAATGGAGAACCAGTCCGCAATGAGCAGGGGTTTTGCATTCCTTGCGCTCCGAATGAAGCTGGAGAGGCGATTGGCAAAGTCGTAGAAGACCCAGCGAACCTAGGCAGCCGATTCGAGGGCTACACGAACAAACAGGCTTCCGATAGAAAAATCCTCCGCGATGTTTTTAAGCCCGGCGATATGTGGGTTCGAACGGGCGATCTGATGCGGAAAGACGAGCAGGGGTTTTTCTATTTCGTCGACCGCATTGGCGACACCTTCCGCTGGAAAGGCGAGAACGTTTCGACTTCAGAGGTTTCCGATGCAATCTGTGCCTTTCCCGGGGTGAAACATGCGAATGTCTATGGCGTGTCCATTCCTGCGACGGAAGGGCGGATTGGTATGGCCACAGTGGTCATCGAACAAGCGATGGACTTGTCTGCATTGCGAAAGCATCTTATGGATCGTCTTCCGGCATATGCTCGCCCTGCATTCCTGCGTATTCGAGAGGACGTCGAGGTGACTGGAACTTTCAAGTATTCGAAGACCGATCTGGTCCGCCAGGGTTATGATCCCGCTGCGACTTCGGATGCGATTTACTTTGATAACCCGGAATCGCAGACTTTTCAGCAGCTCGACAAGGCGCTTTATGCTCGCATCCAGACTGCTCAGATCCGCCTGTGATGTTCGTGCTCCTTCGTCTCTACAAGAGCTGCCCTGTCGCTAAAGGCTTTTATGCTATTCGATGAAATCACAAATGATTTCGAAAGAGTCAAGCTAGAAATTGCACATGGCCCCATCGTTCCCCATGTGACAGCGGAGGAGATTCGAAGCTACCTTACGTCTCGCTATGACTTTGGTAAGGCGCTCACTCTTGATGAAGTCGTCGCAGACGTAGAAAGAATGCTCCAGACTTGGCAGGTACAGGTCACGCATCCGCGCTACTTCGGCCTCTTCAATCCAAGCGTTACGCTGGCATCCGTCATCGCGGATACGCTTGTTGCCATGTACAACTCTCAGTTGGCGAACTGGCGTACATCACCCGTTGCGAATGAAATCGAAAGGCATACGCTGGGTTGGCTTACAGCAAAATTTGGTCTTCCATCGGATACCAGCGCAACGTTCACGAGCGGCGGAACAGAAGCGAACCTTTCAGCTGTAGTCGTCGCTTTGACTCGTGCTTTTCCTGAGTACGGCGAACTTGGGCTTCGCCATCTGATGGCCATGCCCACGATCTACCTCACAGAAGAAGCCCATAACGGGTACAACAAAATCGCGCATATGACGGGGATAGGCAGAAAGGCCCTCCGAGTAGTAGCGACAGACGGCGATCTGAAATTGGATTTCAAAGATCTTGAGCGCCGAGTTGCTGAAGATCGTAAGAACGGATTCGCTCCATTTATGGTGATTGGTACAGCCGGGACTACCGCCACGGGTGTGATCGATCCGCTGCAGAAGATTGGGGAGTTTTGCCGGGAAGAAGACATGTGGTTTCACGCCGATGCTGCTTGGGGTGGTGCAGCGATCATCTCCCCGGAACTCAAGCGTTACCTTGCCGGAATTGAACTAGCAGACTCCATCACGTGTGACGCACACAAGTGGTTCTCTGTTCCGATGGGCGCAGGAATGTTTTTCTGCCGGCACCCACACCGAGTCGCTGAAGCCTTCCGCGTGGACATTTCCTATATGCCCAAGAAAACGGACCTGACAGTCGTTGATCCGCTCATGGCATCCGTGCAATGGTCCCGCCGCTTTATCGGTTTGAAGCTCTTCATGGCGCTTGCCCAGCATGGCGAGTCAGGCCAGATTGAAATGATCGAGCACCAGGCGCGAATGGGTCATGTATTGAGGGATGCGCTCGAAGCCTCCGGATGGCGCATCATGAATGACACACCTCTACCGCTCGTGTGCTTCACGCGTGATGGACTTGTGCCTACACGATTCCTTGCAACACTACGCGAGCAGCAGATCGCGTGGATGTCGGAAGCTCAGATCGGAGTGGTTCCGGTCTTGCGGGCATGTATTACGAGTTTCCGAACAACTGAAGCCGAGATTCACTGGGTTGTAGATGAGATGAACCGTCTTTTCTTTCAAGATGCAGAGCAAACCATGTCTAACCAGGCAGCGGCTGTCCCTGTATAGTTCACGAGCAGACGAGGGATATGAAAAGGGAAACGATTGCTGTTCACGGTGGTTACGAACTTGATCCAACAACAAAGGCCGTAGCTGTACCGATCTATCAAACGGTCTCTTATGCGTTTGACAGTGCCGACCATGCCGCAGCGCTATTCAATTTGGAGGCTGAAGGGTATCGCTATACGCGAATTGCGAACCCGACCACTGCAGTTTTAGAGCGGAGGGTAGCCGAACTCGAGGGAGGGTTGCAGGCCCTGTGCGTTAGCAGCGGACAGGCAGCTGTTTACTATGCCTGCCTCAACGCGACCGGACTGGGAAGCAACATCGTATCGGTCCCTCAGCTCTATGGGACGACGCACAGCCTCTTCAGTCACTTGCTGCCAAGCCAAGGCGTGAGCGTTCGTTTCGCAGAATCGGATTGCGCGGGAGCCTTGGAGAAACTGATTGACGATAAAACGCGCGCAGTTTTCTGCGAGAGTGTCGGAAATCCAGCCGGAAATATTTGTGATATCGAAAAGCTGGCGCTCATGGCCCACAAGCATGGGGTGCCGTTGCTCGTGGACAATACGGTTGCTTCTCCTATGCTGCTACGGCCAATTGAGTATGGCGCCGACATCGTTCTGCATTCCCTGACAAAATTTCTGGGTGGGCACGGCACGACGCTCGGGGGAGCGATCATTGACAGCGGCAATTTCCCGTGGAAAGAACATGCTGCGCGATTCCCGACGTTCAACCAGCCGGACCCCTCCTATCATGGTCTGGTCTATACCGAACATTATGGAAAGTCCGCTTTCATTGCGCGCTGTCGCAGTGTGTATCTGCGAACTACCGGCTCTGTTTTGTCGCCACTGAGCGCATTTCTGCTGCTGCAGGGAGTTGAAACAGTCGCACTGCGAATTGACCGCCATGTAGAAAATGGCAGAAAAGTGGCCGAATTCCTCCGTGACGATCCAAGAATTGCGTGGGTCAACTACGTCGGATTTCCTGCCAGTCCTTACTATTCGCTTGCACAAAAATATCTGGGTGGCCGCGCCTGCTCTCTGATGACAGTCGGTCTCAAGGGAGGATTTGAGGCTGCCGTCAAGTTTCACGACGCGCTCAAACTCATAACGCGTCTCGTCAATCTAGGGGATGCCAAGTCATTGGCCTGCCATCCCGCGTCGACTACTCATCGCCAGATGACAGCTGAAGAGCAGCTCACGGCTGGGGTCAAACCGGAAATGATCCGGCTCAGCATCGGCATCGAACACAGCGACGACATCATCGCAGACTTGGATCAGGCGCTAGCCACGACGATCTAAGTTTTTACAACTTCCCCCGAAGATTCATATTTACTTCCGGGAGATATCTATGCCTGCCTCTTTGAACGCAAAACCATCCGAAGCCGCCCAGCAGCAGTGCGACAAAGGGCTCTGCCGGAACCCGTCTGCACAATGCATTGCAAAATCCAGCAAGAGCCTCAATATTGGATTGATTAATAACATGCCTGACGGCGCTCTTGAGGCAACCGAACGCCAGTTTCTCTCGCTCCTCAATTCAGCCTCAGATGGAATGTCAATCCGGCTGTCGCTCTATTCGCTGCCGGACGTTCCTCGAAACGAGATGGGAGAACGACATGTGAGGAGATTCTACTCGAGCACGGAAAGTCTGCGAGACAGACAACTAGACGGACTTATCGTGACCGGGAGGGAGCCTCTGACCTCAAACCTCGCGGACGAACCATACTGGGAGAGTTTTACGAGGATATTAGAGTGGGCTAGCGAGAACACGCGCTCGACCATCTGGTCATGCCTGGCCGCGCACGCTGCAACTCTCCACATGGATGGCATCCACCGGATCAAGAGTAGCCACAAACATTGCGGTGTATTTGATTGCACCCGCTTATCAGACCATCCATTGACAGCAGGTACCCCGGCAAGGTTCAAGCTTCCGCATTCGCGATGGAACGGCATACCCGAAGACCAGTTGAATGCCTGCGGATATCGCGTGCTCACACGGGCAGCAGACGCGGGTGTAGATATGTTCATCAAACAGCAGAAGAGCCTCTTTGTCTTTTTTCAAGGTCATCCGGAGTATGAGTCGAGTACGTTGTTGCTTGAATACCGCAGAGATGTCAGCCGTTACCTCAGAGGAGAGACGGATACTTATCCCTCGATACCGAGAGGCTATTTCGATGACGACACTATGATTAGGTTAACTGCGATACAGCAAGAAGCCAAGGCCAATCCTCGCGACGACATACGGGCTGAACTTGGCGGAATCTTGGAAAAGCTATGCATCGAAAATACATGGCACCAGACAGCTACATACGTCTATAGGAACTGGCTGCAATATATCTGCACCCAGAAAGAGCTAGAGCTGCGTGGTCGATTAGCATCAGAGGTGCTTAATATCGGTTCTTCGATTCTGTCTCCGGCCGCCGCAAGCAGTGTGCCCGCTTCGACTGTGATTCCTGTTGGTGCTCAAAGATCAAGCACGACTTCAGTTCCACCTCTGATGACAGCCCTATAAGCCCCCGCTTCGAAGACGATTCAACAAATACTCGCATTTGGAGTGATGCATGATGCTAACCGCCTTGGATAGAACGAACGAAATAAGACATAAACTCGATACACGTGAAGCCCGTATTGGTATTATCGGCATGGGTTACGTGGGCCTTCCGCTCGCTCTTCTATTCAGCGAAGAACGCTTCAGGATTACCGGCTTTGACGTTGATCTACGTAAAGTGGATACATTGAATCGGGGTGGATCATACATCGAACGCATCCCAGGTACTGAGATCCAATTGGCGCAGAAGAGTGGCTTCAGCGCAACTGCGGATTATAGTCAAATTGCGCTCATGGACGTCGTAATCATTTGTGTGCCGACTCCATTGAGTGAATATCACGAGCCAGACCTAAGTTACGTTACTGGCACGGTCAGCAGCGTCGCACCTTATCTGCAGGAAGGGCAGCTTATCATCCTGGAGAGTACAACCTATCCCGGCACCACAGAAGAAATAGTCATCCCCTTATTGGAGCAAGGCAACCCTGCTGGTCTCCGCGTGGCACGGGATGCAAGGAGCAAGGGATTCTACGTTGCGTTCTCTCCCGAGCGTGAAGATCCGGGCAACGATTCCGTCGCCCGCCGGGATATTCCCAAGGTTGTGGGTGGCTGCGGACCGGTCGCCCTTGATTTGACATCCGCTCTGTACGCCACCATATTCGACCGGACGGTCCCAGTCTCTTCGCCTGCTGCGGCAGAGATGGCCAAGCTCCTCGAGAATATTTACCGATGCGTGAACATCGCTTTGGTCAACGAGCTAAAACAGCTGTGCATGCGCATGGGAATAGACCTTTTTGAAGTGATTGATGCAGCTAAAACAAAGCCTTTTGGCTTCCAGGCGTTCTATCCGGGGCCGGGTCTCGGTGGTCACTGCATCCCCATCGATCCGTTCTATCTTTCTTGGAAAGCCAAGCAGTTTGACTTCCATACCCGCTTCATCGAGCTCGCGGGGCAGGTAAACCTTGAAATGCCCTACTTCGTGGTCGAGAACATTATCGAAGCCATGAGTCAGCACGGCAAAGCGTTGAACGGTTCACGGATTCTGGTGCTCGGAGTGGCGTACAAACGCGATATCGACGACCTCCGCGAGTCACCTTCGCTGACCATTATCGAATTGTTGCAAAAGCGCGGCGCTCAGGTCGAATACAACGATCCTTATTTTCCCTCGGTCGGGCAGGGCCGCAAGTACGCACTGAATATGAACAGCACGCCACTCGATAAAATTCCTGAATTTGATTGCGTTGTAATCGTGACCGACCACTCGCAATACGACTATGTCAGCATTGTCGACAAAGCTAAGCTGGTAGTAGACACGCGCAACGCGACTAAGGGAATCGACGCGCCGAATGTTGTGAAGTGTTGACGGTATTGGGCCTGACTCCCGCGGCCGTTCCAATTGTCTCGCGACATCAGTGAAGGCAAGAAGCTCTAAAGCCAGCCTTTTGCCCGCGCTATACGGGATGCTTCTACGCGGTTTGACGCGCCCAATTTGCTGATTGCTTCTGAAAGGTAATTTCTTACCGTACCTTCAGAAAGGTGTAATTCCTCGGCGATTTCTGTGCTGGATTTGCCTTCGCCCGCCCGCCACAAAATTTGTCTTTCACGTTCCGTGAGTGGATCCGGATCTGCGCTCCATGCTTCTGCAGCGAGGTCTGGATCTACCACGCGCAGACCATTGTGAACCCTCCGCACCGCGTCCGCTAATTCCGCAGCAGGACGATCCTTCAACAAATATCCCTTAGCGCCGGCATCAAGGGCGCGGCGCAAATATCCCGGCCGTGCGAATGTTGTCAGGATCACTACGCGTGTTTTTGGATAGCGGCTGTTGACCTCACTCGCAAGCGTCAGGCCCGTCATTTCCGGCATTTCAATGTCGGTGACCAGAACATCAGGTGAGTGCTTGCCCACGGCAGAGAGGGCCTCGCGGCCATTCCGTGCCCGTGCGCATACGGCGATATCCGATTCAGTTTCAAGCAGAGCGGCAAGCGCACCTAACACCATGGCTTGATCTTCTGCGACAATGACTTGGATTTTCTTATTCATGCAGATCGAACCGGTATTTCTATATTGATGCGTGTGCCCTGCTTACCATCAATGCTGAAGTGACCGCCTAGTCCTTCGATGCGTTCACGCATGCCGCGCAATCCATTTCCTTCCAGACGGATGTTGCCGCGCCCATCATCCTCTACCGTGAGTGATGTGCGGCCCTTCTCGCTTGCGAATCTCATGATGCAACGGTTGGCCTGTGCGTGACGCACTATGTTAGTGACCGCTTCGCGCAGTGCCAGCGCTAGCACTGTCTCCTCCGCTGCTGAGAGCGACGGAGGGTTCGACTCGCAAGTGAGAGTCACCCCTGCCGCATCCAGCGTCCGATGGGCCCGCTCAATCTCAGCTACCAGTCCTTCCGAGCGATAGCCACGAATCGCCTCACGAACCTCGCCTAAAGCCTTTCGCGAAACCTGCTCCACGTCGCTAATCTCTTGACGTGCGCGCTGTGGGTCACGCTCGAAGAGGCGTCCTGCCAATTCTGCCTTCAAAACAATGACAGAAAGCGTGTGCCCCAGCACGTCATGCAGGTCGCGTGCTATCCGTTCGCGTTCAGCAAGCTTCGCGAGTTGCTCAATTTCCTCCTGAGCGAGTTGGAGCTTTGCCTTGGAACGAATCTTTTGTGACGTAAGCAGATTTGTGGCGCCTACGATCACGCAAAAGAAGGCCGGAAATCCCCACGCCCAAGGACTGATATGCAGCAGATATCCCTCAATAGCGACCGCGCCGCACAATAAACCGATGGTGCCAATTACTACCGCAACCGATTCACTGATGAAGGGAATGAATGCGGCAACATAGACCAGCATTCCGCAGGCCGAATTGTTATACGGCAGATACCACAGTCCAAGTATTCCCATTGTTATGAGCAGCAGGTAACTCTGGAGTTTGGTGCGCGCGAATACCAGGCCCGAATAGATAGCGAGGAAGATCGCATAAACTGCGGCAAATTCCAGCCAATAGCGCAGGTTGTGGCGTGAAATTGGCTCGATAAAAAAGAATACAGAGTAGACCAGCCAAATGTAGTCGTAGAGGCGATTCTTGTCAGGCCAGCCGTCGCGTCGACGTTTTGCGTCACCCGGGAATGTATGAACCCGCACTGCTGCGTACGCCTGTTCGGGAGTGACCTTCTCACAACCACTTGCCAGCGAATGCCACACTCCGAGCGGCATCCCGGAAGAAGATTCGGATTTGTGGTTTTCTTC
>Ga0207060_10350_pt1 | contig 13296 bp, 11 predicted proteins | sample Alteio_BWMinCont_30_FD_153270 | JGI IMG/M metagenome (GOLD analysis project Ga0207060, IMG submission 153270) | Enriched cells from forest soil in Barre Woods Harvard Forest LTER site, Petersham, Massachusetts, United States -... | ecosystem: Environmental > Terrestrial > Soil > Temperate forest >...
TTTTTTGGGCGGGCACGTATCAATGTTTATAAGTTCTTTCCAAACGAGTTGAAACTGGTGCATTTTTTTCCTGCGGTATTTACTTTATCACTTGTGTTTACAGCTATTTCTAATATATTTAATTGGAAAATAGCACAGCTATGTAATTTTATCCTGGCGCTTATCATTTTGTTGATATTTTTTCATTCATGGAGTAAAAACAAGTCCGCAAAAGTTGCATTTTTGAGCGTAATAGCTTCCTTTATCCAGCTAATAGCCTACGGGCTGGGATTTATGCAGGATTTTTTTAAACGGGTTATATTAAAAATTTCATAAGCGGGTATGTATCATCCTTTTTCCGTAACGGAAACCATCAGTATTGCATGGACTATTTTGAAGAAAAATTTTCCAACGATTGCTGTTTATTCGCTATTGGCTTTTGTTATCATAATCGTTTTGGGCTTTGTTGTTTATAACCTGTTAAATGACAGCATTTTAACATCCATTGGCATTGTTTTTTTATTGATAGGTATAAGCTTTGTTTTTTTAGGCTTTATTAAACTGGTTTTTCAATTAATTGATAAACAGTATTACGATTTTGGTTTTAGCGATATAGTACCGAAAGTCAAAATGCTGCTCAGCTATCTTACGCTGTTGGTAATCGTTAGTTCCCTTGCCGTATTGATGACCAATGTTATTAAAAGGCTGGATGAAGGAATGCTCCAAAGTATCCTTGGGATTTTTATCGGGATTTTCTTCCAGTTCTTTTTCCTGTTTTACTTTCCCATTTGCACTTGTTTTATTGTTGATGACGAATCGGGGCCATTTGAATCGGTTACGCAAAGCTTTCAATTGATACGGGGCAATTTCCTGAAATATTTTTTGCTTTTCCTGTTCATCGAAACCCTTGTCCTGGCAGGCTCATTCACAATTGTCGGGATGGTATTCGTTATTCCATTTGTCAATATCGTATTAGTAGTGGCCTATCGTAAACTTGTCTACAGTCACCAGGACGTGGATGATGAAATTACCGAAACGCTGTAACCCATGGGATTAAAAGCTGCATTAAGCAAACCTTTTGCCGCGATAATAAATAGCCGGTTAAACAGGATACGTAAAAACGGGGTAGAGTTACAGCAAAAAACATTCGAATACCTCATCAGTCACGCTAAAAATACAGCCTTTGGGAAAGCACATCATTTTGAGGAGATCGATACTTACGATGATTTTAAAAAAAATGTGCCTGTTTATGATTACGAAGACCTTCGCCCCTATATTGAGCGTGTAATTAAAGGTGAAGAAAATGTGCTCTGGCCCGGCAAACCGGCCTATCTTGCAAAAACATCGGGCACTACTTCGGGCGTAAAATATATCCCCATCTCCAAAGAAAGCATGCCCGAACATATAAAAGCGGCGCGCAACGCCCTGTTGAGCTATATTTACGAAACAGGCAACGCCGATTTTGTCGACGGCAAAATGATCTTCCTACAGGGCAGCCCCGTAATGGAAGTTAGAGCGGGCATTTCTATAGGGAGGCTGTCGGGTATAGTCGCCCATCACGTACCGGCTTATCTTCAAAAAAACCGCTTGCCGAGCTATGAGGTGAACTGCATAGAAGACTGGGAGCAAAAAGTTGATGCCATTGTCGCCGAAACCAAAGACCAGGATATGCGCCTTATCTCCGGCATCCCGCCCTGGTGCCAGATGTATTTCGACAGGCTTTCGGCGGTTTCGGGCGGTAAAAAGATAAAAGATATTTTCCCGAACTTTAAACTGTTTGTACACGGCGGCGTTAATTTCGAGCCCTACCGCGCCCGCATGGAAGAAAGCATCGGCTTTGCCATTGATGCCATTGAAACCTACCCCGCCTCCGAAGGTTTTATCGCTTTCCAGGATTCGCAAAAAGAAAAAGGCCTGCTGCTGATGGTTGATTCGGGCATATTTTACGAGTTTATACCTTCGGACGAATTTTTTAATAAAAATCCCACCCGCATCAGCCTGAAAGACGTTGAGCTTGATAAAAATTACGCGCTCATATTAAATACCAGCGCGGGCTTATGGTGTTATAGTTTGGGCGATACGGTTAAATTCGTATCAAAAAATCCTTATAAAATTATAGTTACCGGGCGTATAAAACATTATATTTCGGCATTCGGGGAACATGTGATCGGCGAAGAGGTTGAACAGGCCCTGATGACTGTAGCAAATGAGCAGGGCGTTGATATTATTGAGTTCACGGTAGCCCCGCAGGTAAATCCCCCGAAAGGGGAATTACCATACCATGAATGGTTTATCGAATTCGGTAAAGCGCCACAAGATTTAGCAGCATTTGCCCTACAGGTGGATAAAGCGCTGCAAAAGAAAAATATTTACTATTTTGACCTTATTAAAGGTAACATTTTGCAACCTTTGCGCATCCAAAGCCTGAAAAAAGATACCTTTATTAATTATATGCGTTCGCAGGGTAAATTGGGCGGACAAAATAAGGTGCCAAGGCTGGCAAATGACCGGAAGATAGCGGATGGATTGAAGGAGTATATTAAATAAAAAGACTTGTTACTAAGTTAAGGGAAAATAATCTTCTAACCCTCTTTATGGCTTGCCGTAGAGAGGGTCGACCAGCGAAGCGTAGTGGGGGTGAGTCAACTGGGTGCCAGGCATTTGCGTTAATGCCGCTTCGATAGTTTACTCACCCGGTCTTTGCTTCGCTCGACCACCCTCTCTTTTGCAAGCAAACAAGAGGGTAAAAAAAGCGCTAAAAAATATTTTTTACCTTAATTATATTAGGATAGATTTAGAGAGCTTTAACAGGTTCTGAAAAGAAATAAACATTGATCAACAAAAAAAACATAGCCATCCTTGGCTCAACGGGCAGCGTGGGCACCCAAACACTGGAAGTTATCCGGGGTAATCCTGGTATTTTCAGCGCATTTATGCTCACCGCCAATTCAAATGCTGACCTGCTGATTATACAGGCGCATGAATTTGTGCCCGAATATGCGATCATCTGCGATGAGACAAAATATCAATACGTAAAAGAAGCCCTTGCCCATACGCCGGTAAAGGTATTAGCCGGGATCGAGACTATTGCAGATGCGGTAACCAATCCTGACATCCATATCGTACTCACCGCGATGATGGGTTTTGCCGGGCTGGAGCCTACTATTGCCGCTATAAAAGCAGGAAAGGATATCGCCCTCGCCAATAAAGAAACGCTTGTCGTGGCCGGTGAGCTGGTAACAGGCCTGGCAAAAAAACATAATGTTAAAATTCTGCCGGTCGATTCGGAACATTCCGCTATTTTTCAATGCCTTGTGGGAGAGGAAAACAACCCGGTTGAAAAGATAATCTTAACTGCTTCAGGCGGCCCGTTCCGCGGCAGGTCGCTGGAGTTTTTGGCCGGCGTATTAAGGGAAGACGCACTGAAACATCCCAACTGGGTAATGGGCGCTAAAATAACTATCGACTGCGCTACGTTAATGAACAAGGGCCTGGAAGTGATAGAAGCAAAATGGTTGTTTGGGCTGGAGCCGGAACAGGTTGATGTAATTGTGCACCCCCAATCGGTGATCCATTCGTTAGTGCAATTTGAAGACGGTTCTATTAAAGCACAAATGGGTGTGCCTGATATGAAATTGCCGATACAGTATGCTTTGTCGTATCCATCAAGATTAAAAAACAATTTCAAACGTTTTGACTTTATTAATTACCCTGAACTGACTTTTGAAAAACCGGATGTCGCTACTTTTCGTAATCTTAGTTTAGCATTCGAAGCTTTGAAACAAGGTGGCAATATGCCCTGCATTATCAACGCGGCAAACGAAATGGCTGTTGCCGGTTTTTTAAACAGAAGCATAGGCTTTTTAGCTATGAGCGAGGTAATTGAACAATGCATGCAACAAATGCCCTACATAGCCAGTCCTGTTTTGGATGACTATTTGAATACTGATAAAGAAACACGCATCTTTGCGCAAAATTTAATCGAGGAAATGCCGTTAAAGGCATTGCAATTTTAATATAATAATAGCGAAATACAACGAATGAGTATAGTGATCATGGTTGGCCAGTTGATACTGGGCCTTTCAATTTTAGTAATCCTGCATGAACTGGGGCATTTTTTAGCGGCAAGAGCTTTCGGGATCAAAGTAGAAAAATTTTACCTCTTTTTTGATGCCTGGGGCATCAGCCTTTTTAAATTTAATTATAAAGGTGTTGAATATGGCATAGGCTGGCTGCCCCTGGGCGGTTACGTAAAAATTGCAGGCATGATCGATGAGTCGATGGATACCGAGCAGCTTGCAGGGCCTCCGCAGCCCTGGGAATTCCGTTCCAAACCGGCCTGGCAGCGTTTGATCGTAATGCTGGGCGGTGTTACAGTAAATATCTTCCTGGGGATACTGATCTTTTGGATACTTACTATAAAATACGGTGAAACTTATATCCCAAACTCCGAAATTAAATACGGCATCGTTCCGGGAAAAATAGGCAAAAAAATAGGCCTCGAAGCAGGCGACAAAATTACCGCCATCAACGGCCAACCGGTTGTCCGGTTTGAGGACATTACAAGCCCACAGGTGATCATGGGCAACACGGACCTTACCGTTGAGCGCGGCGACCAGGAACTACATATCAAAGTGCCGGCGAATATCATAAATGACATATCCGATTTCGGGATAGACCAGTTTATCAGCCGCGCCCCGCGCATGAAATTCTCTATCGGCGAAGTTGAACCCAAAAGCGGCGCACAAAAAGCCGGCTTACAGAAAGGCGACAGCATTGTGGCGGTAAACGCCAGCAAAATCGCGTTTTTTGACGAGTTACAGGCACAATTGCAGCAAAATAAAAACAAACTGGTAGGCTTGTCCATAAAACGCGATGGAAATATCATCCAGGCGGCGGGGCAAGTGAATAAAGATGGCATTTTAGGTTTCAGGCCAGAGCTGGATTCCATTAAAGAGAAAAGACTGACCTACGGCTTTTTTGGATCGTTGCCTGTAGGCGCAACAAAAGCCTGGGGCACTTTTACCGACAATGCAAAGGGCCTTGGCAAAGTATTTAAAGGCGAAGCCAAATTTAACAAGGTAGCAGGTGGCCCGGTGGCTATAGCAAATATGTTCGGCACACATATCGACTGGATCCGTTTCTGGAGCCTTGTCGGCTTTTTATCCATGGTACTGGCGCTGACCAATTTACTGCCGATACCAGCCCTCGATGGCGGTCATGCCTTATTTTTAGTCATTGAAATGATAAAAGGCAAACCACTAAGCGATAAATTTTTAGAACGCGCCCAAATAGTTGGTTTTGTGATATTGATAACCCTGATGGTGTTTGTTTTTGGCAACGATATTGTGAAACAGATAGTGAAGAAGTGAGTCGTGAAAGGTGAAAGGTGAAAGGTGAAAGGTGAAAGGTGAAAGGTGAAAGGTGAAAGGTGAAAGGTGAAACAAAACAGGCCCCGGTGTTTCGGGGCCTGTTTTGTTAGGGGAGTATAATATTATACAACGGGATCGGTATATGAATCTGAGTTTTTCTCAATATCAAGGATAGACGGTTCCTTTTTAAATATGGCGGCGCCGATTAAAGAGATGATCGCACCTATAATAGGCATAATGAATAAAACCGCAACTGCCCCGAAAATGGCGCCATATTTTTTGCCCATGTCCATCGCCTGTTTAATTTGATCTTCCGACATCCCGTTCTCCACAAATTTATCGTGTTGAGCAGCCATCGACTGTTCCAAAACCTGCGGGCTTAAAATAGCCAGGTATACATATATAAAAATAGCAAGCATTATCCCTGCAAAAACAGAATATATAAAACCCGTCATAAAACCCTGCCCAAAGGTGAGAAAGCCGCCAAGTTTATCTTTATATTCCTTTTGCGCCAGCAGCAAAAAAGCGATGAAAGGGATATAACTCAAATACTTTGCAGCGGAGTTTTGATCAATATTTAAAAATTGGAATATATAAGTAATTACTACAGAGGTAATAAAATAGATAACAGCCCATTTAACCGTTATGTTATTAGAGCTTTGTTTAGCATTTTCCATTGTGTGTTTAATTTAAGTTTTCAATAAAATTAAACAATAATTATTATTCAATCCTATCTTAGGCTTAATTAAAAGTTTTGCCTTTCAATTCACCGGCAACATGTTTGCTATTAACTGCCTGCCGGCAGCATGAAACACGAATAAATATCGATGCCGGATTTAAATAAATTCAAGCTGCATAATCGGGCGGAACTTTTTTAAATAAGGATCCAAAGATCAGCGCGAAAAGGAATACAAAGAGAATTGAAAATACGATCCCCTGGATGGTACTGCCAATGGTAGAATTTTGCTGCGTTGCAAAATCCTTTTTCATTTCGGCCATGCTGTGGTCTATCGCCTTTTGGGAATCATGATTTTGTTTCATTAAAGTGGTTTTTGCCTTAACCGCCGCGTTTTGCGTAATTGCAATATTATCGGGTTCAATAAACTTATCAAAAACAATATCTTTTCCGACAAACTGGATAAGGTAAGCCATCAAAAACATAATAAATATGCCGGTGGTGGCCTGTTTAAAAGTCCAGTAACCGCCAAGTTGCTTACGCCCGTTAAAACAAAAATACACCGTCAGCAAAATGGGTATAAACAACGAAAAAAAAACAGGAATTGCTATAAACAGCACAGGAGACGTGGTGACCCTCGTAATTAAATAATACGACGATATGCTGAGCGTCAGCAATATAAACCCTAATACAACGCCATATTTAAGGAAAATTATTTTTATCCTTTGCTCAAAATCCATAATTATAACAAGGTTATTTAGTTAGCTGAAGCTGATCAATATTTCTAATACGGCCATATCAAATTCTTTGTCTATGGCTTTATCAGCAATTGCATTTTTTTCGTCGACTGACGGGCTGATATTTTGAAAAAAGCACATGAGGGGATAAAATAACTCCTTTAGCTCTGAATCTTCTGGCAATGTCTCTGCCACTTTACCGATCTCTGCCACCGGGCTTTCCATTAATATTTGGTGTGCTATTACCGGCTCATATATCCGGTATTCGTCCTGGAACTCATCCTCGTCAACCAGTAAAAACTCTTTCAAATAGTCCTCCAGTTCCGGCTCAATGTCTTCATCTTCGCACTCGTTCAGGTAAAGCAACATATTTAAAAGCTCAGTGCCCCTGTCAAGCGTTTGTTCTTCAATATCCTCCCATTCGGGCGAGTCAAGATAATCTTCTTCCAGTTTTTTTACATCGGCGCTGAAAAAATTAACCAGCAGCAGGTCAAAAAACACTTCGCGTAATGATTCCAGTTGAGGATGGTCATTAAAAACCTCATCCACCAGGTCAACTTTGGTCATAAAATCATTCTCCGATGAAAAAACATCTTCAAATACTTTGGTAAGCGATGCCGCATTAAAGCTGCTATATTTCGAAAAAGCCTCCAAACCGGCTTCAACGGCTGATGCTACTTTTGGGTCGATCATGGTGTGTGTTATTTATAGAGTTGGTTATTGTTAAATGTTAACAATACTTTTCCTTTTAAGTTCTGTCCCATAAAGGGTGAATTATACGATTTCGACCTGTTATTCTTATTGTTGTATTCCCATTCCGCATCCGTATCAAAAAGTACAAGGTTTGCCAGTTCACCTTCCCTGATCACCGGGATGTCGATATTTAATATTTCACGCGGGCCTATGGCAAGTTTTTGTACGATGAGATCAACATCCAGGCCAGCCATTAACGTCAGTGATAGGACAGTTTGCAAGCCGATGATGCCATATTCCGCCACCTCAAACTCTACATTTTTAAACTCAACCTCGTGCGGTGTATGCTGCGATACGATAGCGTCAATAGTACCATCTACAAGCCCATCGATCAGGGCGTCCACATCATCCTGTGTTCGCAGCGGCGGTTTAACCTTGTATTGACTATCGAAGCCGATGAGGGCTTCGTCAGTAAGCACCAGGTGATGTGCTGCCACATCGCAGCTTACTTCAAGCCCCTTGCGTTTGGCTTCCCTGATCAACTCGACCGAACGGGTAGTTGAAATAGTGCTGAAGTGTATTTGCGAGCCGGTATATTCAGCTAAGTAAAGGTCGCGGGCTATCATCAGTTCCTCTGCAAGCGATGGGATACCTTTCATGCCCAACAAAGTGCTGATCTCGCCTTCATTTACTTTTGCTTTGCCGGCGATAGCTGTATCCTCGGGATACGAAAAAACCAGTGCATCAAAACCCTGTGCGTATAACAGCGCCCTTTCCATCAACCCGGCATCCTGTACCGGGCGGTTGCCATCGGTAAAGGCTTTTGCGCCGCTCAGGTACATGTCATACATTTCGGCAAGGTCCTTGCCTTCGCGCTTATGCGAAATGGCGCCTAATGGATACACATCCACCAGGTTTTTCTTAGCCCGGTTCATCAAATATTCTATTTCGGCTTTGGAGTGGACAGGCGGGATAGTGTTAGGCATTAAAACTATCCCCGTGAAGCCACCGGCGGCGGCGGCTTTAGTACCCGTATAAAGATCTTCTTTTGTTTCGAGACCCAGTTCACCGATATTGCAGTTCAGATCAAAAAAGCCCGGCGAAATGTATTTGCCTTCCCCATCAATAACTTCCGCATCGGCTTCAATTTTAGGGGCTATTTTGCTGATATGGCCTTTTTCAATTAAAAGGTCAACAATTTGCTGTTTAAAAGGCGAGTTGGGGTCAATTATGGTTGCGGATTTAATAAGCAAATTCATTTATGTTGCTTTAAAGGTGGGTTTTATTGCGATCCAACCGGTTGCGGAACCTGCTGCCGGTCGGTTTTAAAAAACCTGATCAGCGCAATTTCGGCCCCCAGAAAAATCAATGCCAAAATTATACAAAGTTTCCATAATTGCAGGCCGAAATTTGATTCTGTTACAACGCTTTTTAATGAACCTTTTCCACCCTCTAAAACCGGGGCAGCTTGCGGCACTAATTTGCTGATATCGGCGGTGGTTAAATAGCTCAGGTCCGATTCACTCCGGTTATCATTAAAAGCCAGGACAGCTACCGTGCTATCCTGCTTTTTTAGGTCGTAAATGCCCGTTTCCTGCAACTGGTCGGCCATGTAAAGCAGCGTGCTCCCCTCCTGCTGTTGGGTATCGGGGATAATACTTTGCCCCGGCTTAACCAGCTTTAGCAATTGCTTACCGTTGATTTGCACTGGCGGTATTTCAATGGTTTCGTCGCGACCCAGCGTATAAAACAACGGCTGATCGTGCCCGCTTAACAGCGCTATCCTGAACATAACCGGCACGAACAGGGCATGTCGGGGCAGGTTACTGAAATCTTCATCCAACGGCACCGCCGAAACATATACCTTACCCCGGCCGCTGGAGTACCCTGCCCAAAACGGCTGCCTGCCAGGCAAAACCATTAAATTTTCGGCCCTGTTATTTGATGATGAGCTTAACTGGTAATATTTCTTCACTACGGGCAGATCAGGGTTTTGCGGGAAATTCTCGAAAATATTTTTAAAAACCTGGTTTTGCAGGTTAATGCCCGATACTTTGGTATCCCCGGTTACCAGGTGTTGGGGAAACGCTGCGTTTAAAGGTGCGAGTAATGAGCGATAGCTTGATGAATCGTTATTGGTGGAAGGAAAAACAAGCAATGTCCCTCCTTTATTTACATAAGTCTTCAGTTGTTGCGCCAGGCCCGTGGAGATGGAGGGCAGGTCACTCAAGACAACCAAGGGATAGGTGTTTAAAGCCGCGTAATCAATATTGCCATCCGGTACATGTTTGGCATCGAAAAATGGGTCGGCAGCAAAAACGGCTTTTAAATAGGCGTTTGGCGTACCGGCATCAACCAGCAGCACCGGCATCTGCTGCCTTACATTAAACGAAAAGTAAAACTGGTTATCAAAAGTAACGGGGTTATCCTGCAAAGCTATTTCAGCACGCTGCCACCCGGCTTGCAAGCCTGAAAATGTAACGGTGTCATATTGAACCGAGCGGGCATTCACGGTATAGCTCCCCAATGCTTTTTGCGCGCCGTTAACCGTTAATTTAAGCGGGATCTTTTTTGCAGTCTCCCCGGCATAATTGTGCAGGCGTACCACCAGCTTTTCACTTTCGCCGGGCCTGTGTATCGCGCTAAGCAAAGCAACCGAATCAACTGCTACATTAGGCAGCGTACTGGCTTTAAGCTGCACCAGACTGATGTGAATACCGGTATCGGCTTTAACCGGCTGGCTGCCCGCCATGTTTTTCTGAAAATCAGATATAACGTATAATGACCTTGTACCCTCTTTATGCATGCCAAGCAAACTTTGCTGCCGGTTAATGATCTGCTGCAAAAGCCTGCTTTGCGGACTTATCTTTACTGCATCAACCGCATCATCAAATTCATCGCGGTTTACAAAACGCTGGTGCCTGCCTTCAAAATCCTGCGTGAGCAACTGGAAACTGTCGTTTATGCTGTAAGCTGATGCTATTTCCTTGGCACGGCGTTTTGCTTCATCAAGTAATGAGCCCTCGCTGTTAAGGGTTTGCATGGAGTAAGAGTTATCGACAAATATGCTCACCGCCTGTTGTTTGCCGGCGTTGGCGGAATTTTGTCCGGGTATATATGGTTTGGCAAATGCCAGCACCAAAAAGGTAAGGGCAAGCAGCCGGGATGCCAATATCAGGCGCTCTTTAAGGTTCCTGCGTGACGACTGCTGCTCCTGTATCTCTTTCAGGAACTGTACATTGCTGAAATATACTTTCTGGTACCTGCGGAAATTAAATAAATGGATGAGTACCGGTATGGCGAGTGAAAATAATGCAAATAGAAAAGTAGGATATAAAAAATGCATTTTTAATGTGCGGCTATGCAGTATGCAAATGTGCGAATTTTTGTGCGAACCTTAATTAAACGGATTTAAAAGAATTTTATGATAGGGGGGTTAATGGAAAATAGTTTCAATGTTCCGTCAGACCTAATCATTTGCGAGTTTTAACACGGAGATACAAAGAAGACACAAAGAGCGCTGAGTTTTAGTGATTTTCATTTTTATATTACTCTCTGTGTGCTCTGTGCCTTCTCAGTGGTCTCTGTGTTAAAAAAATCGACCGGTGCTTTCAAACAAAACCCTCCCACCAGGCATTACCTATTAAAGCTTGACTAAATGGTAAACTGGCATATTGGCTGTTCGGGATTTCATTACAGGGATTGGAAAGGGCCGTTTTACCCAGCGGACCTTCCCCAGCGCACTTGGTTCGATTTTTATTGTGAGCATTTCAGTACGCTTGAGTTGAATGTTACTTTTTACCGTTTTCCGCAATTATCATTTTTGCAAAACTGGTATCAAAAAAGCCCTGCTGAGTTTCGTTTTGCCGTAAAAGCGCCCCGGGCCATTACCCATTATAAAAAATTTAAAGATACAACCGATCTCATCACCAGCTTTTATGACACTATAAACAATGGCCTGCAGGAAAAATTAGGCCCGGTGCTATTCCAGTTGCCGCCGAGCTATAATTATGATGAAGAAAGGCTGGAACGTATTATCAATAGCTTAAACCCGTCATTTAAGAATGTAGTGGAGTTCAGGCATGTAAGCTGGTGGCGGGATGATGTTTATGTAAAGCTCGCGGCACATAACATAAGTTTTTGCGGCATGAGCCATCCCTTATTGCCTGATAATGTTATTGTTAATACCGGCGTGGTTTATTATCGCTTTCATGGGGTGCCAAATCTTTACCGGTCGCGTTATTCCATTGAATTTTTACAAAAAGTGGTGGATACGATTAAGACAAATCAAAACACAAAAGAGGCCTGGTGTTATTTTAATAATGACTACGACGCGATTGGGGTGTTTAATGCGAGGGAGTTAGAAGCTATGGTTTAGTGGTTAGTCCATGGTCGATGGTCCATAGACCATAGTTTACAGTCAATAAGCTGCCCCTTTATTTGCCATGGACTATGGACCATAGACTATGGACTTTTTTCTTCCGGACTAATCTAATCCTCATCACTATGATGCCTTCTATGCTTCTTTTTATGCTTTTTTTCCGGAGTATGCTTTTTAGATTTTTTCGTGGTTTTTTTATTGTCGTCAGATGAAGTACTCTTGACTGACTCCTCCCGTACCGGTTTAGCCTCACTTACGCTGCTTGAATCTTTACTCAACTGTTTTACGGTAAAACTGTTATCCCGTAAGCCATACTGCAATTGCCGCTTTTGCCCTGTCGGCTTTGCATCGGCTTCGTTGCTATCGTAAAGCGGGAACTCGCGCATCAGGATGCCGTCTTTAATATAAAAATTGTCATCGCCACGGTACCCCTTCCTTTGCGATTTGGTGAGCCTGGGAAAATCGAGCTTGTTAGCTTTGCCCCCGGTGAACTCAAATGCATAAATGGTGGCAAAATTGGTACTGTCCTTACCTCTTGCCTGTATAATTATTTCGGGATTGCCATCCAGGTCCATGTCCGAATTGTAAACATCTACTATTGTGCCGTCCAAATCGCCAGTGGTGGTGGTATATTTTGCGGCGGCAGAATCTGAGTGCAGGATCATAAACGCCCCAACGTTTTTTGAACCCCTGCCCCAGCTTAATACATCGTAATCCTGCCCGGGTGAAACCTCTATCATTTTATGAAACCTGAATGGGTCCATGATTACGGGCTTTTTAGCAACGGGCACTGTAACCGCGACAGGTTTTTCCTCATTATTGCAGCTTGCGACCAACATAATGCAGATGGGCGCCAACAAATAAAAAAGGTTCGTCCTGTTCATAATCGTATCAGTTAAACATTATATCCGGCGTAATCTGGCCCTTTGGTTTATCTGGGATCGTCATAAACACCCCCAAAGTGCCCGCGCTTCCGGCGTCAAAATATTTTATGGTGATCCTGTGGTACCCTTTCAGCAGGGGAACACTCCCACCCTGATCAAATACGCCATGTTTGCCATCGTTGTCAACCACTATCTGATCATCTATGAATAATGACGACCCATTTGCGGACGCCGTGGAAAACCCGTAAACACCGTCACTATCAATACGGATAAAACCGTTATATATTACGCCAAAGCCGTGCATATTTTTTTTGAAAGCCGACGTATTAAAGCTCTGGACGATGCCGCTATCGATTACAGCGGCGCCTTTCAGCTGGTCAAGACTCATAAACTGGCCCGTGAACAACTGGTATTTTAATCCTTTTGCAGTGCCCACGTAGTTAACAGCCGGCAACGGCGTTTTGTTGTACATTACGGTATGTGTAACCTGGCTCCTTTTGCCCGATGGGGTGATCACGATAGTTTTTAGCTCGCGGTACTGGTCCGGTGGGATATTATAGGTCATCGGGACGGT
>Ga0207060_10352_pt1 | contig 13221 bp, 11 predicted proteins | sample Alteio_BWMinCont_30_FD_153270 | JGI IMG/M metagenome (GOLD analysis project Ga0207060, IMG submission 153270) | Enriched cells from forest soil in Barre Woods Harvard Forest LTER site, Petersham, Massachusetts, United States -... | ecosystem: Environmental > Terrestrial > Soil > Temperate forest >...
AAATCAAATCAATGTCATCTGAGAACCTGTGCTGATAACGAATAGAAAGATTTGTTCCGCCACCTAAAGAACTATTAGCAAGTGACGGCAATTTCTGAAGTTCCCCGATTGTTTTTAAGAGATTTTCAGATATCCCTTGCATAATCAAACCGGTAAAAGGTTTTTACATGATACCTTCTGGCAACCAGCCTGCATACTTCATTGCTGATAAGTTCCTTAGTTTCCTTTAATATATTTAAAATGGTGCTTTTTGGATAAAAAGCTTCCAGTTTTACAATATCATTCTCAAATGTTTCGGCAGAAGTAGCAAAAAGAGCGCGGGGGATAATTAGGCCTTTATCCTCGTCCAGATCAAGAGAGGACATGTTCTTTACATCCCAAAATAAATATCTCGGGAAAAGATCGGCCAAACTATCGTTCTTTTGCATAATACAAATATAAGGTATTTCGACAATTAGATTTTATTGTAAAAACTATCTGCAAATTATTGACAAGAACACGTCAGTTAAAATTCTTGTACAAGTACTTTGTACAGCAGTAACAGATCGGGAAAACATACCGCACGAAATATAGGTAAAAATTTTATTCCAAAGTGATCTGCCTCCTGATGCTTTCTTCTAATGAAATAAAGGTTTCTGTACGCTGGATGCCTTTCACGCCTTGTATCTGCTCGTTCAATACTTCGCGTAAATGGGTGGTGTCATGGCATACAATTTTGGCAAAAATGCTGTAGCTGCCGGTGGTATAGTGCAGTTCAACAATTTCTTTTACCGTTTTCAACTGTTTTACAGCATCATTGTACTGCGAACCCTTTTCCAAAAATATGCCCAGGAAAGCTGTAATATCATAGCCTAACTTCTGCGGATCGACCTCCAGGCTGGCCCCTTTTATTACACCCATCTCTTCCAACTTTTTCATTCTCACATGGATAGTTCCGCCGGAAACGATCAACTCTTTAGCAATCTCGGTGTACGGAGTGGTCGCATTCTTCATTAATATCGATAAAATCTGTATGTCGAGATTATCAATTTCTAAATTTTGGGCTTTTCTGTGGGACATAAATTCGAATAATTTTATTTATATACAAGAATAATTAAAATCTGATAAAAATACAAATATTTTGTTGAAATATTTGCAATGAATGGATTGGTCTGTTAGATTTGTATCAAGCGAATGACAATAGCTGAGCGTTCTTTTAAATAAAAAAAATTGTTGGGTGGTGAAATTTTAGGCAGACACACCTCCTTGTCGCGGTGGCGGAGAAACTGGGAAACCCGAAGCGGGCTAACCACTCTGTGAAGGTTCGACTCCTTCCCCAACAGCATTTTCTAAGTCAGTAGTCTTAAGCCTAAAGTCCGAAGTCAGATTTTACTTAAGACTTGGGACTACAGACTTAGGACTTAAACAATGTAGGATGGTGAAATTTTAGGCAGACACACCTCCTTGTCGCGGTGGCGAAGAGTTTGGGAAACTCTCAGCAATGAGAATAACCACTTCGTGAAGGTTCGACTCCTTCTCCTACAGCTCTTCTCATAATTTAGGTTTATAATTGGTTAGCAAAGGCCCCTGCCCATCAGGGGCTTTGCTTATATAAAGGGGTTTATTTTTTGTTGATTATGCAAATTATAAGGCAGGCCAAAAAGCAACACGCTTATTTTTTACCGCAGAGGCCACTAAGAATGCACAAAGCAACACAAAGGTTTTTGTTTAAAAAGCTGCATTCCTCTACTCATTAGCCAGAGCAGCTACCATGAACCATCAACTATGAACTACACTACCCCTTATTAGCCTCCGCAATCACTTCCTTATTCAGCCTCATGTATTCTGCGCTGTTTTCTTTTGCGGCTATATCATAACCTTGCTGGGCTGTTGCCACCGCGCCTTTCTTGTCACCCATTTTAAGTTGTATGCGGGCTTTCCAATATTTAAAGTTAAAGGTATTGGGATTTTTGGCATCCATAATGTTCATCCACGCCAGCGCCTTGTTCATATCCTTGTTATTATTATAGTAATAAATGGCAGCAAAGTAATAAGGCTTATTTTCGCCCTGCATCGCTTTATCAATACCATCCATTACCTGCTTGTCAACATCAGTAACAAAATGAATGGGCAGGTCGGTATGTTCCCAGGTAATATGCAAAATGCCCGAGTTAATATTCATTTCGGCAAACTGCATGGTCAGTGTTTCTGTAAGCTGGTCGCTGTGCAACGGCTTTATTTTAAACCGCAGCAGGTCGGCTTTCTCATCGTACGAATAAGCACCCCACTGGTTAGCGGTTTTGCTTAAAATGATTGTCCACTCGTTTTCGCCGGGAATACTAAAGAGAGCGTATTCTCCGGCCGGCACTTTATTGCCTTCCATAGTTACTTCATCGGTAAATTTAATGGTGGTGGCGTTGTTAGCGCCTGTTCTCCAAACCAGGTTGTTAGGTTCAACCTGGCCAAATATCTTTCGCCCCTTAACATTTGGCCTCGAGTAAGTGAGGGTAATATTTCCTAAACCGAAGTCCTGGGTGATAACTTGTTTAGTGCTGGGCTGCGGAACGTGAAAATCCTGCGCTGCTGCTGTTAAAGTCCCAATTAAAAGCACAGCAATAAAGTGAAAGGCGGTTTTTTTCATGATTTTTATTTTTTGAGTGATAACTGGAAAACGCAGTCCTCCCGGAATTGGTTGCCTGCACGGGTAAATTAAAAAAAACGAGAACAAAAAAAAAGCCCGGCAACCGCCGGGGCTTTTCTATTAAAGGCCATCTTCCAACATTCCCGGCTCGCCGGGACATCCTCTTCAACCTTTATAACTTCTTCAACCTTTACAACCTAATTAAAATATTTTAAACCCTATACTCAAGGCCCATAAGTTCTGCCGTTGACCAAAATTTGGGTTTATATCAGTAAGGTTGCCTTCGTAACGCAGGTCGGCAGTGATGGAGCCGATATCTACCCCTGCACCGGCCTGGTAGCCAATTGTACTGTTTTTATATTTGCCAAAATCATTATAGGCGACATTAGCGTTTTGAGTGAAACTCTCACTCTGACTTAACACCGAAGTGTAGATCGGCCCTCCCATGATCCTGAAATTTAAATTTTTTGGGCCAAATTTTAATCCTACTAATAAAGGGACGTTTAGATTAGTAAAATGGACATTGCCACTAAAACTGTTATCACTTGAATCGAACTTACCGCCCGAACTGCTCAAATAAAGCTCGGGTTGTAAATAAAGGCCGCCTCCTAAACGGGCAAATGCGCCTATTTCGTAACCGGCAACGCCTGATGTATTAAGGTTGTCGGCACTTACCGTTGAATAATTAACGCCCCCTTTTACTCCCAGGGAAAATTGCGCTCGCGCGCTGATACATACCGTTATCAGCAATGCTGTAATTAAAAGATACTTCTTCATAGTTTTTGTAGTTTTTGTTTAACCTAACGGTTAATTAATAAATAAATTACAATAGCCATGTAAAAGCCATGCCAATTTTTAAATGCAACACGCTTGTATTTTTATATTTTTGTTGAAAATAATTTAACAATGGCTGAGATCAGTATCACCAATAAAGATTGGGAACGCGTAAAAATTAAACTGCAGCGGAAATATAACCACCTTACCGATGCGCAATTACAATATAACGAGGGCCAGGAAGACAGCCTGATAAATAATTTAATGGAACTTGTTCACCGCGACAGGAACTATGTACTATTTACCCTAAAAAAAGCGTTAGTGAATATTGATAATAACAGGCTATAAATCCACCGGCCCATAAAAATCAAAGCAGTTTTTTGTAATTTTATATTTTAAAATAAAGTTTAAGAATGAATAAGGGTAAAGTGCTATTTAAGAAATACAAAAAGCAGGCTTTTTTTGCAGGCATATTGGTGCTGGCTTTATGTACATGGAGTTTTAAGGATGACCTGTTCCAGATATCAAAAAACCTGGATGTTTTTGCTTCGGTGTACAAAGAAGTTAACATTAACTATGTTGATGATATTAATTCGGCAAAAATGATAAAGACCGGCGTGGATGCCATGCTTGACGGCCTGGACCCTTATACCGAATTTGTCCCCGAATCGGAAATAGAAGAGTATAAGCTGCACTACGTTAGTACACAATATGGCGGCATAGGCGCTGGGATATTCGCACGCAATGGCAAAGTGTATGTTTCGGAAGTTTTTGGCGGTTTCCCGGCGCAAAAAGCAGACATACGCCCCGGCGATGAACTGGTTAAAATAAATGATATCCCCCTGGCCGGCAAAGATAACGACCAGGTTGGCCTGCTGCTTAAAGGTGCAAAGGGCGCTTCGATAAAGTTGCTGCTTAAACGCGATGGGACACCGGCGGTAGAAAAAACATTGGTGCGTGATGAGATCAAACAGCCAAATGTATCTTATTATGGGATGGTCGACGGCAACATGGGTTATATCAAGCTTGATAAATTTCTTGAAAACTCATCCGATGAAGTTACCAATGCCTTAGTGTCGATAAAAAAGAACAATCCTAACGGTATTATCCTCGACCTACGGTCAAACGGCGGCGGCATATTGCAGGAAGCAGTAAAAATTGTGAACCTTTTTGTGCCGAAGGATGTGGAAGTAGTATCGCAAAGGGGCAAAATAAAAGAGAAAAACGCAACCTACACTACCGTTAGCGAACCGCTTGAACCAAATTTGCCATTAGTTGTTTTGGTGAACAGCCATTCAGCCTCCGCATCCGAAATTGTGGCTGGCTCGTTACAGGATCTGGACCGCGCCATTATTATCGGCCAACGCAGTTATGGTAAAGGGTTGGTGCAGCAAACCTTCAACCTGCCTTATAATAGCCTGGTGAAAATCACTATTGCCAAATACTACGTTCCATCGGGCCGTTGTATTCAGGAAATTGATTACACCCACCGTAAGGATGATGGCAGCGTGGTTAAAGTTGCCGATTCGCTGATCCATGAATTTAAAACAAAGGATGGCCGTTCTGTTTATGATGGCAGCGGCATTTATCCTGATATTTTCGTTAAACAGGACCACTTTGCAAATATTACCGAAGCATTGGTTGGCAAGCTGCTGATATTTGATTACGCCACCCTGTACCGGAATACACATCCAACCCTTGATAATTTACGGGCCTTCAGCCTTTCGGATGCTGAATATGCCGACTTTATAAAATTCCTGTCTGATAAAAATTACAGCTATAATACGACATCGGAAAAGTTACTAACTGATTTAAAAAACGCATCGACCAAAGAAAAACAGTTCACCGAGATACAAAGCGAATACGATGCATTGAAAGCCAAAATGGCCGCCAGCAAGAAAAACGATTTGCAATTGCATAAAGACGAAATAAAGGAAGTGCTTGAAAACGAGATAGCCGCACGTTATTATTTTGGAAAAGGGCGCTACGAAACTAATTTTAAATATGACAAGGAACTTGCCCAGGCTATAAAGGTAATGCAGGATAAAGAACTGGTGGCTTCGATACTAAAAGGTGAAGGTGCGTATAAAATTATCGGCAAGCCTGTACTTGCCATGGCTGGTAAAAAGGCCGAAAAGGACACCGATTCGACCGATAATCAATAGATAACCATGAAACTATCATACAGAGTTACGAAGTTTTAAAAACCTCGTAACTCTTCCTATGTACTTCGAAGTCTCCGCGTTCCCATCCTATAAATAATAAATGAAACTATTCAGGGTAATGATTGTCTATCTATCAAACAAATTACCCATGAAAAAATTATTTTTTATTGCAGTCCTGGTATTTGGCTGTTTATCATTCAAAATTGCTGATGCCCAGGTCGGCTTTGGTATAGGTATAAACATAGGCAGCCAGCCAGACTGGGGCCCTGTTGGCTATCACCATGCGAGGTATTATTACATGCCCGATATTGATGCCTACTACGATGTTAATGCCCATCAATATGTTTATAACGAAAATAATGTATGGGTACACGGCCAGAGCTTACCCCCAAGATATAGCAATTTCGACAGGTACAAAAGCTATAAAGTTGTAATGAACCAACGCAACCCCTGGGAACATCATGAAAACATCAGGACCAGGTATGCAGCCTACAAAGGCCGTACCGACCAGCGAAGTATCCGCGATGCCCACGACTATCACTACCGCAACCACTGGAAAGAAAAAAGCGAAAAACATTCGTAATGTTCGCCCCCGATACTGACGTTTTAACCCCTCCGGTTTTATTTTTCAGCGGCCCTTCACGGGCCGTTTTGAAAATTCTATACCCCCTCATAAACCGCGCTTCCTGAAAATAAGCAAAATAAAAACTAACTATTATCATTTATAATAGTCTATCCATCAAACAATATAAATTAATATATGAAAAAGTTACTATTTACAGCAGTCGTAATATTAGGCTGTTTGTCATTCAAAGCTGCCAGTGCGCAGGTAAGTATCAGCGCGGGCATAAATATAGGCAGCCAGCCGGATTGGGGCCCTGTTGGCTACGATAATGCGCAATATTATTATATGCCCGATATTGATGCATATTATGACGTTCCCCGGCACCAATATGTTTACAATGAAAACAATGTATGGATACATGCTGGCGCCTTACCCCCGAGGTTCCATTTCGACAGGTACCATTCTTATAAGGTAGTTGTAAACCAGCGTAACCCCTGGGAACACCATGCCGATATAAGGGCAAGGTATGCCGGTTTCCGTGGTCGCCATGACCAGGGGCTTATCCGCGACAGTCGTGATGCGCATTACCAAAACCATTGGAAAGGCGGGCAGGGCCATCGTGATAATGGCCGTGCCCATGAAGGCATGGATCGTGGTGGCGATAGAGGCCGTGGAAACGGAGGCAGCGATAGGGGCCGCGGAAACGGCGGTGGCGATAGAGGCCGTAGAAACGGCGGTGGTGATAGAGGTCGTGGAAACGGCGGTGGTGATAGAGGCCACGGTGGCGGTGGTCATGGAGACAAAGGCCATGGAGACGGCGGTCACTAAATTTGAAATTAACAAGCCAACAACAGCCCCGGTACTAACCGGGGCTGTTTTGTTTTATAATGACCGGAATAAATTATTTCCCCAAGCGTTTTACTACATTATCTATGGCTTCTCCCCAAAAGGTGCCGAGGGCAATAGCGCCTGCTTTATTAGGATGCAAATAAAATGTGCCCTGGTGGCCCTGTTCGGGTTGAAAGTCGGTTAAATGATGTTTCTCGAAATAAGCAAACCCTTTTTTATCGCCGACAAATACTTGTCTTGGGTACGAAACTGTATAATCAGCAACCAGGTGGTCAATTTGCGGCATATAGCTTTGTAATCTCGCCAAACCTTCAGCAAGGTATTTGGCGCCGTTGTAGGTGTTCGGACTGTACCAGATAGGGTGCTGAAAAATAATAATACAACCCGGAAATTCTTTCAGCAAACTATCGGCAATGGCCTTTAAATTTTGCTTGTAATCTGCGGGCGAAACCGGTGCGCCATTTGGCCCGTCGACGGCGCTGTCGTTTGTGCCCAGCTTAACGGAGAATATAAGCAGCGCCTGTTTATTGGTAAAAGCATGGGCAGCCTCTTCAACTTTGGCAAACGCCTTTGCCGTCGGCAAAAAATCAACCGTGGTAAACCCGCTGTGGCCCTGATTGGAGAAATCAACGGTACCGATGTCGGCTTGCTGCCTTAAATAATTACAGGCAACAACCGGTGGTGACTGCGTAGTTGGATCAGCTAAACCAGAGCCGGAAGTGATGCTGTTGCCGATGAATACGATGTTGAGGTTTTGTTTGGATTGGGCGGATACCAGGCCGTAATTAAACAATATCGTGAGTATCAATATTGCCCGGAAAACATTTCTTTTAAGCTTTATCATGGTGTTATGACGATGGATTACTTCTTTGGCGCATAACCGCAACTTAAAAACGCACGTCTCTACTACATGCGGCTAACAGGTAATCAGGCGATACAGAGTCCACTGATTAGCATGTGCAGAGATTGCTTCGTTCCTCGCAACGACGGTCTGATGGATAGCTTATGGGTCAACTTAAATACTACCGCAATCAGCATTTCGACTTCGCCTTTTCTAAATCTAAAATCGTAATTATAAAATCGTAAATCAAAACCCCACTCCCATATTCCAAAACATAAACGCCCATTTATCCACCTGCCCGCTGATGACTTGTTCGGTGCTTTGGCCTGCGCCGTGGCCGGCTTTGGTTTCAATGCGGATGATCACCGGGGCTGCGCCCTGCTGGTATTCCTGTAAGCGGGCGGCGAACTTAAATGAATGTGCAGGCACCACGCGGTCGTCATGATCGGCGGTAGTAACCATGGTTGCCGGGTAATTATTGGGTTTTAACGCATGGTAGGGCGAATAATTGTACAGGTATTTAAACATCTCTTCCGAATCTTCGGCGGTGCCGTAATCATAGCTCCATCCTGCTCCGGCAGTAAACTTATTATAGCGCAGCATGTCCATTACACCCACTGCCGGGAAAGCCACTTTGCACAGGTCTGGCCGCTGGGTCATTACCGCGCCTATGAGCAGTCCGCCGTTTGAGCCGCCGGAAATGGCGAGGTAATCTTTCGAGGTATATTTATGTTTGATGAGGTATTCGGCAGCGGCGATAAAATCATCGAACACATTTTGCTTTTTCATTTTTATGCCTGCTTTATGCCATTTTTCGCCATACTCACCACCGCCGCGCAGATTGGGCACAGCGTAAATGCCGCCATGCTCCAGCAAAATAATATTGCTTGTACTAAATGCAGGGGTAAGGCTGATGTTAAAGCCGCCGTAAGCATACAACAACGTCGGGTTTTTACCGTTGAGTACGGTGCCTTTTTTATAGGTGATGATCATCGGTATTTTGGTGCCGTCCTTCGATGCATAAAACACTTGTTTACTTTCGAATTGGCTGGGATCAAACTCAACACCAGCCTTTTTGTACACGGTTGATACGCCGGTGGCAATGTCCAGCTTAAAAATGGTTGGCGGGTAAACGTAATTGGTAAACGTGTAATAGGTTTCCTTTTCTTCTTTTTTTGTACCGAAGCCTCCCGCCGTGCCGACCGATGGCAAGGCGATGGTACGTTCCAGCTTGCCATCCATACTGTATTGCTGTACGAATGACGTGGCATCTTTCAGGTACTCGGCGAAAATTTTGCCGCCGCCGGTTGAAGCGGTTAAAACGTTAGTAGTGGTCGGAATAAAATCTTTCCAGTTGGTAGGTTTGGGGTTTGCAGCATCAACCGTTACAATTTTAAAATTCGGCGAATACAGGTTGGTTAAGATGTACAATTTGCTGCCCACGTTATCCAGCACCGCGTGTTCATTATCAAAATTATCTACCACCTTTACAATTTCGCTGCCCGTTATGCTCAAATCCTGGATATAAAGCTCATTGCCGGTTGTTTCATTGGCGGCGGTGATCACCAGGAAACGTTCATCCTCGGTCAAGTAAGCTCCGATGTACCTGCGTTTTGTTTCCTCGCCACCGAACAACAGTTTGTCGGTGCTTTGCGCGGTGCCTAAGGTGTGGTAAAATAGTTTGTGAAACTGTGTCACCCCTGAAAGCTGCGACCCTCTTTTAGGTTTGTCGTAACTGCTATAATAAAAGCCGTCATTTCCGCGCCAGGCAATTCCGCTGAATTTAATATCAGTCAACGTATCGCCCACTATCATTTTATCGGCGGTTTTTATTACGATCACCTTGCGCCAATCGCTGCCGCCTTCGGACAGTTGGTAAGCGGCCATACTGCCGTCTTTGGTAAAATTGATGCCCTGCAAAGAGGTAGTGCCATCTGCTGAAAACTTATTGGGGTCCAAAAAAACCTCCGGAGCCCCATCCCCTATCTGCCTCCATAAAACCGACTGGCTTTGCAATCCGTCATTTTTATAAAAATAAGTGTATTTGCCTTCTTTAAAGGGCGCGCTGTATTTTTCGTAGTTCCACAATTGTTCCAGGCGTTTGTGCATGGCATCCCGGTAAGGGATCTGCGAAAGATAGGCTTGCGTTACCTTGTTTTCAGCCTGTACCCAGGCTTTGGTATCGGCGGCACGGTCATCTTCCAGCCAGCGGTAAGGGTCGGGCACTACGGTGCCGAAATAAGTATTAACGGTATCAACCTTTTTAGTTGCGGGGTAGGTAAGTTTTTGTGTATTCATTTGTTGTGCACAGGCAAAGCTGCAAAGTAAAACAGCTGCGGATAAACAGGAAATAGCTCTCATTTTGCAATAGTGTGGTTGGGGGGCTAATATAGGAGAATTTAGGGGAAAGTTCATAGTTGATAGTTCACGGTTCATAAGCCGGAGTTATTTTTGTCGCCAATGCTTTTCAAAAGCAATGAGGGGAGTGACGGCGTATAAAACAAAAAGCGATGAGCCCTAAACCCATCGCTTCATGTCGATCAAAACAATCGTAAATCGTAATTCTAAAATCTTAAATTAATAAACGCACCGGTTCTTCCAGCAACGATTTCAATGTTTGCAGGAACGCCGCCCCGGTTGCGCCGTCAACCACGCGGTGATCGCAGCTTAGGGTTACTTTCATAACATTGCCGGGCACTACCGCGCCGTTTTTAACAATAGGCACCTGCTGTATGCCGCTAACGGCAAGGATACAGGCGTTTGGTGTGTTAATGATGGCAGTAAACTCATCGACCCCAAACATACCAAGGTTTGATATAGTGAAGGTTGAGCCTTCCATTTCGGGGATCTGTAATTTTCTTGCTTTGGCACGCCCCGCGAAGTCTTTTACCTCGGCAGAGATGCGGCTTAGTGTTTTACCATCGGCAAAACGCACAACCGGAACCAGTAAACCTTCATCTACAGCAACGGCAACGCCGATATGCACATGCTCATTGAAACGGATAGTGTCGCCCTGGAACGATGAATTAATTGCAGGGTGTTGTTTTATGGCAACGGCACATGCTTTTACCACAAAATCGTTAAATGATATTTTAACCGGTGCGATCTCATTGATACGGGTACGCGCTTTTATCGACTCGTCCATGTCAATGCTCATGGTCACATAAAAATGCGGCGCCGTAAATAGGCTTTCGGATAAACGCCTTGATATGGCCTTGCGCATCTGGCTAACCGGTTTCTCGGTATATTTTTCTTCGCCGGTGTATACAGGTAGTGTAATTGCGGGCGCCGGTGCAGCCGATGGTTTTGGAGCTTGGGCAGATTCCGATGCAGGTGCTTGTTCGGCCACTGTTGCAGCTGCCGCTGCAACTGGTGCAGGCGCTTTCGCCGCCGGAACATATTCCTCTACGTCCTTTTTTATAATGCGGCCGCCTTCGGCTGATCCTTTTATATCACTAAGATTAATACCCTTTTCTTTTGCTATTTTACGTGCCAGAGGAGACGCTTTTATACGGCTATCTGCTTCACTGACAGGTGCGCTTGCAGAATCGTCCTCTTCTTCACTGCTGCTGCTTTTTTCTGCTACTTCTTCACTGCTACCGCCACTTTCTACTGCTACTTCCTTTGGAGCTTCAGCCGCAGGCGCTTCCTCGTCATCACTCAACAACGGCGTAATATCAGTACCAGCTTTGCCAACTATCGCGATAATGCCGTTAACTTTTGCGGCCTCGCCTTCTTTCGGGCCAATATATAGTAATGTGCCTGCTTCATAGCCTACTACTTCCATAGTGGCCTTATCAGTTTCAACATCAGCAAGCGAATCGTCAGATTTGACCGTATCGCCCACCTTAAAATTCCATTTATTGATCACGCCTTCGGTCATGGTATCGCTCAGGGCCGGCATACGGATCACGGTGGCCGGTATGCTTGCTTTATCAACCTTTGGTTTGGCTTCAGTAGCGGCTTGCGGCTTTTTATCTTCGGCAACTTTGCCTTTGGCGGCTTTTTCTTTGGGCGCTTCTTCAGCAGCAGCCTCAGCCGGTTTTTCTTCAGCCGGTACTTCAGCAGCAGCATCCTCTTTTGGCGTTTCAGCAACAGGCGCAGCCGCAGGTTCCGTGCTACTGCTACTTTCCGCTGCCACCGGCTCCTCCGGCTTCGGCGCTTCAGCGGTGTCTGCCGCAAGGGCCGCATGGTAATCCTCGCCTTCGGCGCCTAAAATGGCGATCAGGGAATCAACCGGAACAGCCTTCCCTTCTTCAGCACCTATATAAAGCAATGTACCATCCGAGTACGATTCCAAATCCATCGTGGCTTTGTCGGTCTCCACCTCAGCCAGTACATCGCCCGATTTTATTTTGTCACCAACTTTTTTATGCCATTTCGCCAATACCCCTTCGGTCATGGTATCGCTCATTTTGGGCATTTTAATTACTTCGGCCATATATAAATGATCAATGTTATCTAATATTTCAAGTTTAACTATAAATGATTAGTCCTTTATAAAAGGATAATCTTGTTCTACGTAAACATCGGTATACAACTCCGATGCTTCGGGCCATGGCGATTCTTCAGCAAATTTTACTGATTCATCAACTTCGGCTTTTACTTTTGCCTCTATATCTTCAAACCATTTCGCATCAGCGTAGCCCTCCGATTCGATGATATGTTTTGTCAGCTCTATCGGGTCTTTGGCTTTATAGCTTTCCAGTTCTTCCTTTGTGCGGTATTTTTGCGGATCGGACATCGAATGTCCCTTGTAGCGGTAGGTGCGCATCTCCAAAAAGGTTGGCCCTTCACCATTGCGGGCGCGCTGAACAGCCTCGTCCATGGCCTTATGCACTGCAGATGGGTCCATGCCATCAACGGGCGACGAAGGTATCCCGTAAGGCAAGCCTATCTTATAGATATCTGTATCGGCCGTAGTACGCTCAACAGAAGTGCCCATGGCGTAACCATTGTTTTCGCAAACAAATATTACCGGCAGTTTCCACAGGGCAGCCATATTAAAGGTTTCGGTAACGGAGCCCTGGCGTACGGCGCCATCACCCATATAGGTAATGTTTACAAATTGGGTGCCTTTAAACTGCTCCGAAAAAGCTACGCCCGCCCCTAAAGGTACCTGCCCGCCCACGATGCCAAACCCACCGTAAAAGTGGTGCTCCTTACTAAACATGTGCATGGAGCCGCCTTTGCCTTTTGAACAGCCTGTGGCTTTGCCGTAAAGTTCGGCCATAATAGCATTCGAGGAAACCCCTTTGGCGATGGCGTGCGCATGGTCGCGATATGCAGTGATCATGCTGTCCTCCGGCTTTATTACCGACATGGCCCCGGCTAAAACAGCCTCCTGACCTATGTATAAGTGGCAAAATCCCCTTATTTTTTGCTGCCCATATAGCTGTCCGGCTTT
>Ga0207060_10336_pt1 | contig 13187 bp, 10 predicted proteins | sample Alteio_BWMinCont_30_FD_153270 | JGI IMG/M metagenome (GOLD analysis project Ga0207060, IMG submission 153270) | Enriched cells from forest soil in Barre Woods Harvard Forest LTER site, Petersham, Massachusetts, United States -... | ecosystem: Environmental > Terrestrial > Soil > Temperate forest >...
TCGCCCTCGAGTTTGCGCTTCAGGGGGCCGACGTTGTACTGCATTACAGCCATGAGTCGGCAGGTGCCGAATCGGCGCTTAAAGAGATCCTGTCTATGGGGCGCCGGGCAACAATCGTCCGGGCTGACTTCAATGACGTTGACGCGGCTGACAAACTCGCGGAGGCTGCTCTAGGATTTCTTGGTCAAGTTGATTGCCTGGTAAACAATGCCGGCATTACATTTAACAGCCCCTTTCTAAAGGTCAGAGGCGAACAACTCGATGTGCTGATGAATGTGAACTTCCGCACTCCCTTTCTCCTTACCCAGAGGATTGCTGCGGAAATGATTCAACATGGCGGGGGAACGATATGTAACCTTTCATCGATTCATGGGCTGCAAGGAGCACCCGAGCATAGTGCATATGCTGCGACAAAAGGGGCGATTATTGCATCTAGTCGTGCGCTTGCGGTTGAATTAGGACATAAGGGAATACGAGTCAACGCAATTGCGCCGGGCTGGATCACGGTTGACAGCTACTTCGGCGCAATCCCCGGTTTTAACCTTGATAAAGCAACGGAGCAGGCGAGGAATTCGATCCCTCTTGCACGTTACGGAGTTCCCTCGGACGTTGCCAAATTGGCGGCGTTTTTATGCACGGACGACGCTGGGTTTATCACAGGACAGACATTCGTGATCGATGGCGGAACAACCACACTAATGTCGTTGATGTCTGATTTTAGAAGTGAGTCCACGGCGCGATTTGGACGAGAATACTTACCAGACAGCTAAAGCGAGCTAGCCCAAAGATAGCTGTACCCTGCGCGTTCGGCCCTTCGATGGACACGAAGATGTCACGACAGGATTGCATGTGTCCGCAGTCGCGAATATGCGCGCCTGGCAAGCACAAGCCGACATTCTATGAGCAGGTCACTGACGTCAAGCTTTTGTTTTCCTTCATAGGGAATTTGCCTTTGTTGTTGGTTGCGAGGCATGTTGCTCTCCACCGTGTTTCTATTCGCACTCTTGATGAACTTTTCATCGTGCAAGCTCGGTGCCGGTTGGGGTTCGAGAGGAGAGTCGATGCTGCCATTTATCGGACGGCCTTTACGGCCAAAGTCGGCTCGCAGTCATCGGAACACGGTGTCATCGCAACGGGTAGACATAGTCGGGCCCTATGCAGCTTGAGTGTAGAAAGGTATGTATGGTTCCTGCGTGATCCAGATGCGGTGGAGGAGAACAGCTAGCTTCCGTGCCACCGCAACAACAGCCTTACCCTTGGCCTGCTTGCCACCTCGAGCTGCCAGTTGCAATCCCCACTGTCGGAGTGCCGAATCTCTACCATGAGGCCGTAGGATGTGGTTTGCACACTCGATTAGCAGGCTTCGTAGATATACGTTCCCAGCCTTGGTGATGCTGAGTTGTGGATCCCGCTCTCCGGACTGGCTGCGTCGTGGCCGTAGCCCGAGCAGCCGACATCGCGACTTCGTTCGAACCGTTCCTTGTTGCCTAGAGTAAGGACGAAGGTGAGCGCGGTGATATAGCCAACACCTTGCACCTTCAATAGTGCCTGTGTCTCGGGATACAACGTCTGCGTCAGCTGTTGTATCTGGCGATCATACTGCTTGATCTTCAGAGTCATCTCTGCGATCTGCTGGAGCACTGGACCAAGTGCCTGTTGCAGTCCAGGCGCCATGACTGCGAGACTTCGCTTGGCAAAGCACCGTGTAGAAGAAGCCGGCATCCGATAGCCGCAGGACTTCGTCAGTCCACGCACTGCGTTCACCGCGGCTGTGCGCAACCGAACAAGAAGATCCCGCGCACGGATCAACGTGAGCGCTTCCTGTTGCTCTACGGTCCGATGCGCAATGGGCCGCAAGATCTCTGGATCGAGCCGGGCATAGCGTGCCAGCTTCTCAGCATCAACCTGATCGCTCTTCCGATCACTGTGCGAGATCGCCCGCAGCTCTCGGACGTTGGCCACGATGACTTCATGGCCTAGTTCCTGCAGCTGCTCGCTGATCCAGATGGAGTGTGTTCCGGCCTCCATAGCTACACGTGCGTGAGGAACATCAGTAAACCACTTATCAATCGCCTTCGGTGTGGTTCGGAAACGGCCTCGATCGACTACTTCTCCATCTTCGTTGAGGGTGCAGTAATGGCTCCAGACATCTCCAAGATCAATACCGATCGTCATCCCGATCCTGGAACGCCTGCATGGAACTTCCGCGATAAGGTGATCCGTCGTCTTCTTCATGGGAAACAGTCTCTCCCTTCCGGAGGACCTGCTCATCCCATTTATCAGTACCAAGGGTAATGCAGGTCTGTTACTCGCGGGTGACAAGAAAGTGGTTTTTAGCACCCTCGCGGAGAAAAGCGAAAAGCAGCGCTTAGATCCATAGCACCCCCGGATCTTTTGAATTTTTAATCCCTTACCATAAGCCGTTTGTTTTCTTCTGGTTTATGGCGAGGACGACTGGGCTCGAACCCGCGACCTCTGCCGTGACAGTAAAGAGGAAACGAGTAACTAAAAGAAAACAAGGGGCAACGTGCGATACCTTTAGAGCCCTGAGAAGCTAATGGGAACTCTTATTGCACCCTTGACGAAGCCACGACATCTGTCCACATGACCTGCTTTTCTACCCAAGTCAGCTTCCATTGGCATGGTTTGTTGAGTACAAAAACGACTTATGAGTCGGCTGGTCGGCAAAACTGATTGCCACTACGACTTTCCAGGAGCTTCGGAGTCAACTTCCGACCAGCCGGTTTATCGGCCTCTTGCATTATTTTCGGTTTGCCCATAAACCGTCCGGAGCGGACGCGTCGGTAAAGGCTAGCCGAGTTCTCAGGAGTGGTAGGCTCCGAGGCGCGATCTCTGACACTACGCATCAATTGCTCGTCTTCTTCAGCTATCGGCTATTCCGTCCTCAGCGCTCTGGCAGGATCAAGGTTGACAGCCCGCCGCAAGGGAAGGAATGCGGCGAGCAGCGCGATGAGGCACAGGAGAATTCCGGCTGCGGCGAAGACCGCGACGCTGCCGGGCGCGACTCCGAAGAGGAAACTGCGGATGGAGCGCGCGGAGACGAATGCGGTGACGGCGCCTATGGCGACGCCGATGAAGACGATGCGGATGACTTGGCGCAGAACGAGGAGTACGATGCCAGAGCGCGTTGCGCCGAGGGCCATACGAACACCAAACTCCACTGTTCGCTGGGTGACGCTGCGCGCGAAGAGACCGTAAATGCCGATGGCGCTGAGGAGCAATGCCAGTCCGGCGAAGAATCCAGAGAGCGAGGCCAGCATTCGCTCAAGCGACGTCGAATCGTCGAGCTGCCTGCTGATCGGAGTGATGTCGAGTTCGGGGCTTCCCGGCGCGATTTCGCGCAGTGTCTGCAGGTATGCATTCTTCGCGTCGTTGAACGAAGGGGCGTAGATGACGAAGTTCATCAGGCCGGGGTTTGCCATATCGACGGCGATGGGCCGGTACACGGTTGGCTGCGACTCTATCCGCAGATCCTGCAGTTTCACGTCACTGACGATACCGATGACCTGGCAGTCCTTCGGCATGACTTTGCCCGCATCGAGCGAGAAGAGATATTCGCGCACGACGGAACCGAGAGCAGGAGAATGCGGGAAGAGCTTGCCTGCGGCTGCCTGACTGAGGATGCAGGTGCCGGCGTCCGCATCACGATTCACAAAATCTCGACCGGCGAGCAACGAAATGCCGAGTGTCGAGAAGAAGTTTGAGCCAATCTCGTTGAACTGCAGCACCTGTTTGCCCGATTCCGACGACGTTTTTTCGTCGAGAACGCTGAACTGAGCCTTTGCGATACCGAACAGCGGCGGGATATCGACGAGAGATGAGTCCCTGACGCCGGGCATTTTGTGCAGGCGTTCGGCCATCTGCCAGTAGAGGTGCGTCAACGCGACACCTCTTTCGGGGCGAAGCCGCAGATCGATCATGACGGAGGCGATATTCTTGGTGCGGAATCCGGTATCGCCGAGGCGCAGCTTGACGAGCGTGGCGCTTAGGAGTCCCGCGATCACGACCAGCGTGAGAGACAGAGCTACCTGCGCGCAGACGAAGGCCTGCCCGAGCCATCGGTTCTGGGTGCGGATGGCGATGTTGCCAGAGTGGCGCAGTGTGGGGTCCGGGGCGGTGCGGCTTAGAAGCCACGCAGGAGCCATGCCGGAAAGCAATGCCGATAAAACAGCGCAGGTCGCGGTGATGGTGAGGACGGTGATATCCGGGCGGGTAGAGAGTGCGACGGGGAACCTGAGGCCGGCGCTCAAAAAACGCAGCAGGATGCGGCAGCCGAACCATGCGAATGCCAACCCGAGCAATGCTCCGGGGATGGTGAGCAGGAGATTTTCGATGAGTACCTGGCGCATAAGGCGCATGCGGGACGCTCCGAGAGCGATGCGCAGAGAGAATTCACGGAGACGGGTGGCTGCGCGGGCGAGTCCGAGGCCGGCGATATTGGCACAGCAGATGAGCAGAATGGTGGCGACGAGGGCCTGCATCAGCATCAGAGGCTGACGGTAGCGAATGCGCAGGAAGCTCCAGCCGGAACGGCCGGGCAATGCGATGAAGCGGATCTGGCGCATGCTCTGCTGATTGCGGATTGCGGCTGGGAATGTTTCGTCGACGATGCGAGGCGTGAGCGTGGCGAGCTCGGCGGAGGCCTGTGTGCGCGTGACGCCGGGCTTGAGCCTCGCCATGGTGGTGAGGTCGAAGATGAAGGGGTTGCGCAGCATCGAATCCTTCTGCCGCTGCCGCATTAGGGGCTCGTAATTGAGCGGCATGTAGAAGTCGGGCTGCGCGGTGACGATGATGCCTCCGAAGCTTGCAGGCGTGACACCGACGATGGTGACGCTGTAATCGCTCAGCGTGACGTGCGTGCCGATGACCGCGGGATCGGCGTGGTAGTGCTCGACCCAGAACTGATGGCTGATGACGACGGCCCATCCATCGGGACCTCCGCCCGGCTGGTCATCCGCGGCGTTGAGCAGACGCCCCGCCGCGGGACGGACGCCGAGCACGTCGAAGGTGTTGCCGCTGACGATGGCTCCCGGATAATCGTGGCGGGAGTCGCCTTCCTTGAGATCGGCTCCGTATTCGCACCAGCCGAAGATTCCGGAGAACGAATGCGAATGATGCTCAAACGATTCGATGATGGATAAATTCAGCGGCTCGTCCTGTGCCTTGGCTGGGGATCCGTCGAGTGAGACGCCAATGATCACCAACCGCTCCGGATCGACCACCGGAAGGCTTTGCAGCCACAGGGAGTTCATCAGCGTGAAGATGGCCGTGTTTGCGCCTATGCCGAGCGTGAGCGTGAGGACGGAGATGAGCAGAAAGCCTGGGGACTGCCGAAGCTGGCGCAGGGCGTAATGGGTGTCCTGCAGAAGGTTCTCGACCCAGGTCCACGACCATTCTTCGGTGATTTGCTCGCGCAGCGCGGTGGGATTTCCGAAGGTGCGCATGGCCGCATGCGTAGCCTCTTCGCGGCTCATGCCGGCCGCAAGGTTCTCGGCGATCTGCTGCTCGAGGTGAAACTCAAGCTCAGCGTTCAGCCGATCGGCGGCGCGCCGAGGATGGAACAGCATCCAGAACCATACTCGCAGCTTTTCAAAAGCGCGGAGCACATCGCACCTCTTCAGACTTCTTCAATGACCAGGTTGATGGCTCCAGAGAGCCGCTTCCAGTTTTCGGTTTCGTGCTCGAGATGCTTGCGACCGGCGGCGGTAAGCGAATAGAACTTGGTCGGGCGGCCGGTGTCGCTTTCGGCCCATCGCGCCTTGATCCAGCCCTGGCGCTCGAGGCGATAGATGGCCGGATAGAGCGATCCCTGCTGGATCTGCAGGACGTCTCCGGAGATCTGCTGAATGCGCTTGGCGAGGGCCCATCCATGCTTGGGCTCAAGAGAGATGGTCTTGAGGATCAGCAGGTCGACGGTGCCCTGCACGATATCGTTCGGTTTACCCATGAGGGCATTCTGCACGTTCTCGTTGTTGATCGTCAAGGTATGATGACGGTCGACAATAATTACCTTGACGGTCGACAATTCTTTATTGTAGATACTCTAGGCATGCGAATGCTGAGATCTGCTCCCGGATTTTTATGCGTGGCTTTTTGTGTTGGCATGAGCCTGTTTGGGCAGCAAAACGCACTACGAGATGTGGACGAGCGCCTGAGTCAGCTTTCAGCACTCGAACAGAAGGGACCGTATGCCGAGGTCGTGCGGCCTGTTTCCCTGCTCATTGAATCGAATGGGCTGACTGAAGGAGAGTCGGGCAGGGCGGAGCTCATTCTGGGCATCGCCTATCACCAGCAGGGCGAGTGGAAGCAGGCGCAGAGCGCTTATGAAGAGGCGCTGCGTATGCTCGACGGGCATCGGGAGTATGCGGCGAATCATGCGGCGGCGCTGGATAATTTTGCGCGGCTCTATCTCGATATGGGGCATCCGGATATCGCGGTGCGCATGGAAGGCAGTGTGTTGAGGGCGTATGAGGCGCTTGGCGACCATGCAAACGTGGCGCGGTCCTGTGTCACGCTTGCGAGTCTGGAGATCAATGAGGCTCATCGTCGCAAGGGCAAGAAATATCTGGAGCGGGCGCTACGGGAGGCGAAGCCGGCGAGCGGGCTAGATCAGGATTTCTTCGCGCAGGTCTCATCGACGCAAGGATGGCTGGCGCTTCTGGGCGGCGATACGGCGGCGGCGATTTCCGACTACACGTATGCGTTGAGACTCTGGACGGCGGCGCATGGAGAGAATCACATACTGACCGGCTGGGGCTACATGCTGCTCGGCAAAGCCTATGCTCAGGCTGGCCAAAATGCTGTGGCTCTGGATGAGATGCAAAAGGGCCTTCGCATCCTGGAGCAATCCGCTGGCTCGAACAACGCAAAATATCTGGCGGCCGAAATCGCCTATTCGCAGGTGCTGGATAAGTCAGGCGCACATATGGAGGCTGTTCGGTTGAAAGACGCTGCTGAGCAGGCGTTCGAGAAGCTGAATCGTGGTGCGTGTACACGCTGCTCGATCAGCGTCGTAGCCCTACATTAACCTGACAGGAAGCGTTCACGCGGAGAGCGGACATGACGACTCCTTTCGGAAGCGGCACCTGCTGTTAAATGAACTCTTTTGGAGAACGGTGAGCTATTCATCCTGTTTACTGATAGTTGAAACGGAATTATAGGTAAATTGCGAGCCAATTGACTCGGTAACGACCGAGCTTGCTCCACATGGACGTGTAGTCATCGTGTCGGACAAATGACTGTAGCCGGCATCTATGAAAATCACCTTCGGGATAGCCGGTATTTCGGACGCCTGATCACCTCCATATCTCCGTGTCGATTCACGAAAGCACGCGGATGGCTGATATCGTCTGGTATTTAATAAACTGCCTTCAGATCTGGAAATTCAAATTCATGGATTCAGTTTCAGTAGGTTTTGGGCTCTTCCGGTGACGGCAATTTGAGTCTTGCGATGCTGCTTTAAGAGCTCAGCCATTTTCTTGCCGGACCAATGAGCGTCTTGTTTATGTTTCGAGAATAGAGAGGCACCAAGTTTATTCGTTTCGGACGAAAGAGCAGGATCAGCGGCTCTGCCTAAGAATTGGTGAAGGGTCACGTCTGGATAGGCACGGCTCAGCCACTTCAGCAACCACCCATACGCGTGCGTAGCGCGACCACGTCTGCATGCGAGATCAAGGTTGCGAAAATAGGATGACTCGGAATTCTCTCGTCGTGTTCGCCACAGTTGCAACCACCGATAAAGGAGCGGAAGATAGCGCCAACAAAGCCAAAACAGAATGACAACTGCGAGGCCACAAGGAAGTACAACTCGAATCCAGAATTTGTACTTGCTCCACAGACTGACGTGCTTCGGTTGCGCGATCGGAAACTGCTCCGGCTCTGGCGGCAGCTCCGTGACATAGTTCGAATTCGCTGCGGCAGTGAAGTGAACCGCTGGTAGCACCGCGCTTACCAGGCGGTTCGTAGACAGATTCCACCACTTCAGCTCTATCGCAGAAAGCGTGTAGTCGCCCTCCTTCTGAATGAAATACTTCGCGGCCTGCGTACGTCTTCCATAGACAAATTCGCCGCGATCTGTCTTCTGATCCTGCACAACTGGCTCTTCCACATACACTCGAATCCCATCGGGAGCATCCAGCGGCAGAGGAGGAATCAACATCCCCTGCATTCTTGTCGCAGTCACTGTGACAGTTCTTTCGATCGAATCTCCCGCGCGAAGGTTCCTGGGCGACGACGACCACTTTTGCTGAATCGTCAGCTGCGTTGTCGGGAGAAAGTAATCCAGATCTCTCGCTGCCACGGGCACATCGGCGTGAAAGATGAGCACGGGGATAGAAACATGCGCAATTGTCGTTTCGGGAGGCTTGCTGGCGTAAGAAACCGTAATCTCCGCGGCAGGCAATCGGAAATCACCCGGCTGCTGCGGATAGATCGTATACGTTTCGGTGATCCCCGCGTAGGTGACTCCGCCGATCTGCTCGTTCGAGTTTTGTGGGCGATCTTGTGGCAGCACAACGATGGAATTATCAAGCTCAAACTCCGGGAAGTCCGGACTGCCGGTAAAGTAGTTAGGTACAAATACCGACACCACTAGGCGCACCGGCTGACCTACAAGAATGCCATTAGCCGGTTCAAGGTGCGCCCGGACTACCGGCGTTTGCGCCGCGCAGGAAGCCGCGCAAAGCATCGCCAGCAGTACTCGGCGGACATCTCTCACGGCTCGCGTTCCTCAGCAGCCTGCGTTGCGAAGCGGCGTCGAAGAAAATCGGCTGGCGTGGTCTGGATGTTACGCATCCAGATCTCAGCCATCTTCTTCGGATCAAGCTTCATCCGCACCTGGATCTTCTTTCCCTGCTGACCTTTCTCGTCGAACTTCATCTGATCCGGAGGCAGAATCGGGGCTTCTTCCTCCTGTTCTTTATCCTTGTCTTTTCCCTTCGGAATGAGCGATTCCACCAGCGCAAGATTCCCCTCTGCTTCAGGCCATGGATAACGCCGCGCGAGCGCCTGCTGATAGGCCTGCACAGCCTCGGGATACTTGCCGAGGTGCGCCAGGGCATCGCCCTGGTTGTACCACCCCTCCGCCGAGTCGCTTAGCGCGAATGAGTTCAGCGCGTCCTCGTAGTCACCGGCGCGAGCCACAGCCACTCCTTTCCAGAGTGGATCTTCAAATTTCTCTGCTGCCTTCTGGTATTCACTTCGCTCGAAGTAGTACCGCCCCTGCTGATCGCGTGTCAGCCATAAATCAATCCACGAGAAATGTGACTGATCGCCAAACGGAGGTAGAACGAAGGCCAGCGCAATCGCTGCCGATGTCCAGCGCACCGTCCATCCCCTACGAAACCAGAAGAGTGCAACTGCGGCAATGGGAACAGTGAGCCAGTATCCTTCATCGATCCAGCGCGTCTTGCTGTCGCGCTGCTGCACGGCCTGCAGATGATGCTGGACGCGCCGCTGTATCCAGTGAATGTCGTCGTCGTTCAGCGTGAGGGTTGTCGCCGCAATATCAATATGGCTCAAAGAACGCAGGGCATTCAGGTCCAGCTTTGAGTAGACGCGGCGTCCGAGGTTATCGGTAAGAAAGCCGTTGCCGGCCGTTCGCACAGGACCACCGCTCGATGTGCCCACTCCCATGACGAGAATGTCCGTCTGATCTTCTTTCTCAGCGCTAAATTGCCGCAGCCCGGGGAGCGCCTGTGGCTCGATCCCGTCCGTGACGAAAAGGATCGTGCCGGGGACCGGCTCATCTTTCAGAAAGTCTTCGATTGCCCGAAGCGCCTTGGCTGTGTCCTTTCCCCGAGCAGGCATCAGCGATGTAGACAACGAGCTGAGATAGAGATCAAACAAAGGGAAGTCCGTTGTGAACGGCAACACCATGTGCGCCGTGCCTGCGTAGACAAACAGAGCTGTGCGCCCCCCGTTCCGCACCTTGAGCAGATCGCGCAATTTCAGCTTCGCGCGCTCCAGCCGGGTTGGGTCCAGATCGATCGCATCCATCGTCTGCGAAAGATCGAGCGCGATCACCAGCGGCGCCTTGTCCTCAGTAAACGGAGGCTGCTCTCGCCTCCACGTTGGGCCTGCAACCGCCACCGCTCCCACAGCAATCAGAAGGCACGCCATGTGTACGGGACGGAAACGCCATCGCTGCTTGCGCGCAACGATAAGATGATCGAGCAGTTCAGCATCGATGTACCGCTTCCATCGGGCACGCACGTCGTCGGGAAATCGAAACGACAGATAGATGGCAGGCACGACAAGCAACAGCCACAACCAGTGCGGCCGCAGAAAATGCACTGCCGCCCACCACGCGCTCATACATGTACCTTGAAGATATCCGAAGTGACATCTTCGGTTGATTCGCGGCCACGGTGGGAAAAGAGACGCATCACCAGACTCACAACCATCATCAGCAGGTGATAGCTCGTAAGTAATACAACCGCAGCACCAAGCGGAATCATGAACAGCTCGCGCTTTGGCTGGTAGCTGAGTGTCTTGAAGTTCTGCGGAGTAATCTTGTCGAGCGTGTCATACGCTTTCTGCAACTCAACCCCGTTTTCACCGTGAAAGACCTGCCCGCCCGTTGCTTTGGCGATGTCGTTCAGCGCAGCATAGTCCACCTTGTCTTCGCCCGTCGCGCGAGGATCACCCAGTCCGACGACCTGAATCGTGATGCCGTTCTGGCTGGCGATCTCCGCGGCCTTGCGCGGCGGCATGCGGCTGCCGGTGTCATTGCCGTCCGTCAGTAGAATCATCACCCGCTGTTTCGTCTCGCTCTTCTGAAACTCCTTGATCGCCAGGCCGATTGCATCGCCAATCATCGTCTGCGGCCCCGCCATGCCAGCGTCCGTCTGGCTGAGGATTTTCAGGCATGCATCATGATCGAGCGTGAAGGGCGTCACCGGATAAGCCGCCTGCCCGAAGACAATCAGCCCGATACGATCGTTCTTGCGCTTGCCGATGAACTTGCTGACCACCTGCTTCACCGCATCGACACGACGCATGCGCTTGCCGTCAGGCGTGCGGAAATCCGGCGTCTCCATCGACTGCGAGATATCGAGTGCCAGCATCAGGTCGCGGCCAGGTTCGATCTTCTGAATAGGCGGCTCGATGAACTGCGGCCGCGCCAGCGCGAGTATGATGAGCGCCCAGCAGATTGGCGCAAGGATCTTCTGCAGCCAGTTCGTCCTCAGAACGACGGCGCCCGGCTCGGGAATCAAGCCGAGCTTTGCGCTGATGTAATGAAAGAAGGTCAGGCGGAGTGAATCCTGCTCCTCCTTGTATGCAGGCAGCAGCCAATAGACGAGCAAGGGCAAGGGCAGCAGTGCCAGCAGCCAGGGATACTCAAGCCCGTACACGATGCCTCCGGATCCAGTCGGCAGCGATCGCTCTCAGTGCCCGCTCGTCATCGTCGGATAACGTCACCTGCCGCAGCGCAATCTCTTCAAGACGATTGCCCGGTGAGTGCCCAAAACTATCGCTCTTAGCAGTGCTGCTTAAAAATTCCAGCCAGGCATCCCCGCTTAGTGACGCAACCTTCTCGCGTGGCCACACCGTAAGTGCCGTTCTCTTCAGAAGTGTTGAGAACTCCTCTGCCGGCAACAGTTCCAGTTCGTGCAGCGCCTCGCGCCGATACCGGTTGCGCAACCATCGCCACGCACTATGAATAACCCACCAGAGAACAATAAGGGCGGCGATTGCGAACAGCACATACCAGCCAATCGTCTGCGGAGTCCACGCCGGCGGCGGCGGCTGATAAAAGTCGTGCAGTTTGTCGAGCGGCCCGCTCACACGCGTCTCCGCAGCGAAGCCACCTGTCCGAGCAGATGCCTCACCTGCTGACCCACATCCTCAGCCGTGCTCAGCGGCAGCACCGGCACTCGCAGCTCATGCTGCCACGAAAGAATCGCGCGCATACGCCCGTCCGACGCCTCCAGAATGCTCTTGCGCACCTTCTCCTGCCCGAGCTGCAGCTCCACCTGAAGTTCGCCGTTGCTGACGACAAGCTGCTCGGCCGGAGGCAGCCTCACCGCCAGCGGATCATAGGCCAGGCAGCAAATCACATCATTCGACCGGGAAAGATGCAACAGCAGATCGCGCGTCGTCTCATCTGCTCCGTCGAAATCGCTCGCAATCAGGATCAGCGCATCATGCTTGCAGACCCGCACCACCGACTCCAGCACTTGGTTCAGCCGCTCAGGCCGTGCCTGCACGGGTGAATCGCTGCGCAGCAGATGGTTCTGATGAGAGATGCGCTCCAGAATCCGCAGCACCGTGGCCCGTCTGCGATGCATGCGCTCCTGTTCGGTCGCATTGTCGTTGAAGACGAACGCTCCCAGGCGATCTCCCTGATGGAAAACACGCCACGCAGCCAGCGCGCACACCTCTGCTGCAACCACCGATTTCATTGACCTGCGGCTTCCGAAAAACATGTTGATGCGCTGATCCACAACCAGCATGGTGGGACGGTCGCGCTCCTCGGAATACACCCGCACATAAGGTTTCTTCGTGCGTGCTGTTACCCGCCAGTCAATGCTGCGCACATCGTCACCCGCAACATAGCCACGCAACTCTTCGAAATCCAGGCCGCGTCCGCGTACATGCGAAGCGCGCCGTCCAAAGAGCAGACTGTGAACGGGCTGGTTGTGCTTCAGCGAGAATCCGCCGGCTCTGAACTCCAGCGCCGCCAGCGAATCGAGTTCGACATACGCTCCCATGGCAGCAAATCCCGTCTATGCCACCGCGACCAGTTCCACGACTTTGTCGATCACCTGATCGGACTTCACTCCCTCAGCCTGCGCGTCATAACTCAGCAGAATCCGGTGCCGTAACACATCGTGTGCAACCGCCTGCACATCATCCGGACGCACATAATCTCGCCCCTGCAACCACGCGTATGCCCGGGAGCACCTATCCAGCCCGATCGTCCCCCGTGGACTCGCCCCGAACTGAATCCATTTCCGCAGATCCTTGTCATACCGTTCCGGATACCGCGTCGCCTCGATCAGCGCCACGATATATTGCTCAACCGCCGGAGCCACATGCGTCGCGTGAATCTCGCTGCGCACCGCGAAGATCACTTCCTGCGCGACGCGCGCATCGGAAGCCGAACCACCCGGCGCCGCACTCGCAGCTGCCTCATCCGTCTCTTCCCCGCGCACCAGCAGCAT
>Ga0207060_10353_pt1 | contig 13170 bp, 10 predicted proteins | sample Alteio_BWMinCont_30_FD_153270 | JGI IMG/M metagenome (GOLD analysis project Ga0207060, IMG submission 153270) | Enriched cells from forest soil in Barre Woods Harvard Forest LTER site, Petersham, Massachusetts, United States -... | ecosystem: Environmental > Terrestrial > Soil > Temperate forest >...
CATCGAAATAAGAGTCAAAGAGAAAGGACGATAGGTATCTCAATTCGCGGAACTCAACCCGAATTCATCTGTTTCAGGTGCCCAATTTCTATGGGATTGTGTGGCCGTCCCCCATTTTCCTGAGGTATTCTTCGCTCATGAATCCGCGGGCCGCTTTGCGCATATTGCCGGTTTTCGCCGTGGTTGCTTTCGGAGCATCCCTGTTGGCTCAGGCTCCTGCGCCCGCCGCAGTCTACGGCGTGGTGAGACTGTCCACGGGCGAGCCGGCGGGAAATGCGATCGTGAATCTCAAGAGATCGAACGGCCACCTGTACTCCACGCAGACTTCCAGCGACGGCACATTCGCCATCGAAGATGCCGCACCCGGCGACTACCGGATTTCCGCCTCGCGCGACGGCGATCTGCCCGCCATGTACGGTGTCATCGGCTCGGGATCATGCGGGTTACCGCTCGCCCTGCAGTCCGGGCGGCGTATGGAAAACATCGCGCTGGAAATGGCGCCGGCAGGAGTGATCACCGGACGGATCCGTGGCCCGGACGGACAGCCGGCAATCAAGATTCCGGTCCAGGCGATGAAGGTTGTTTATCAGAGCAACCGGAGAACCCTCCAGACTATAAAAAGCACGACCACCGACGATCGCGGAGAGTATCGCCTCTTTGGCCTGACGCCCGGCAGCTACCTTGTTGCTGCGCGGGAGCCGACGATAACGATCACGTACGCCGGAACTGAGGACCAACAGCGCGTCGCGTATTGTATTGCGGCGAGCCGCAAGGCAACGCAGGGTGGAGTTCTGGGACTCGCCTGTGATCTTCCGCCAGGCGAGGTCACGCCCCGAATCCCTCCCGCCTACTTTCCCGGAGTGGATTCACCGAGCACCGCAACAGTCGTTGAACTGAAACCCGGAGACACATTCGGGGGTGTGGATATCCGGATTGGAAAACCGGTGGCGCGGACCATTCGAGGCACGGTTCGCGGCGTTCTACCGGAGTCCATGCAGTCCGTTGCACTTTCCCTGGAATCCCGCGAACCGGGACTCGGCGGAGCGCAAGTTAAGTTGAATGCCGACGGTACATTTACACTGACGTCCGTGCGGCCTGGCCGCTACCTCCTCTATGCGAAAGTCAGCGGCGCGAATGCCCTGTCGAGTATTACCGACGTCGATGTTGCCGCTGCCGATCTCGACGGCATCGACGTGACGCTCTCGAAGGGAATTGAAGTTTCGGGTCATCTGCAAATGGACAATCCCGACGCTCTGGCGCGCATCATCGGTGTGAGTCTTTCACCGATTGGCGACACGCCATCGGCAATCGGCAATCTGACGGCGCCCGTATCCAACGGTGTATTCCGAATTCAGGGAATTCCACCCGGCGAGTATCAAGCCATGGTGACGTATCGCAGTCCTTTAGATGTGTATGTCAAATCGATGCGTCTGGGAACGGATGATGTCCGCAACGGATTTCGTCTGGATGCGACTCCGGCCGAGCCGCTCGAAATCGTCGCCGGCAATAACGGAGGAGTGGTGGACGGCGTCGCCTTAACTCGAAGCGGGCAACTGGCTGCGGGCGCCGCGGTTATTCTGGTGCCCGACGCCTCATTCCGCAAGCGGATGTGGGCGTTTAAGACGGCGACCGCGGACGCCACCGGCGCCTTTCACTTTGATGTGATCGCACCGGGTTCATACCGGATTCTCGCCCTTGACGCCGTCGAAGCGGGCGCCTGGCAATCCCCGGACTTTCTCAGCCGTTATGAATCCGAAGGGCAGCCTTTGACGATTGACGAAGGCAGCACCCGGAAGATCCAGATTGTCATGACTCCGGGCGAGCCGCTGTACGGCTCGTGCGATGCCGACAGCATGTTTCCGCCCCCGACACGATAATCGTTGCGCTCCCGTTTGTCATGCTGCGGGCCACGGCGGCGCGAATTGACGCGGCGCAAGTCACTTGGCGTGTTTTGTGGCCGGCTCCCGCGTCCAACTTATCCCGCTATTGCCGCGGCTGAAAAACACGCGCGGCAAGAATACTTAGTGAAATCTCAAGTTCTCGAGGTCTCTGGTATAATCGAAAGATTATATGGAAAAACAGACGTCATTCGATGAGGCATTGGACGCAGTTGATAGTCTGAGCATCGACGAACAAGAGACGCTCGTCGAGATCCTGCATCGCCGAATCACGCAACTCCGCCGAACTGAACTGGCAGAGGAAGTGAAGGTGGCGCGCAAGGAGTTCAGCAGTGGCAGGTCTCGTCCAGCGCAGCCAGACGAACTGATTCGTGAAATTCTCGGATGACATGGTTCTCCTCCGCTCAACATCCTTTGTCCGGGCGGCACGGAAATTCATTTCCAAACACCCGCAAGCTACTGCTGAAATCCAGGAAGCATTGCGATTGCTTTCGAGCGATCCAGCGGATTCGCGGCTGAAGACTCACAAACTAAAAGGCGAATTGAAGGGTTCTCTCGCGTGCAGTGCAGGCTATGATTGCCGGATTGTCTTCAGCATTGTTCAGTATGAGGGGAAAGAAGCGATCCTGCTGGAGACGATCGGTACACACGAAGAAGTCTACTGAGATCAGCTTCGGCACTTTCCATCTCTGATTACTTACTTAGGTTTCCGATCCTGGATCTTAAAACTGCCGAAATCGAGGTGCTGGTCGCGCTCATCAGTTCGTTAAAAAAATAACTAATGTCGTCCGGTCTTGTTGTAAGATGCCGCCATGAAGTCCCCAATTGTTTTGCTGCTCTTAATTGCCGGCGCGGTAAGCGCCGCACAGACCGGAAACTGGAACATTTCGAAGGAATTTACTGCGGATGAGGTGAGTTATAAGGGGGACACGGCGCATCTTCACGGAAACGTGATACTGCGAAGGGAAGCAGGGGCCTTCTTCTCGCAGGACATGGAATCCCACGAAGGGCATTCCGACTTTACGGTGCACGGCGACTCCCGGCTGGAAGTTAAGGATGTGAAGCCCAATCCAGGATTTCGGAACGTACCGATGTCGAAATCGTTATTCAGTGCCGACGAAGTTCGGCTGGAAGGCGATCTCGCGATATTTCACGGGCATGTCAAGATGGAGATTCGCCCTGCGACTCTCCAGATTTGGTCTGCGGATGATGCCGTGTTAAATACCGTGACCGGTTCCATCACGGTCAAGGGCGACGCGACGTACATCATGCTGAAGCGTAATGGGTGCAGCGTGGATCTTTGGACCGGTAAGCCATACGAGTTTCCCTGCAAAGCTTCCGTACTCCCTTTGCAGCGATAAGTATTGCCTGAGATCTCGAATTCCTGCAGTTACTGAACAGCCGGCGACGTCGGGTTCGCCGACGCTGCCAGAACCTTCGAGAAGAACGGCAGCAGGTTTCTATCGATGCGCTCATTGAGCCTGTTCGTGGAATCGCCGTCGTACTCTTCGTAGCTGTGGGGGACCTTCAAGCGCACCAAGGCTTCTTTCAATTGACGGGCCGCTGCGAGTGACGGGTCCTTCGATCCGATATCGATGGCAATTGCGTAACACTTCTTCAGATTCTCCGCATTGCTTTCCACCATCATGAGCCATTCCGCGTTCGCGCCGGGTTGAAGATCGGGACTCATCATGTAGAGGCTGGAGAAGACGCCGGATCGCTTCATGCCGATGCGCAGGACGTTGGACCCTCCCGTCGAGTAGCCGGCGAGGCCGCGGCTTATGCGGCCGGCAATGGTGCGGTATCGCATATCAATAAAGGCGACGAGATCTTCGGCGATGAATTTTTCCCAGGCCGTGGCGTTGGAATCGTTGCCGGCAATTGGGGGCAGCGCGTTGGGCGCGACAACGATCGGGGAACTGAAGCCTGCCGCGGAACCGAGCCGGTCGGCGCTGGCCTGGAGGTTGGCTAGTGGGCCAGTGAATGCGTTATCGCGATCTCCCGAGCCGGGCAGCAGATAAACCACCGGATAGCGCCGGGCCTGATCGCCGCGATAGCTTGCAGGGAGATAGATTGTGACCTGACGATCCGCGGATTCACCTCGAATACCGTCGAGCGCGCTGCCGTGCACCGTGACGTGTTCGATGGCGGACGCTCCGCCTCCCGCTCCTCCCGGTCCCCCGCCACGAAAGCCGCCCTGTCCCTGGACCCGCCCTGCGAGGGTGGCAGAGACAATGACGGCACAGACGCTAATTCCCAATCGCTTCACGGACTCACCTGCAGTCGAGGCATATGCCTATTCATACACCCTATTCCAGAAAACGTGCAAGGTGCTCTATGGTGGTCCGCCCCTCAGCAGGTCCTTTGTATCCCGATTTTCAGACTCCCAGTGATTTCAATGTTCAGTTTTCAGCTGCTGCATGATATACGGTCAGTCTTGGACAATCGCCCGATTCGTTGTTGCGCAAACGGGAATTTATTACTCGATCACGGAGGTTTAACGCCATGCGGCTAAACTGTCGCTTGTTCCTTTCGTTGCTTTTTCCTGTCATTTTCCTAGTCGGCGGATCTGCCGTCGTTGTAGCTCAGAAGGAAAGTTCTTCGGCGGCAAAAGGGGGGCGCTGGTCTGATCCCGCCACCTGGTCTGACAAGAAGGTTCCCGGCGAAGGAGCCATAGTCACCATTGATAAGGACACGAACGTTGTCCTCGATGTCAGTCCGGCGCCGCTGCACGGTTTAAAGCTCAACGGCAAACTGAGCTTCGCAGATAATAAAGACCTTGAACTGACCACCGAGTGGATCATGGTGCACGGGGAGTTGGAGGTTGGCACTGAAGCCGTCCCCCACAAAAGCAAAGCGACAATTACCCTGACCAATAACGTCCCGGGTGAAGACATTGAAGGAATGGGTGACCGTGGAATCATGCTCATGGGCGGAACCCTGAACCTGCACGGTACGGAAAAGAAATCCTGGACCAAGCTGACAAAAACAGCCGCCGCGGGTAGCAACACTATCGAAGTCCTGGATGCCGGTGACTGGAAAGCCGGCGAGCAGATTGTTATCGCTTCAACGGATTACGATCCACACCAGGCAGAGCAGCGAACCATCGCCAGCGTCTCTGGAAAAGTGATTACGCTGGATCAGAAACTGGAATTCATGCACTACGGCCAGGTCACCTTCGGCGTGGATGAGCGTGCTGAAGTCGGCATGCTGACGCGCAATGTCAAGGTCCAGGCTTCCGCCGACGCGGAAAAGTCATTCAGTGGCGGGCATATGATGGCGATGACCGGCTCCACCATGAAGGTTTCCGGTGTCGAACTTTACCGCATGGGTCAGCACGAGAACCTGGCGCGGTATCCGATCCATTGGCATCTGGTTGGCGATACGCAGGGACAATACATCGAGAACTCTGCGATTCACGACACCTACAGCCGCTGTGTGACGGTACATGGTACGAACAATGTGTGGGTCGAGAACAATGTGGCGTACAACAACGTCGGTCACTGCTACTTTCTCGAAGATGGAGTGGAACACGGCAACCAGTATCTGAACAACCTGGGGATGCTGACCAAGTGTCATCCCTCACGACCCTGTAATTCAACAAATGCAGTAGTCGGAGTCTACGGCGGGGGCGCTCAAGGCCAGAATGCCACCGATCAGTTGATTCCTTCCGACAACACGGCGTCCACCTTCTGGATCACGAACCCCGACAATACCTACCGCGGGAATGTGTCCGCAGGTTCGGAGGCAACAGGCTTCTGGATGGCTTTTCCGGAACATCCAACAGGTAAGTTTGAAGGCACGGAGATCGCCGCGAAGACCTGGCCCCGTCGAATGCCATTTCGGGAGTTTTCCGGCAACGTCGCTCACTCCGACATCGAAGGGCTGATGCTCGATCGCGGACCCAATGCACAGGGTAAATTCAACCTTGGCGGGAACTACTATCTGCCCCTTGCGGATCCCGGCGACACCAGCAGCGCGAGGCTGCAAGCGGTGTTCAAAGACCTTACCATCTATAAGAGCAGGGGCGCTGCAATTTGGGCCCGTGGTGAGAATCACATCTTCGACGGCCTGAAGATTGCCGACAGCGCTATCGGCTACACGCATGCGTACCCTGGTACGGCTCAGTTCCACGGCGACTTTACCTCGAAAGTCTTGAACTCCCTGTTCGTGGGCGAAAGCGACAATAAAGGCACCCCCACAACGGAAACAGAGAAAGCATATGGTCGTAGCATGCCTCGTGCTGACGCGGATTATCCGATCCATGGCTACGAGTACTACGATTTCATCCACAGTGTTGTGAACACCAAGTTCGTCAATTATCAGGACAATGCCACTCGCAAGGCTGGAGCGATCACGTACCTGCTGTACACCAGCTTTGGAATCAGCAGTAACAACTCCGTGGAAAAAGTGACCTTCGAAAATGCCAAGCCGGTGTATTTCCCACCGATGGATCGCCGATGGTCCTTCTCCGGTGAATACGGAACTTTTGCCGGCTATAGCGGTGCGGTATTTAAGGATATCGACGGTTCGCTCGGCGGTGGCCCCAATTCCTATATTGTCATCGACAATGGGATCGCGGACGCGGCCGGTGACAAAAACTGCAAAATCGAGCCGACCTGGAACGCTGCCGTGTGTACGGGTGATTTGGGTCGCCTCACGATAAACGCCGGTGGCGGCGGCGGTCGTGGCGGAGCTGGTGGTCCTGGAGCTGCTCCCGGTGGTCGTGGTGGTCCCGGCGGTGGCGCTCCTGGTGCCGCTCCTGGTGGTCGTGGTGCCATTCCTGGTGGCGGAACTGCTGTCCTTGTTGCCGCCCAGGGTCCTGCCGGCGGCGGCCCTGGAGCTGGCGCTCCTGGCGCTGCGGGTGGCCGTGGTGGTGCACCTGGTGGCGCGGGTGGCGGTGCGGGAGGACGTGGCGGTGCCGCTGCTACCCCGATCGTTCTCAGTCGCAATGGCAGGACCTTTACCCCTACCGGGGCCACCAATGTTTTCGCCGGCACCGAGATCAAGGCGCAAACCGATGCGCCGGCTATAACCATCAACCTGAGCGAGCTGGACAAAGACTCATGGGTGACTTTCGAATTACCGGGATTCACAACCGCATCGACGGGCACAGCACAAAACAGCCTCGATGCCCTGCGTAGCGCAACCAGCACCTCGTACTACAAAGGCGACGGCACACTTTGGGTCAAGATTGTCTCGGCCGGCGGCCCCGCCAGCGGTCGTGGCGGTAGCGCTGGTGGCGGTGGGGGCTCTGTCCAGGTCAGTAAGTAAGCTGAACCCTGCTGTATAAGCAAAAGCCCCCGGCGCAGGCCGGGGGCTTTTTTTTGATCGCTTTCGGGAAACTAGTCTCCCTCTTGTTTTGCGCCAATTGCGCCAAGCATTTGCATTGCGATCCCATTTTCAGAGAATATGGCTGCCATCATGATGACAGTTTTCTGGATCCTTTCTTTATTGCTTGCCGCACAGGGCCGCGGCGGCCCGGCACAGAGCACGGCTTCTCAACGTCCTCCGCAAACGGTGACCCCGCAAACCTACCCCGCGGAGCAGATTAAGGCTGGCGAAACGCGATTCTCGGCCCAATGCGGTTTCTGCCATGGACGCGATGCAGCCGGTGGCGAGACGGGGCCCGATCTTACCCGTTCCGTGCTGGTGGCGCAGGACGTCCGCGGCGACAAGATTCTTTCTGTCGTGCGTTCCGGCCGCCAGGATAAGGGCATGCCGCCGTTCGATATGAGCGACGCGGATCTCAACGCCATCGTCGCCTATATCCACGATCAGAAGACCAAGGGAGAAGGACTCGGCGGCGGACGCCGAAACGTCGATGTCTCCGATCTCCAAACCGGCAACGCCGACGCGGGCCGCCAATACTTCAATGGCGCCGGAGGCTGCGCAAAGTGCCACTCCGCTACCGGCGATCTAGCGGGCCTTGCCACGCGTTTCCAGGGACTCACGTTAATGGAGCGCATGCTCTATCCCACGAACGGGCGGCCCGCACCGGCTCCAGCGAAGGTCACAGTGACGTTGCCTGCCGGTGAGGTCGTTAAAGGCAGCCTGGTGTCCCGCGACGAATTTACGATTACGCTAAAAGACGATGCCGGAATGAATCGTTCCTGGCCGGTGAGCGATGTGAAATACACCGTCGACGATCCGCTGAAAGCCCACTACGACCAACTGAGTAAGTACACGGATGACGACATGCACAACATTTACGCCTACCTGCAGACACTGAAATAAGGGAAACAGGGAGATTGCCATGCGTTTAGTTTTGGGAATCGGATTGTTGGTCGCGGGGGCGATGGCAGTGGTCGCGCAGGGGGTGGATCCCGCCATGCTGTTGAAGCCTCCGGTCGATAGCTGGCCGACATATCACGGCGATTACTCCGGCGAGCACCACAGCAAGCTGTCGCAGATCACACCAGCCAACGTGGGCCAGCTCACTCAGGTCTGGAAGGCTCAGCTGACGGCGGGTATCAAGGCCACGCCGATTCTGGTGAACGGCGTCCTTTATGTATCGTCCCCGGACAACCTGTGGGCCATTGACGCACGTACCGCAAAGCAGCTCTGGCACTATACCTATCCGATGAACGATGCGTTTCATATCGGTCATCGCGGCGTCGCGGTGTACAAGGATGCGGTCTATCTGACGACGCCGGATGCGCACCTGGTAGCGCTCAATGCGAAGGACGGCACCGTAAAATGGAATGTCGTCATCGCCGATTCCCATAAAGGCTACTGGTCGACAAATGCGCCATTGGTGGTCGGCAACCACATGCTGGTCGGTGTCTCCGGCGATTTCGATAACCTGCCTGGTCAGTTGAAGTCCATCGATCCCGATACCGGAAAGACGCAATGGATTTTCTATAGCACGCCACCCGCGGGCGTGGTTTCCGATCCCCCCAGTGGCGGCGCTACCGGCGGGCAGATGTGGATCACGGGGACTTACGATCCGGTGCTCAACCTCGTCTACGTCGGCACCGGCAATCCCACCCCGGTGTTGAACGGGCAGATGCGGCCGGGCGATAACAAGTGGACCTGCAGCATCGTCGCTCTCAATCCGGATACGGGCAAGCTGGCCTGGGGATTTCAGGCATCGCCGCACGACACCCATGACTGGGACGCGGCGGAGGTTCCGGTGCTCGTCGATGCTAACTTTAACGGCGCGCCGCGCAAAATGCTGATGCAGGCGTCGCGCAATGGCTACTTCTTTGTTCTCGACCGCACCAACGGCAAGAGCCTGTTGACGGCTCCATTCGCTGCCGTCAATTGGGCGAAGGGTATTGACAGCGAAGGCCATCCCATTCCCAATCCCGACAAGGAGCCGGCGCGCGATGGCCGCTTGATTGCACCCAACGAGAGTGGCGGAACCAATTATCGGTCACCGAGCTTCGATGCGCGCACTGGCTTGTTTATTGTCAGTGCGCAGGATGCGTACTCGCTGTATTTCTTCAAGCCCGAAGACGGAACCTACGGTTGGGCAGGGGCGGACTATTCGCTGACAGGCAAGGCGTTTCTTCGTGCAATCGACTATCAGACCGGCAAGATCAAGTGGAGTCACGAACTCGGCGATGGCGCTTCCGGGGCCGGAGTCCTCTCGACCGAGACTGGGATTACATTCACGGGCGATGTCCCCGGGAATGCGATCGCAGTGCGCACCAGCGATGGCGTTACGCTGTGGCATGCGGGCATCGGAAAGGTAGGGAACTCGCCCATCTCCTACCAACTCGATGGTAAACAGATTGTACTTTTTGGCGGCGGCAATTCTCTTTACGCCTTCGCCCTTCCGTAGGAGCACTTCCCATGAAGTTGAGTAAGACGATGCTGAAAGCCACACTGGCCGTTCTTGCCGGCGCTGCGCTATGCCTGTCGTTCGTGTCGCGCGCGGCCGCTCCCATTCGCGTGATGATTCTCGATGGTGAAAGCGGTGGAACCTATCACAAATGGCAGCTCGTGACGCCGGTGCTGAAGAAGGAACTCGACGAGACCGGGCTTTTCCAGACCGACGTCGTGACGGCGCCACCAGCTGGTGGCGATTACAGCGCGTTCAAGCCGGACTTTGGCAAGTACCAGGTGATTGTCTGGAACTACGATGCCCCGGACGATCGCTGGCCTGCGGATCTGAAAGCGTCGTTTGAAAAGTACATGCAGGATGGCGGCGGGTTTGTCAGCGTGCATGCCGCCGACAATGCATTTCCGAACTGGACGGCATTCAACGAAATGATTGGCGTGGGTGGATGGCGCGGACGCAGCGAAAAATCCGGCCCACTCTGGTATTACAAGGATGGCAAGCTGGTGTCGGACACCACTCCCGGCCGTTCCGGGTCGCACGGCCAGCGTACGCCCTTCCAGTTGACGTTGCGTGAGAAGCATCCGATTACCAACGGGCTCCCTCCGATGTTTATGCATCAGGGAGATGAGTTGTATGCCACGCTCCGCGGTCCTGGGAAAAACATGACAGTACTCGCGACCGCATATTCCGATCCGGCGAACAGCGGCACCGGACGTGATGAACCCATGCTGATGGTTCTGAATTACGGCAAGGGCCGCGTGTTTCACACCACACTGGGACACGACGTTAATGCACTGAGTTCTGTCGACTTTGTGGTGACGTTTCAGCGCGGTACAGAATGGGCAGCCACCGGCGCGGTGACGCAGAAAGTGCCTGCCAGTTTTCCAACCGCCAACAGCGTGAGCTACCGTTCGGATATCGCTGTAATGGATCCCGGATATAAGAGGGGATTGAATCCCCTCGACGCGGCGGCTCCGGCAGCGCCGGGGCGGTAATTAGACCTCCGGCGCTTTACGCCATGCGGCTGTGAGCAGGCTGCCGAAACCGATCAGGATGAGGAGGAAGTTGATCAGCCCGCCGACATAAGGGAGATTGACGGCCACAGCAATGGGTACAAGTCCTGCCAACAGTCCGAGGACTGCGCCTGGCGACATCCCTTCAGCAGGACCGAACAGCGCCCGTCCAATGAATTCCGCCACTGTGATTTTGGCGAGATACAGCCCTGTCAGTAATGCCGTCACACTGACCAGAGCCAGAGGCAGGCCCACCACCGTGATACCGATGATAATTGCTGCAACTGGAGTCGCGACAATGGCGAGAAATCCGATGCCACCGGACTTCAATATGGTGGAGGCGTCGTTGAAACTTGTTCGCCGAAGTCCTGGAAACAACCAGAACAGGAACAAGCCGGTCACGAGAGCGGTGGCAAGCCAGAGCACCTGACGAAAGTAGAAATTGGAGGTCTGATACTTGTTGACACCCGGGGGCGGAAGTTCAATGTCCTGCTTTCCAGTTATGACGGCTCCGGATTCGATATGGACGTTGTTCTTATTGGGAACATGCGCCGTCAGGTCGCCATCGATATGGGCCGGAGAGGCTAGCGTCATCAGGGCGCCATTCATGATGACGTTGTGTCCCACGTGTCCCGCGATATTCAGAGTGCCGCCATTGAAGCGAAGGTCTCGCGCCACGCTGCCATCCACGCTGGAATCGCTGCCAAACAACGTGCCATTTCCACCGATCGTTGCATCTTTCGCAACCCTGAGGGTTTGACCAAACCCATAAAGGTCTCGCGCCACCTTGCCCGTCAAGTCCACGGACTGGGCGGCTCCCAGAAGAGTGCCACCGATAGTCCCGGTAATTTCCACGCGCTGTCCAAAGGTCGTGACATTGCCGGAAACGTTTCCGTGAATGACGATCTGCCGCCCGAAGGCCAGAAGGTCGCCATTGACATTGCCATCAATCGTGACGGTGTCTCCTGTGGCAATAAGCGTGTCGTTTACCGTCTCTGTTTTCGCAACGGTGAGGTCGCCTTTAGCCTGTCGGATATCCATCGCGCTGGCGGAGGTGGAAGTTCCCACCATCAGAACAAACAGAAATGCCGTGATGAACAGCGTGTGTGTGACTGCAGATCGGCGAAGCACCGAGACCGCTCCCATTACAGCCAGCAGGGCCAGGATCAATAAACTCCAGCTTTGAATCAATACACTCATCATGGAAGCTCCTTCATTTGCTGCATAGGCGATCGTGCCCGCCAGCAGATTGAGTTGTCCGGACAGGTTCGATGGGTTTAACCAATCCGGAATCGAGGGCAATTGAAATCCTGTGGCCAACACGTGGGCCAGACGTACAGCGACGGCAAGACCGCCAACAAACGCTCCAAGCCGAGCGGCCTGTGCCGGGTTGGCTGCCGGCGTCGTCTGGCGCTGCCATTCTTCATCCTGCAGTTCCATGTCTTGAAGACAGTGCACCAGCTGCCGGTTCTCCTCCTGAAGCGCGCCAACACGGTCGCTGCAGAGCTTGCAGGATGCGAGATGCTCAACCACCTCGCGGGCATCGGAGTCCGGCAATTCGCCGTCGGCGAACATGGATAGTGTGAATTCAGTGAGACAGGGCACGATATTTCTCCTTCATCAACTTTTCACGCAATTGCTGCTTTCCGCGGAAAATGAGCGTTGCCACCTGGTTGCGGGAAACACCAAGAATGGACGCGATTTCGTCATAGTTGAGCTCATTGAAATAGGCGAGCACCAGAGGAACGCGGTATTTGTTTGGCAGGGCGCTGAGCGCAGTGCGGGCGTTCCTGGATTGTTCGGCTGACAGTAGATTTACAAGAGGACCCGGGGCGACAGATGCGGGCTCCAGCATTTCGGAACTTTCGTCCTCGAACAATCGCTTCTCGGTATTCCGCCGGCGCAGCATATCGATGCAGTAGTTGCTGGCAATGCCCGACAGCCAACTCGAGAGCGGCAGTGATTCGTCATATTGAGAGATTCGCGACTGCGCCCGCAGAAAGACTTCATGCGCCGCATCTTCGGCAGCGTCTGGGGAATTCAGGAGATAGCGGCATAAATGGAACACCCGCCGGTGATGGGTCCTGTAGATATCCTCAAAATCGTGTTCGATGGGCATTCGGGTTTCCGTCAGCGCGACCATATCAGTACTACGAATCGGCTGGCAGAAAATTGCAGGAAAAAATGACGCGATATGAGGGCAGGCCTATTCGGACTCGGGCAGGTTGAGAATTGCCTTCAGTCAGGCCGTTCGATGGAGATTTAGAATTTCCTGCTGTTCCAGCCGGAAAGCATTTTCCGCTGCCTGGATTGGCCCGGAGGATTGAACGTACTGACGGTAGCCCAGAAAGAAGTGGTAGCGGATCGCCCAGTAATAGTGGCGGTCCAGCACCGACGATACCGCGCCGGTTCCCCGCCGCTGTTCCAGAACCGTCAGCGCCCGGTAAAACGGTTCAGCGGAAAAGGAAAA
>Ga0207060_10351_pt2 | contig 13144 bp, 10 predicted proteins | sample Alteio_BWMinCont_30_FD_153270 | JGI IMG/M metagenome (GOLD analysis project Ga0207060, IMG submission 153270) | Enriched cells from forest soil in Barre Woods Harvard Forest LTER site, Petersham, Massachusetts, United States -... | ecosystem: Environmental > Terrestrial > Soil > Temperate forest >...
AAAAATAAAATTTATGAAAACAGAAAAAATTAGACTGGACACAATTAAAAAGGTGTTAAGCAGATCAGAATTGAAAAAAATTATGGCCGGGAGTGGCTGTTCTGCAAAAAATTGTATTTTTCCGGACACATGCGGGCCTGGTTGTTTTTGTGATGGATTCTCTTGTGTCGGGGGCTAAAAACGGTTTGTAGCGTTTCAAAATGAAGCCGTCTTCAGCCAGAGTGTAAAATAAACTATGTTAAAGGTAATAAATCAATCTTTGACAGGGTTTATTTTACACCCTTTTTTAATCTGAAATATTTTACGCCCTTTCTAAATTTGTAATGATAAATTCAAATAATTTATCACTTGTTGATGGAAATTTGAAAAACTCCGGCTAAGTCGTTGAAAAATAGTTGCATCCTGGGCTATGATTTCGGCATTGGCCAATGCACCTGATTTCAGGGGATTTTTTTTCAAGTCAGAAAGGTTTTTTATATATTTTCCTTTTTATTAAAAACTGTTGTAAAATCGAAATATTTTTTTAAATTTATACAGTCTTAATAAACCAATTTAATCTAAACAGATATTATATTAACTATAGCTTTATATATGAGTTTCACAGTTGCATACAGCCAGTAAGTAAGCCTTACAAGGGAATTGTTATTTCATTTTCTTGTCAAAAATGGAATTTGTTAAATCTGTATGCATATTTAAAATTATAAATCCTGTATGAGTATATCAAAATAAATATTAACTATAAAAATAAAATTTATGAAAACAGAAAAGATTAGACTGACCACAATTAAAAAGGTGTTGAACAGATCCGAATTGAAAAAAATTATGGCCGGGAGTGGTACTTGTGGTCAACAGTGTATAGAAGGCTATTGGCCGTGCAATTTTAATTGTAGTTGTAGTGATGGATTTTGTACCCCGGTCTAAAAAAGGTTTGCAACGTTTCAAAATTAAGGAGTAATCAGCGAAGCTGTAAAATGAACTATGTTAAAGGTAATTAATCAAGCTTTGACAGCGAGGAATTTATGCAATCCATATGCATATTTAAAAATGTAAATTCTGGACGAATATATCGAATAACTTTACTTTTAAAATAAATTTTATGAAAACAGAAAAACTTAGACTAGACACAATTAAAAAGGTGTTAAGCCGATCAGAATTGAAAAAAATTATGGCGGGGAGCGCTTGTTTTGCAAAAAATTGTTTTTTTCCGGACTCATGCGGGCCTGGTTGTTTTTGTAATGAAACCACTTGTGTCGGGGGCTAAAACCGGTTTGCAGTGTTTCAAAATGAAACCGTCTTCAGCGAGGGTGTAAAATAAACTATGTTAAAGGTAATAAATCAATCTTTGACAGGGTTCATTTTACACCTTTTTTTAATCTGAAATGATAAACTCAAACAATCTATTATTTGATGATAGAAATTTGAAAAAAATCCGCCTAAGTCGTTAAAAAATAGCTGCATCTTAGGTTGTGATTTCATTTTTTTACATGGAATTTGTCGCAAAAGGGACTAATTTCGCTAATTGCAATTGCTACGCCCTTGTAATCAAGAAACGCGTACTGGCACTGGTAGTGCAAATGCTATTTTACTTTTTGACCTAAGTATTCACGTGATATTCGAGCAGGTATTTTAAATCCGGCAGTTGGTACACCGCCGGCAGCCGGTAACCGTTAAGCAATAATGTAGGTGTAGCGACAATTTCTGCCACCTGGCACCAGTCATGCTGCCTGTCAATCTTGTAGTATTCAAGTTCATTTAATTGCGCCGGATAAACCTTTGCCCAGGCATTGTAATTTTTTTGTTTTTGCCCGTACCAGTCATTCAAGGCATTTCTTACCACAGTTTTATCGGGCAGGTCATTTAGCGCCATCAAGTGGCGGCTTACCGGGGTTTTAATATCTTTTTCTGTATTATTTGCTGTAAACACGATCCGTGCCTGTATGTCCTGGCGCTGATATAATAATTCATCCAGCATTCTATGGGTATCGGCGCATGGCGGGCAGTACGGGTTAGTGACCATTGTAATGATGTTATTTGCTTCGACATTACCTAAAACAATCGACCAGTTTTCATCGGGTATCGCATATTTCGGCTGTTCGTTAAGCATTTTATTAAAGAGCTCGGCATTGTATTTAAACTTGCGCAATTGCTCTTTTAAGGGTTTTAATTGCTGAACTTTCAAAAACAAGGGTTTTAATAAAAGCCACAGCGTAATAGGGGCCATGAGGCAAATGAACAAAACGCTCCAGGCGGCCGCATGCCAGCCTCCCAAAAAAGAAAGTGGGTTGTGATACACATAAATAGCCAATGGAATAAATTCCAACCATAATAATGCCTGAATGGTGCAACACAAAACACACCACTGTTTGGCTACACGCGCCTGGTAATAGATAGAATAAACAGTATAAGGGAGGCTGATGAAATTTAAAATGGCCAATGCTTGCCATATCATGGCTGAACCTCCACCAAATAATAAAAGCAGCCAGGTCCCTGCAAAATAAAAAAAACCTACCTCGCTCCAGCTAAGCCCTTCAAATACTTTTGCCGCTTTCGAGGAAAGTATCGCGTTGCAATTACTTTTACCGACGCTTTGACACATTATCTGCACCAAAGGGTTGTTACTGTCGATTGACTGTACCAGTAACAATACAGAAGTAATTAATCCGGTACTTTTGAAAACCGTAAGCAACAGGGTTTGCCAGTTTAAGCTTGAAAGATACCCGGTATGGAGGGTAAGTGCCAATAGGAGGATTAACGCAATAACGGTCCCAATAGCCGGGGCCTTGATTGCCCTTATGGTATTTTTAAGCGTTGCAGCATTTGTAAAGTCTTTAGATGGTTCAATTGTTAAAATAACACCGGCAAATATTTTTTCAAATTCTTCAGCGTTGAGCTTGTGTTTGTTCCATTTTTCATTTGAGACAATGAAATTACCCGGTACAATTTTGTTCACCACCAAAAGTTCTCCGCCGTTTGAATTGGTATAGGCTAAAAAAGGACATCGTTCATTAATCAATTCATCAAAATTTGAAAGGAATGCATTGTTTTCAATTTTTAAAGCGGTTAAAACATCGCTGACAGCCAGCAGGCTTGGGTAATCGGGATGTTTTTCAAACTCATCATTGACAATGTTTATATTGTTAGCAGCGCCTGAATACTTTAGCAGCTTTATTAGCGCCGCCTCCGGGTTTGAGAGATTTGTAAGTGATAACATCTAAATTTTTTTAATAAAACAACAAAAAATCCGGAAAAATAAATTGCACGATGAAATGCATTTAAATTTCACATTTAAAAAGTATAAATTTTCTTATTAAAGCTTACTATTAGGTCTTAGGGTTTGGTATGTTGTAAACACTTTTATTATTAGGTCTTATCAGTTTAGTGCGGTATAAACCTATAAATTTAAAGGCAAAAATATAAAATATTATTTAAAAGTAAGCATTAACCTGGTCTATTTAGACAAATAGGTCATTTCAATTTTAATCATAAAGAAATAATTATTGAATTTACGTATAATTCCTTTATTTAATTCATAAATTTTAGTTGCAATTCAGTTGTAAATACCTTTTGCGGCCTCCAAAAAAACATCCCACCATAATATGAGCGATTGTTCCCATTTTATATCGCTTTTCCTTTTTAAAAGTTCAATTTCTATTTCCCAGGGTTTGCAGGGGCCCCAATAATGAATTATAGAAATATTTGTATCTAATGATCTTTTTTTATAGAGAAAGTTATAGTCAGATAACTTGCAATATTCATCAATATAGAAGGAAGGGACGTTAAACTTATGATCCAGATGCAGGGTTTGATTTAATGGCCAATCTTTATAAAAGGAATGCAAAAAGCCCTGGTCGCTTCCGTCGTTTGAAGGCAATTGATTTATTGAAGAAATTAGTCTGTCAAATAAATCCTTATCAGGCTCTACTACTAAAAGACCGGCATTAAAATATCTCCATGACTCATTTCCCGGGTATAGGCCGCCAGCTACCACTGCCGACATGTGGGGAACATCAAAAAGCGCCTCAATATTATTACAAACAATCATGTCGGCATCGAAATATACTATTTTGTCATATTCAATCATTTCAAATATCCTGAGTTTTGTGTACATATATTTAAAATTTCTTTCGTCATTTTCTAATTTTTGAGGGTTTTTGATTTGCTTTATCCTTTTATATTTTATCTTTTTTAAATCCAGTAAATTAATAACGCTGTCCGAGACCAGGTCGCTAACCAATACTACTAAATCATAAGTTTTATTATATTTCTTGAACGAAGCATTTAAGGTTAACACGCCCGGCAAAAAATGATCAGTCCCTAAATAGGTAACGAATGAATATTTCATGCAGATGAATTAAAGATTTATAGCTTGTATTAAGGGTCCAAAACATTTTTCAGGGGAAAAATGGTCCTGAATAAACTTTCGGGCATTTCTATTAAGCCTTTTACGAAGTTTGAGGCCTTCAATTATCAACGATATTGATTGCACGAAGTCATCTGCCCGATCGGCTACCAAAAACGCTTTATTGATGCCGGCTTCGATCCCCCTGGCTCCATGGGTGGTTGTAACAAGCGGAAGCCCATGTGCCAAAGCTTCCACATTTTTAATTTTAAGCCCCGCTCCGAAACGAACAGGATTGACGATCATATCCGCTTGTTCATAAATCTGATCGGTATCTGCCACAAACCCTTTACATGCAATTTGTTGTTGTCCGTGTAAATCAAGGCCGGCGCAAACAGTGCCATATATTGATAACTGAACATCATACTTTGTGGAGATACGGGGCCAGCAATTGGCTATAAACCAATCAATAGCATCGCGGTTGGGCAAATACGCACTGGCAATAAAGGCAATATTTTTTACGTCTTCCCTTACCGGATGCCGGCAGGGCTGAACCGGGTGGGGGCATAATAGCGCTTTACCGGGACCGATCATGCTGGTTATTTCGTCAGAATCCGGCTGGCCCAATACCATTACATGATCATAAACTTTAAGGATCGCTGTCTCGGTTTTCCTTGTCATTTCATACAAGGCGCCCGCGTAGTTAAACTTCTTAAACTCGGCCGTGCGGTCGCTGATAATGTCGTGTGCGTCAAGAATGAGCTGCACATCGTCAACAAGAAAGTTTAAAAAGTAACTGCTGTGGATATATTCAATGATGATCGTATCGAACTTCTTATCTTTCAAAAAAGCCTTTAGCCGGCGCCCGTAGCCGTTGGAATTTAAATATTTATTTTTTTCGAGGACAAAAAATTCGGCTTTGAAATCATTGCTCAATACCTGTTCAATATTTGCTGGTGCCGGGCCGGTATTAACCACCGTTAATTGTACATGCTGTGCCAGGTAAGTAGCCAAAGCGGAAATGCGCATTCTATGGCCTGAACTTTTCTCCCAGAAATTAACATCGGTTGCGATAAGGACTTTTTTCAATTTGGGGTCAGTTAAGCATTATTATCAAATTTTTTTCAAGCTCTCCGGCGTCAATGATATAATCCCCTTCAAAATAATCTTCTTTGCCATCTGTTTCACAAAGCTGGTGATAGTAGTTAATTTCCAATGCTTCCGCCATGTACCAAAATAGGGGGCTTGGATGATCCAGTTCGTTTGTTTTATTTTTATGCAATTCTAAAATGGACGTATTTTCCCTCATAAAAAGCATATTCGTTAAACCCGAGCCATGAGTGCCCACCAAATATTTCACATGTGCAAAAATGGCCACCTGTTCCAGGAAATTATGGTTTTCAGGGTGAAATACGGTAAATCCATATTTTTTTACAGTTTTTAAAATTTCATCTTCATTTGTTACCTTTCTTCTGCTGGCCAATTCCCGGCTTACATACAATCTGTCTATTTTTTCAAAGGGTACTTTCTTCTCAGCCAAAACATAATTCCTGTAAAAACTGCTCACTTGTTTTAAATGCACGGCATTATAAGAATCACAAATAGGTTTAATTTGCGGCAGGCAAAGGTTTTTAACCATTAAACTCTTTCCATTTGGTATATAAAATATATTCTTTATTTGAAACGGTTCAAGCGAACCCATTATAAAATCAGCATTTTTATAATATTCCGGTAACAACAAAATAAGTTTATCGAGCTGCCGGCGTACCCTCCATAAACGAAAGATAGATTCACATATCCAATGATAGTAGTTAAACCATGGATGGTGTATAGCTAAGTAAATATAGTCATCGTCTAATGTGATCAGATTTTCCGGGTGATCCTGCACATCATAGTAATATTGGGAAACCTCATTCAGGTAATAATTATGCTGTTGCGGATAGGCATGGTGGCACTCCTTAATCAGTCCCTTGTTATTCAAACAAAAGCCGGAAAATGCTACGAAGATGCTTTTCATTCTTTTTGTCTTCAGAGGAACCAGATCATAGGATAAATAAGGTTCATACATGACCTTCTCCTGATCGGATAGATTTAACGGAAAAGGTACAGTTATCGTTTTGTTCATATTATTGCTAAAATCTCTGGGAACAATGTAAGATTATATAAGGCTTGGAAATTGGTGGTAAGGATAGCTATTTAAATTCAATAAATGAATTTATTTACCTATTTTCCTTATTCAACTGAATGGATTTCCTAAAAGACATCGCACTTCCCGTAAAAATAAGAATGGCAACGAAATATCAGGATGAGTTAGGTATGGATAAGAAAAACCCTTGATGCGCCATCGGAGTGAAGAGTTACCCGAAAATAAAATCCGGTTGGTTAAAAGCCGGCAAATAAACTTTGAAGCATTTAATGATATTCTATTAAATAATTGTCTAATTTAGCCCAATGAACCTATGACCTTAACATAAATATTTTAGCAAATGAACTCTTCCCAAAAAATTGATGCAGCGGTATTTGTTTATAATTATTTGAGAAATCTATATGATTTACCATATCACGGGAGTTTAGCTGATGAAAATATCATTTGGGGGTTTACTTCGGTTGATAGGCAAACTTGTCTTGTCAACGTTGCAAATGTTGCTCATGCGACTTTGAATGAAATTTTTGATGAAATTGAAAACAGACAAACAGCAAATATTAAATTAATAACCAGTATTTATTCTCCAAAGCCCAAAATATGGACGAAATCAGGCTTTGCATTCATGAGCTCAAAATCAGTATTAAAGTACAATTACCCCAAAGGGAAATACAAAGAGGATATTTCAGATTTTGGATCAAAAGCAATCGAAAATACCATCGAACTAACTGATCTCTTAAAATTTAACGTCGAAAATATTTATATCAGTCGTTTAGAAGAAACCTTACATAATTTAATTTTACTAATAAATGTATCCTTAATAACTGTAGAATTTATTTATAGCCCCGATTCCGAAAAGCCTTTTGGCTTATTTATCATATTCCCGTCAAAGGCTTTTATCATTGTTGAGCTAATTTTATTCTCGTCCGCGTTTTTAAATCAAAAGCAATTACGTCAATTAGTCCGGCCTGTATTAGGGAATAAAAATTTAAATAATAATAAACCCTTAATTGTCATTGTTTCACAAAATTGGAAAGAGATTTACCAGGATAAAATCGTTAAGGTGGGTGAAATTCAATACTATGAAAAACAAAAAATTAAAAACCCGTTGCCCGAAATCCCTATTTGTTTAAAAAGTGCGGTTCTTAAGACAAAACCAGAGTTTCTAAATAGCGTAAAGATTATTAATTCGTTAGGGCTGCCCAAACACAATGATCTGCCAAAAAACTGGGATACTTTGGCGGCCTTATCGCAAATCGTTAATGATACTTTAATCGGAAAAGATTCGGCAATTTTAGATGCAGGAGGAGAACTTTATTCAGCCATACTATACCAATTGGCATCTTATGGTTACACGAATTTACATTGCGTTAATTTGGCTTTTAATTCAACTGTTAAAGTAGGTAGCATCATTTATCAAAAAGGGGATGTAACCGAAACCACCTTTGAGGATAATACATTTTCTGCGGTAACGTGTTTGAGCGTGATTGAACATATAGTGAATATTGAAAAATATTTTTGTGAAATGAGCAGAATTATTAAAGAAGAGGGAATTTTATTTATTTCGACTGACTATTGGAAAGACGCAATAGATACGCACGAGAAAAAATCCTATGGTAATCCTTTTAAAATATATGATGACCGAGGGATAAAACAATTAGTGGATATTGCAAAAGAATTCAAATTAGAATTAATGGAACCCCAAAAATTGTCTTGTAAAAACAAGGTCGTTTCTTGTGACGGATTCAAATACACTTTTCTGTATTTAACATTTAAAAAGATTACACTATGAATACAAACAGCGTCGCAATCATCCCCATCCATGGCTTAATAATTAATTAATAAAAATGAGACAAAATAAAAACATTGTACTATTTGTTTGTTATTATGGCAAGCTGCCCTGGTACTTCGATTATTTTGTTCATTCGTGTAAATACAACCAATCTATTGATTTCTACATTATTACCGACGATCTTAACTATGCAGCCCCGCTGCCAAATAACGTTAAACTGGTTTATAAAACATTAAATGAGTTAAGTTTAATTGCCAGTGAAAAATTCGGATTTAAAATAAATATAACTAACGGTTATAAATTGTGTGATTTTAAGCCTGCTTATGGCTTTATTTTTTCAGATTTATTAACTGGATACGATTTTTGGGGACATTGTGATATAGATATCATTTTTGGTAATATCCGTGATTTTATAACTGATGATCTTTTGGAAAACTATGATTTAATCAGTGTAAGGCATGACTGGCTTTCGGGATGTTTTTTGCTCTATAAAAATAATGATAAATTGAACACACTATTTTTATCCAGTAAGGATTATAAAAAAGTATTCACCAGCGACCGGCACTTTTGCTTTGACGAGACTAATTTTGCCCATGATCAGTTTACGGAAGGGAAACCGTACTATGAAATTGATACAGAAATAGAAAGTATGATGCATGTTGTAAAAAAATTAGAGGCCGAAAATTATATAAAACCTTTTTTTGATTTCTATATAATTGAGGGCTTGCCGGGTAAATTAAGATGGGAGAAGGGAAAAATGTTTTATAGAAATAAATATGAGATTCTTTTTTATCATTTGATATATTTCAAAGCGAGATATATTCCAAAACGAAAAATAAATTGTATGCCTGACTTTTTTACCATAAGCCCCAATAAAATATACCACCAAACAAAATCTAAAATTATTGCTGATGAGTTTTAAATTTTATAAGCAGCTGGACGGAATGGACTGCGGCCCCACGTGTCTTCGTATGATCGCGAAGCATTATGGGCGTAACTACAAGCAGCAAACGCTTAACAAAATGTGCGAAATCAATAGAGAAGGCGTTTCTTTATTGGGTATCAGCGATGCTGCGGAAAAAATTGGTTTCCGCACCTTAGGCGTTAAATTAAACTCGGAACAGCTAAAAGAAGCCGAGTTGCCCTGTATCTTGCACTGGCGGCAATACCATTTTGTAGTGCTGTATAAAATTAAAAGCAATAAATATTATTTAGCTGACCCGGCCGTCGGATTAGTCACCCTGGACGAGGCCGATTTTAACCGCAGTTGGCAGGCGGATAAAGAGAAAACGGAAGGCATTGCGCTGCTGCTGGCCCCTACGCCACAATTTTATGAGCAGGAAGATGAAAAGGGCAGCGAAATACGATGGTCTTTCCTGCTCCGTTATTTAATTACGTACCGCAAACTTGTAGTCCAGTTGCTGTTCGGCATGGGGATCGGCAGCCTGCTTCAGCTTATTACGCCATTCTTAACACAATCCATTGTAGATATTGGCATCAATACCCGTAACCTTAATTTTATCTATATTATACTTATTGCGCAAATCGCGCTGATCATTGGGCGGGTAAGCGTGGAGTTTATCCGGTCGTGGATATTGCTTCATATCAGTACGAGGGTAAATGTCTCTATCCTTACCGATTTCCTGATCAAATTGATGAAGCTCCCGATGAGTTTTTTCGATACCAAAATGACCGGCGACATTATGCAGCGCATGAACGATCAAAAAAATATCCAGACTTTTTTAACCGGCTCGACGCTAACTACTATATTTTCCATGTTCAACCTGGTGGTCTTCTCGGTAGTGCTGGCCTATTATAATATCAGCATTTTCTTTGTGTTTGCGGTAAGCAGTACAATGTATACGGTGTGGATTGTGCTTTTTTTAAAGCGCCGCCGCGCCCTTAACTATAAGAGCTTTGATGTTTCAGCCAAAAACCAAAGCAACATTGTACAACTGATCGGCGGTATGCAGGAGATAAAACTTAACAATTGCGAGCAGCAAAAACGATGGGAATGGGAGCACATACAGGCCCGCTTATTTAAATTTAATGTAAAAACCCTGGCGCTAAGCCAATACCAGCAAGGCGGCGCAACTTTCATCAATGAAGGTAAAAACATACTGATCACTTTTTTAAGCGCCGAAGCAGTGATCAATGGTAACCTGACCTTAGGCGCGATGGTGGCTATACAATATATTGTTGGTCAGCTTAGCAGTCCGATTGACCAGCTATTGGGCTTTATACAGGGTTTCCAGGATGCCAAAATCAGCCTGGAGCGTTTGAACGAGATCCACCAGATGCCGGATGAAGAACCTGCGGGTAAAGAGTGGAACCATGTCCTTCCTGAAAATAAAAGTCTGTTCATTAAGAATCTGACATTCCGTTACCCGGGAGCAGGTAATGAGGCTGTTCTTGAAAATATCGACCTGCATATCCCGCAGGGAAAAACTACTGCTATCGTGGGGATGAGTGGCAGCGGTAAAACGACCATATTAAAGCTATTGCTTCGGTTTTACGAACCACAAGCAGGGGAAATAAAAGTAGGCGATCAGCCGATCAGCAATATTGGATTTAAAACCTGGCGCGGCCAATGCGGCGTAGTCATGCAGGACGGCTTTATTTTTTCGGACAATATTGAACGCAATATTGCCGTCGGGGATGAATACCCCGACAAGGTAAAACTGCGGCATGCCATTAAGGTTGCCAACATACAGGATTTTATTGACAGCCTTCCCTTAGGGCTCAATACAAGAATTGGCGCCGAAGGTAATGGGATAAGCCAGGGGCAACGTCAGCGGATGCTTATCGCACGCGCCGTTTACAAGGACCCGCAATACCTGTTTTTTGACGAAGCCACCAATGCGCTCGATGCCAATAACGAAAGGGTGATCATGAATAACCTGCACGAGTTTTTTACAGGCCGAACGGTGATCATTGTGGCACACCGGCTAAGTACGGTAAGTAATGCGGATAATATTATTGTGCTTGATAAAGGCCGGATAATAGAGCAGGGCACGCATCATGAATTAACATCCCTAAAGGGAGATTACTATAAGCTGGTTAAAAATCAGCTGGAATTGGGGACTTAATTGGTCCCGGTGTCATCGATCATTAAACCCTGGGTTTAATTTAGGATATTAAAAATCTAAATATGCCGTCTATTTATACAGATACAGATCTTCCACCCCGTCATTCAGACGATATGCAGGACATTATTACCACGGTGCCTTCGTGGTTATTGCGGTGGGGGATTACCTTATTTTTTGGAATACTGGTTTTAATGACCGGTCTTGCCGCCCTGATAAGGTACCCGGATATTGTTAGTGCAAGGCTAACAATTGATTCGCCAAACTCGCCAAAACCAATTGTATCCAAAATTTCGGGGAAATTACTTAAACTGTTGGTGACCGAAAATGAAACCGTTAAAGCCGGGCAACCTTTAGCCTACCTTGAAAGTACGGCTAACCACGATAAGGTGTTAGCCCTTTTAACAAATCTTAAGGCCCTGCAGCAACAGGTATTGCAAAACAAACCGGTCAACGCCCAGCTTGTTAATCTGGCGGACAATATTCAGTTTGGCGAGCTGCAATCAGCCTACCAAACGTTTTTCCAGGAATATTTGTCCTATAGGTCATCTGTTGAAAATGGTTTCCTTGTTAAAAAGAAAGGTTATCTTCAAAAAGATTTAAGTTACCTTAGCAATCAGCAGCGGCAGTTAAATGCAGAAAAAACTGTACAGCAAAAAGATTTTAACCTGGCGGATGATGAATATACGATGCATAAAAAGCTTGAACAGGAGAAGGTAGAAACCCCGGCCGAATTAAGGCAGGAAGAAAGTAAATACCTTGCAAAAAAAACAATGCTATTTCAAACAGAATCGGCTATAATAACAGGCGACAATAATTACGCTGCAAAGCAAAGCGAGATATCAGAGCTGGATAACCAGCTGCAGGAAGAAAAAGGAAAGTTTTTGCAGGCGCTCAACAGCCTGATCAGTATGGCCGAGGACTGGAAAAGTAAATATATATTGACAGCTTCCCAATCGGGGAAACTTTCATTTGCAGGAATTGTGCAGGAGAACCAGGTGCTCGCTCCCAACCAGGAAGTATTTTACGTTAACCCGGGTAATGAAGAATTCTTTGGGGAAATGGCCATTGCGCAAAGTAATATGGGCAAGGTAAAAGAAGGGCAGGAAGTGCTTGTGAAACTAAGAAGTTATCCTTTTGAAGAATACGGAATGATAAGGGGTAAAATTAAGTATATCGCCGAAGTTCCGTATAAAGACAGTGTTTTTATGTCCAAAGTCGATTTCAAAATTAAAAACTCGTCAGATATGAAAAAGCCCATCCATTTAAAACAGGGCATGCTGGCGGACGCAGAGATTGTGACGCAGGATGCAACCGTTTTACAACGCCTCAGCAGAAGCTTCTTTAAAATTATCGGCGATAAGTAAGCACAGAAATAATTTGCTAAAATCAGGAATATTTAGATCCATTTTTCTACAAAGCAACTGACGTTTTGTTGGGTATTTTTTGCATTGCTGTGCGAAGAAAAGCCAACAATTTCATTTTAATTTATTCTCCAGGCAGTATTTTCGTGCCGCCCTTTTACCGGTACTGAAAAACATTGCTAAAGCGAAGTAAACGAAGTTTATCCGAATGCCCGCAAACGTTATATCAAAAAAACCTGGGATGGAAAGTAGGGTTACAAAAGAAGATGAAAGAAATAACATGGGCCGGTAAGACAAGCTATTTCCAGCGGCAAATTAGGGTCAATTCCGTGGCCAATTAAATTACTAATGAATCGCGAAATTCCGCGGTATAAGTAAGTACTTTATGAGTTGACCCCAAATTTGCAAATAAATTCTGTT
>Ga0207060_10356_pt1 | contig 13100 bp, 13 predicted proteins | sample Alteio_BWMinCont_30_FD_153270 | JGI IMG/M metagenome (GOLD analysis project Ga0207060, IMG submission 153270) | Enriched cells from forest soil in Barre Woods Harvard Forest LTER site, Petersham, Massachusetts, United States -... | ecosystem: Environmental > Terrestrial > Soil > Temperate forest >...
TTTTTTTTCTGCTACTTGCTTTTCTAACAAGGCTATCCTTTCATCCTTCTCCTTTATTACTCTTTCAAACAGTTCGACCACCTTTTCAATAGGGTTAATAGTTGAATTAAACTGAACTACCTGACCTGCACCATTATCGTTGATCGTAACAGTATTTCCGATGATATTGTAAGCTGTTTCTTGATCAAAGTTTTTGATGGCCTCAACGGGAACTTTAAAGGCTTTTGCTAATTCTTGTAGAACCCCCTCTTCAATTTCTTCCTTTGCTTCAAGAAGGCTGATTTTCTTTTGGGTCCATCCTTCACCCAATTTAGATGCAAGCATTTCCTGTTTAAAGCCCAAAATCTTTCTAAGTCTTACAACGTTATGTCCGTGGTGAATTACTTTTTCCATACGCTAAAGATAATTTTTTTTTGCAAGAATAAAATATGCAAGTTTTCGGAATAAAATATGCCCTGCCGGAATAAATTATGCAAAGGGAAAGCTATTATTTTGGATTCAAGATCGGGCCTGCTACACGCAACCGTGTGGCCATAGTAATATGGTGGGCCTTGTAGGGCCTCCGGCGGTGGTGTTACTACAAGTAGGTTCGATCTTTCTTACTGAATAAACGGCCATTGTAATATGTCATACAAAAAGTTGAAACGACCCATCGACTACCTGCCTAAAAATCCTCATAAAGCCATTAGGGAGGTATGGTGTGAAATGGACCTGGATACAATTCTTGACGACTTGGAATATGAAGATGCGGAGCAAAGAGAAAATTTTGTAGACTTTTATTTTCAACTATTGTTTTTCGTTGAAGCAATTTATTTCTATAACAAGGTCAGAGATAAAAAAAAAATGGAACATTATGAGAGGGCGTCTCAAGAAACAAAAGATTTCATGGATAGTATTAATCAGCGTCGAAAATTGACCGAAAAAACAACTTTGAACCCAGTTCTGGTAATAGTCCAATTTTGCGAATTGTTTTCGATCAAGTTTGTTCGTATTGAGTTATGGGATTTTTTTGATGCTGTACAAACTTATGAAGGGCATTTCAAGGATTTTATTGAAAAAGAAGACGTCAGTCATTTATATTTAAACCTATTAACATTAGCAGAAGCGGCTAATGTTATATTTAAACGGCCTGTATTGTAAGGTCAAAAATAGGTGAAGATAAAACCGGCCTATGGCGCAATCTAGCCCTCCTTTTAAACATCTCTAAATATACAGATATGGATAAATCTGATGAACAACAAAATAACCTTACTACTTCAAATATAACCGTCAGTAGTACGATTCTCGAAAACTTTTTGACCTTTTTAGAATTGGTTCCCGCGAAGCGATTTAGAAAAGGATTGAGAACATTGTTTCTAACTTATATCAGGAGCGAAATGAGTAAAGGCTTCGAGGATTATTTCGAAGAATTTATTATAGACCTTAAAGTATTTTTTGAACTCTTGGATACGATCGAGGAAGAATATCAATCGGATTGACAATGAAAACTTCAATACAACATTTGCCAGCTATAAAGCGGGTCGAGTTGAATACTATTAAGGGAATTATCGTAAGGATAGCCAGACCTGAAAAAATCATACTGATTGGCCTATACGCGGAACAATCAGGCAGTTTGGATTTTGAAAACTTATCCGCGGTTGTTCAAGCCTACGACCTCTTGATAATAACAAGGGATTCAGAAACGCGAACCGCTTATGATATTCAAGATAGAATTGAGGGAAATTGTATCCATTGCGCACCTACAACTGCGCTTGTATATAGTATCAGCTATGTAAATCATCATCTACTGGAAGGCAACTTTTTTTTCCATGAACTTAAGCAGAAAGGTATATTACTCTTTGATTCGGGAAGGGCTTTTTTAGAAAATGGAAAGTTTCCGAATATCTTGCAAGTAAAGACATTAGCTGAGAAAGATTTTAAACGATGGGGAGAACAAGCACAATCTTTTTATAAGAGCGCTTTATTCAATTGGGAAAGGGGTAGTGAACGGGTATGCGTTTTTTCGCTACATCAGGCTATTGAACAAATTTATCAGGCAATCATATTAATTTATACTGGCTTTAAACCCGCTACCCACAATATTGACAAACTCAGACGTTACACCAATCGGCTATCTCTTGAATTAGCACTTGTTTTTCCTAAAGATACCACAAAGGAACAGCAGCTTTTCGGAGTGCTTTCGGCCAGCTACATAGATGCAAGGTACAAGGAAGAATTTCAAGTCACTCCCAATGATCTTCAAATATTAATCGAAAGAGTAGGGCGGCTCATTTCGGTCGGCGAGCAGCTTTATCGCAACAGGTTAGTATACCTAGATAAATTGATCACATCGGGGAATGTCTTTTAAAGCCCATCGGTAAAACAGTTTCAACAAAAAAAATTATGGAATTATTCTGGCATAATGCCCGGGCATACAACAATGCTTTGCATGCTCTTGAAGGAGAGAATAAAACCTGCATCATTCAGCCAACAGGTACAGGTAAGGCTGTAGTTATTGCCAAATTCATAAAGGACAGGCCGGAGAAAAGGCATCTTGTATTGGCACCTGCATCACTTATTGAACTGGAAGTTCAAAAACATTCGGGGGGGTCAATCTTTACATTCAGAACTTACAATGGTATTCTTTCTCCATCAAAAATTGAATCGCTTACGGGTTTCGATTTTATTTATTTAGACGAATTTCATAGAATAGGAGCGGATATATGGGGGCCGGTGGTATCGCAAATCATTCGACTAAATCCGGAGGCAAAAGTTATCGGTACTACTGCCACGCATATCCGCTTTCTTGACGGAAGCAGGGATATGGCTTTTGAGCTATTTAAGAATAATATCGCTTCCTACATCTCCCTAAACAGGGCATTTATCGAAGGGATTCTGAAGCCCCCCAAATATATCAGCGCAATTTATTCCATCGTAGAAGAATATGACCGCTTGATCAATAGGATCAACAACTCAAATTATGAAGATAAAACAGGTATAATTACACAATTGAAAAGTAAAGTAATTGATTGGGAAAAAAGTTGCGGCATAGATATAATTTTAAAAAAGCATTTACCTGATTCAAGGAGAAAGATCATAGTTTTTTGTAAGAATATAAAAGCAATGACAAGGGCTAACGATGTGCTGGAACCAATTTTTAAGGAGATATTTAAAACGGTGTTGTCTCTTTATGTTGATTCGACCAGGAGTAAGAACGCTAACCGAAGAACTTTGAAATTGTTTGGTATCGAAGATGGAATAACGAAAATCCTTTTTACTGTTAACATGATTAATGAAGGTTTACATGGTAAGGATATTTCAACAGTAATTTTATTAAGGGAAACTGATTCTCCCAATATTTGGTATCAGCAAATTGGAAGATGCTTCTCGATCAATCAAATTGAACAGCCCATCATAATAGATTTTGTAAACAATTTTAGAAATATTCAGCATACAATGTTTAAAGGAGACTTTGAATCAGAATTAATTCCTCCTGTTCCAGCTATCAGCCAGCCTATTATCAGACCGCTTGAAACAGCATCTATTGCTATTGAATTCATTGATGAAACGCGAAGTATCCAAGATATTTTTTATGGCATGGAAAACATGGTTGAGTATTGGGAGGTTTTTTATAATAAAGCCAAAGTGTTCTATTATAAAAATGGGCATTTGGCAGTTCCAAAAAGCGAGGATGAATCACTACAGACTTGGATACGCAGGCAACGAATGGCATTCAAGGCAAAGAGACTATCAGAACAAGAAATTAAATTATTAAATGAACTGGAAATAGATTGGGATACGGACTATGAATATAGATGGTATGCTGCTTATAGCGAACTTAAAACAATTGTTGATAAAAATGGTTCCGAGCCCTTTCATATCGATGATGCAAAGATCAATCTTTGGTTGAAGTCACAAAGATTGAAACATGCTAAAGGTAAGCTACAAAAAAAATATCAGGAACTTCTTAGTGCTATAGTTTCTTTAGATAAATGGCAGGAAAAACTTTGGAAAGAAAAGTTAGAACAGGCGAAGACATATCATAAAGAGCATGGATGTTTTGATCTTGGTTCACGGGTGCCGTTGATGAGGGACATTCGCCATGCACATAAAAAAGGAAGCCTGCCTACCGATGTCTTCGAGGCATTAAAACAAATGAATTTCCCGTTTGAGGTAAGCAAATCTTGGGAAGAAACATTTGGGTTATTAAAAGAATTTATAACAACAAATGGAGGGTTACTCCCTACAGCAACAAACAATTCCTATCTCTATAAATGGATTATACGACAACGCGCAAGATATGTTCAGGGCAATCTAAAAAAAGAATACGTTGATCTTATATCTTCAACGGGCGCGCTAGGGGGTCTTAAAGGTAGACGGCCGGACTGATCTCATTTTCCAAATTTGTGTTTAATTAATCGTCACCGGCTTTGCAAATAGTTACGGAATGAAGGGAGTATATCTCGTTTCCTTTTTACCGAAACAAAGCATCTGTCGACCGTGATATTCATGATATGCCAATCCCTGTTGGCGCCGCGTAATGCCACGGCAATGTTCTCACAACCTTGATATTGTATGATCACCACAACTTCGTTAATCCTTTTTAAAGTATATTCCACTCGGCAAAGATTGTTCACAAGGGTTAACAAGACGCAATGAGGGCAGTTATATTATTTGGCGCGTCCTGACTATTCTCTTTTTTAAATACAGTTTTTCTCTTTTCAGGTGCCAAACGGACCCTCTTTTTTCTTTTCAACAGCTTTTCGATTTTAATTTCTGAATGGACTTTAAAACATTTCCGGCAATCGAACTAATTGAAAACACTTACAAAACCATCATTTATTGAAGGGTAATTATTAATCTTTCTAATTTGATCTTTGGCGAAGGCTCCGGTTATCTTTAGTTAAACTGAATATTAAACCTTTCATTTTAATCCTATGACCGTACATGCCGACCTGCCACCGTATCTCAATGCAATCAAAAAAAGCATCGAGGACGGCTATAAGTATCCTCTCAACGAAGAAAAATTAGCGCGTCAAGCCGGCGTAAGTCTTTCAAAGCTGCAACACGATTTCAAATCATACTACTGCTCAAGTCTCAAAGATTTTCAAGTTAGCATCAGGATCAGGGTAGCTAAGGAACTATTGCGATGTAATTGGCAATATTCAATAAAACGGATCGCGATTGAAGTGGGTTACAAGTCCGGGGAGAGTTTTGCCAATGTGTTTAAAAAAATTACCGGGATCACTCCATCTCATTTCAGGGACAATGCTATGTAATTGCAGTCTTGCGGATTTGCCCATGAACTTTGCGGAATCGCCCATGAACTTTGCAGAATCCGATAGGTTTATACGTCTATCTTACACTCGGTTCTAAAATTTCTTTCCTACTAATCGGCAAATAGAAAGGTTTCATTCATTTTCAATTCACCCGTATAATAATTACCAATGAAAAAATTAATCCTGTACGGATTTGCGGGAATCTTTTTGTCATGCCGTTCCGTTAATCATTTTGAGGCTGACAGTCCGATGCCTGTGGTTACAATGCTCCGGGTTGACAGCTCCATTTATTCGACCTCCCAAATACAGGAGGGTAAATATACGGTTATCCTTTATTTCAGAACGGATTGCCCCCATTGTCAAAAAGAGATGGCAGATATTTTGAAATCCGGTAGTGATCTCAAAACGCTGAACATTATTTTCCTTACTATCAAACCCCTAAAGGATTTAAAACGCTATGCCAAATTTTTCAAACTGGCAGACTATCCGAATATAATCACGGCCTGTGACAACAAACACGAATTTCTGAACTACTACAAACCCGCCCAGGTTCCCTACCTCCTTGTATTTGGCCCGTCGAAAAAACTGTTTAGGATATACGAAGGCCCGGTGCCGGTCGATTCGCTGAAAACACTTGTAAAGGGTTAATCTATGCAGGATCAAAACACCATATTACCGCCGTTATCACCTCTCACACCTTCTGCAATCCATCAGGGCGCTGCACAAATTTTAAAAGATAGATACCGGATAACAGACATATTGAAATCAGATACCAAAGGAGATGTATTTAAAGCGATCTACTTTAAATATTTAATGCCTAAATGGTGCGTAATTAAGCAAGGCAAGCGCAATACCTACGCTGACGAACACGGAAGGAATATATATGATCGGTTGATTCATCAGCGCGACATACACGCAATATTAAGGGGCAAAGCTCCCCTTCCTGCTATCATAGATTTCTTTTCCGAAGGTGGGGACAGTTATTTCGTGATGCAATTGATAAAGGGGCAATTATTCGAACATCGAGCGGCGGAAATTCTCGGGGGTTTATCGTGGGATAACCTTCCCGTTAATAATCGCCTGCTGTTGATTGATTACATATTACAAATGCTTGGAACTATCCAGACCTTTCACCAAAACGGAATAGTTCATAGGGACATTACACCCGCCAATTTTATAGAGGATCGAAAAAACTGTCTTTGGGTTATTGATCTGGAATTATCCTTCTTGCTCGATCAGGTTGGCCCCCCTTTCAAGTTGGGAACGGCCGGATATATGTCGCCCGAACAGCTTGCCGAAAAAATACCTACCATACAGGAGGATATATATGGCATTGGTGCTTTTATGATCCCAATATTTACCGGATTACAGCCAATCAAATTTGAAGAAAACAAGGATATACTGCGGGATCAGCTTCATTTTTTTATTCAGGATGAAAAGATAGTTTCTCTTATTCTCTCCTGTCTTTCCTTCGATCCGGCTGACAGGCCCGCCCTGGTGTTCATTCAAAAAACTATTACGGAAATAAGGAGCGAATATAACGCGGGTAGGATCCCGGCAATTGGTTTGTGCTCTGTAAAACGGAAAACATTATCCGAAACAATTGATACGGGAATTCTCGGATTAACTGGCCCGGCCATGTTAACGGATGGGCCACTATGGGCTTATTGCCCTAATGCTTCCGCTTGCCTTATTGCCAATAACCAATTTGAAAAGGTGGTCAATATGGGGCTGGAAACGGGTATTGCAGGCATTTTGTACGTGCTTGCGAGGACTGATCAAAATAGTTTTTTTTGCGGCGATCAGTATAATACAAACCTAAAATATTTGCAGGATCATTTTCATTCGCTGCCCGCTGGACTATTCAACGGTTCAGCAGGGGTTGCGGTGGCTCTGGCCGAAGGAATAAAAAACTGTGTGATCGTAAACAGCGAGGCAAACCGGTGGATCATCCGGCAATCTTTGAAGTTCACCACTAAAGAAATAAATCTTGCATCAGGGGCGGCGGGTATTGGTCTTGCCCTTATTTGCTGCGCTGATTTTTTTGATGGGTCTGAACTTTCGGGACTGCTGCAAAGCCATGTCAAAACAATCCTTAACCGCCAGCAAAAAAATGGGTCTTGGTTGTCAGTTAACAAAACATCCAACACATTTGATTTTATCGGCGGCATGGCTGGAATAACTTGTTTTCTACTTTATTACTACGAACGATATAAAGACGAACAAGTCAGACAATCGACAGAAAATTCCCTACGGTGGCTTGTGAAGCTGGCGGATAAAAAAGCAAATGATTTTTCCCCGTGGCTGTGTGAGGGATCGGCGGGTGTCGCTCTTTGTTTTTTGAAGGCTTACGAAATTTTAAAAGTTCAGAAATTCCGTTTATTGGCCGAACGCATTTTAAATGTGCATCCCTTGCACATTACAAGTTATTTATTCGGACAGGCTTCCGGGTTGGCAGGGCTTGGCGAGGTCTATATTGAAGCTGATAGAATCCTTTCCGGGAGAATTTGGCAGAATCGTGCCGAACGGATTGCCGGGGTATTTGCTAATACCTGCAAACAGGACGGGCATGGGGGGCTGTATTGGATTACACATAAAGGAAATTTGATAACCGCCGATTTTATGACAGGTTGCGGCGGTATCGTACATTTTCTAAACCGTTTATTGCATCCATCCAAATTTGGTTTTCCCTTTCTTCCATCCGTATAATACATTGCTAATGAAAAAGAAAAAACTATTTTCTGCGATATGCTTCTTATTCTCTGGGTTGTTTCTATATTCCGGCATTACTAAACTATCGAATGTTGAAGGCTTTCGGGCAGAACTGGACGATTCATCAGCGTTAGTATCTTTCGCGCGGACTTTGGCTTGGGCTATCCCCGTAGCTGAAATATTTCTTGCAATCCTGTTATTGATTCCTGCGCTCCGTTTAACCGCTTTGATTCTCTCAGAATTTATAATGCTATTGTTTACAGGATATCTTCTTTTTTTCCTGGACGGTTCAGTCTCATGCGCCTGCGGGGGATTTATAGAACAAATGGGATCAATCGCGCATCTCTTTTTTAATGCGTTTTTTCTCTTGTTCGGGCTCATAGGGATCAGTCAGAAAATATTAATGAATCAAAAACGAGCAAAGCTATTATTCAAGCATTTTAAAAAAATCAAAATATTGTGCGCACAATCAGGGAAAGCCGAAAACCTGAATTAGAGTAGGCATCTTGTTAATTGAAAAAAAATTGTTATGAAAAAGAGATTTTTGTTTATCGGATCAACTGCTGTCCTGGCTGTTGGCAGCATCTTCGGAGCTAAAGCTATGTTCCATAAAAAAACGGCCGTTCCGCTTTATCACTTCAATTTATCAAACCAATGTACTTCTGTTACATGTACGACTGTCGGAACTGTAAACTGTAATCAACTGGGCATAACGACCATCTTGTACAACGGTGCAGGCTGCTCATCGACTTACAATGGCGCCGAAGTTTTCGAACAATAACAAGACCTGATTTGAAATATAAGAGCCAATTCAAATTTGAATTGGCTCTTATTCAACCTCTTGCTAATCTTTCTTTTTTTTCGTAGGCTTACATGATTTTAGAAGCAACCACTATACCTAAATGATACGCGGCCCTACTTATCGGGGGCGCTCCGTCCGCATGGAATTGATAATGTAGGTAACTGACACAAAGGACAACCAAAGATAGAAATATACTTGTTGCAGGGTGTTTCATTCCTCCCATCCCTTGAAAAACGGCAATTGCCGGGGCAATGCAGGCAAAGCCAATACAAACGATATACAGGGGCAACCAAACAAATATGCAACCTTTCCCCATGCAGAACAAAATAACGCCTTTAAGCGCCCATAAAACACCATACAGCACAAAGGCGATACCCGCCATAGAAAGCATTTGATCTATGCCTTTGAAATTGGGGAATAGCTTTTGCTCGATCATAAATCCGGTGAAAAACAACGGGCTGAAAACAGCCACGTATAACGCAAGTATCAGGGCAATGATTAAACCTCGCCCGTTGCGGTTTAGCAGGTTTTGAGATTCATTATAATATTCTGACCACATAAGATTAAATTTTAGAGTGTTGACTAAACAATTTTCTTAAACCCCTCCAAATGGGATACTATCGCTTTTTGTTGGTTATCTTCATAAGCACCGAAATAATTTTCGGTTGTTTTAATATCAGCATGGCCCAAAGCTCCGGATATGAACGATATTGTTACGCCTGCATCCCGAAGGACGGTAGCAAAATAATCTCTGGCCCTCTTGCCCGTTATCTTTTCGTCTATATCCTCGCAGGCCACAATTTCCCGCATCCAGTTATTAACCCGTTTGGTAAACAAATGGATCAATTCTCTTTGACGGTATGCGGTAATTGAAGGGGTTAAAATCGGGAAAATATAATTGCCGGGCGTTCTGTCCGCGTTACCCCATTTACTAATAATGCGCTTCATGTCTTCATTGATAAAAATGGAAATTATCTTAGGCTCGTCCCTTGTCGTGTTGATTGTTTTTGCCCGGTAAATGCGGATAAATCCGTTATCTATATTGCCGTACTTCAATAGGGCAACATCTTTCATGTTGAGACCATTTCCATAATAGATAAAAAACCAGTAATCCAGACACATCATTTCCGATTCGCAGGCTGTTTCCTGCTCGTGGTTATACAACTTTTTTAATATCGCCTGCGAAGCTGGCTTTTTGTTTTTCCGGCCTTTGGGAATTACATACTCTCCTTTCCCAAACGGATATTTTGCCTTTGAAATCTTATGGGCCTTAATTCCCTGCCGGTAGATCGCCCGAAGCGGGCGCAAATAAATTCCAATGGTGGCATAGGAATTATTTTTTTCAATCATCCACGTTTCATATCTGAAAAGAAACGCCTTCGTTATTTCTTTAAACTTCAAATCCGGCTGGAACGCTAACAAGCTCATCAGGCTGTTAAAGTAATTTATAACGCTGCCGATCCGCTTTTCGGCCTCTGCTGATTTGATGTACTTACCGTAGATTCGGGCAACTTCGCCTAGAGCAAAGTAATTTACTTTGGATTTGACAGTCGGGTATTTTCTTGCTCCATACTGATTCCTAAATTTGGTTTTGTGGGCCTCTTTAATCGCTGTTACCTCCTGAACTTCTGGTTCTGGAATTTCCGCCTTTGCCGTCACCAGCTCAATCTTTTTTTCTCTTTTTCTTACGGGCTTATCCTCATAAAATACCTCTCTGAAACCGTCGAATGAAAAGGGATTTAGTTTCTTAATAATCTTTTTTGCACGGTCATGTTCCTCGTCTATTTTTTTCTTTAACGCGGTCAGTTCCTCGCCCAGTCTTGGGGAAGAAAGTTTCTCAAAATCTTTTTGTGTCAAATCAATTCCAACCGGAAATTTAATCGGAATCCGGTTGAATGTTACCCGGATCACTACCGGCAGCGTGTTTGAGCTTTTGCGCTTCTTTCTCTTGTCAAGAATAGCGGCGGTCGTTACTTTCATGTTTCATCGAATTATTAGTTTTTGACTAACAATTTGACTAACCACGCATTGTTAAACGGCCATTTGTATGCTACAGGAAAGAAATTGATTTTACCTAATCGACTGAAATTTGGGCATTTACGGCTAAATCCGGACAAATCCAGCTAAGGGAAATTAAGCAGGAAGCTGACTCTTAATCAGATATTTTGCCGAATTCATAAAATCGTCGATACTAATTATTTTATCACGGTGAAAAATCACTGAGTAAAATACCCACAAGAGAGCCCACTTTTCCTAGACCGATCACGGCGGTCTTTTTCATTGTACGGATTTATTTTGTGGGCGAATTAATAAAATATTACTAGAATGGTTTTTAAGATTCCGTTTGTTCACCCTGCTTACTTCTACCAACTTTACCAGTAATGACATTACTAATCTGATTTTTTCCATATCGGTTTCTAATGCAATTTTGACCTGTCCGTTTTCTTTATCTTTTCCAGATTCGCAGGCAAAAAAATCGGTGATATGTATTCGCCTTCGCAAGGTAACCTGCAAAATGTGCGGGAGGATGGTTGGGCTGTGTGAGACATCTATTTCGATTTGAAAAATCACTTCAATTTTATTTTTATTACCTGTTGCCCCCACATTTTTGATGGAAAAATTTCCAACTTATTGTATTAAATACATGACCGCGTTAAATAATGACCCGGAGAACTACAGGTACGAGCTTATAGGATTCTCTGGTTTTTTGTTTTAAAAATAAAAATATTTTTTCAAGTTCCACTGACGCGCATGCATGAGTTTTCTGTTCAAGGCATACTTGACAGTCGCTCTTTCGTGGTTATTATGGATTGGTGATCAGACTGACTTTCCAGTTTTGTGGTAGCAGTTCTTTGATTCTGATGGAAAGATTCATTGGCACGACCGCGATAACATGTTTTAGCCAGTCATAAGCATTTACTTCAGAAAGCTTGCTCGTGGCAAATAGTGGGTAGATGATTGCAGCATTTTGTGCGGCGTCGTGATTACTGGCGAACATATAATTATTTTTACCCAGATCTATGTGCCTGATACTGTTTTCAATCAGATTGGTATCCATCAGTAGCATGCTGTCGGTTAAGAACACACCGTTGCTTTTCTCTTTCAGAAAAATAAGCCCTTGCCTTACCGATCGGACTTCGAAGTGTTGTTATTTTCGTAATCTGATCTTTAATGTATGCGGCTAACTCCTCGAAGATCGCTACCGATTTCTCCTGCCGGATTTGTTTTCTCTCATCGAAGCTCAGATTTGTTTTCCAGCAATAACTTTCGATTCCGTATAGCTTGCTGTAAAGATTCAGCACATGTTCCGATCTCTTTTTATCAGTAAACTTCGCTTCGTGGAACTTTCTTCTTGTGTCTGCATTACAGTTTAAATGTGTTACTCCATTTAGATTTCCGTAATGTTTCTAAACATTATATCCATCCGTGTGCAGGTAACATTTGTAGTTCTGTAAAAAAGGTATCGCGTGTTTATTTCCTCTTCCTCTCTGATATTCATATAAGACCAACTTGTCAACCGGATTACAGTAGGCCAACATGAACCCAATATAACTTTTCTTTCCTTTGACTTTTTCGCTATCCAGAACAGTCATATGTGTGCCGTCTGCCATCATGTAACCGCAGGCAAAAAGATAAATATATCTCCTTGTATTATATCCTTTTCAAGCTCCGTCCTTATCGGGGCCACTAACCTATCAAAACTTCTCGACATCTTCACCGGCTTTCTATACATGTAAAAATTGGTATCCGACGCCAACTGTAAAATCTTGCACATGACGTTAGTGCTTTTAAGTAATCAACAGGAACCTCATTGTACAGCCTAATATTTCCAACCTATGTAAACAACTCAGGCTTTCTTTCTGTCACAACAACTTCAATGGTCGTAAATCCACTGCTTTCATTATTACCATTCTTTCCATACTTTCAAAACCAAGAATATAAAATGGCTTCCTGGATCTCGCTCTCTTCACAGAATTCCTTTGCCGTGAAGCCACTTTTTTCAATTCTTCAAACAATGCTAATATTTGCTCCTCTGTCCGGACGACGCGCTGTCTGGCAATGCCCTCCGTTTTGATTTATTTGTTCCATAGTCCCAATATTTCAAAGACCTCAAATGTATCCTGTGATTCCTTTTATTTTAATATATTGTTGTTCGGGCGTTTACTATCAATTCGAGCAAATCTTTTGGAATATTTGATGAGATAGATTACTCATGTAAGAACAAGCTAACACCTAAATCGGCTTGTTCAAAAATTTGTTTAAGTCGCCTTATAATTGATATGGCTTTTGACAAGTATATGGATAGGTCCGACAAAATTTAAAAACCC
>Ga0207060_10357_pt1 | contig 13095 bp, 12 predicted proteins | sample Alteio_BWMinCont_30_FD_153270 | JGI IMG/M metagenome (GOLD analysis project Ga0207060, IMG submission 153270) | Enriched cells from forest soil in Barre Woods Harvard Forest LTER site, Petersham, Massachusetts, United States -... | ecosystem: Environmental > Terrestrial > Soil > Temperate forest >...
GATCTGAAAATCCGACGCGGTGACCTCAAGGCGGTCTTTCCTCTTCCCCAGCCCGCCATTCTCGGGTTCGAGACAGCCGGAGTGGTTGACGCAATTGGTAGCAAAGTCAGCGAAGCCGCTGTCGGAGATGAAGTGGCCGCTCTGCTACCGGGACTCGGCGGATACGGTGAGTACGCCTTCGCCGCAACCTGGACGCCCAAGCCACCTCAAGTGACCTGGAACGACGCGGGTGCGTTGCCGGCGTCAGTTGAGGCTGCAGTCGGAGTGCTGCGTCAGCTCAGGGTGGAAAAAGGCGAGACACTCTTGATCCTTGGCGCAGGTGGTTCAGTCGGGATCATTGCTATGCAGCTCGCGATTCGGCAGGGGCTCAAAGTCATCGGAGCAGTAGGCTCGCAAGACGAAGCTCTTATCGAAAAGCTGGGTGCCACACCGGTCCAGTACGGCAATAACCTGCTCTCCAATGTTCGCAAGGCAACCGACCAAGTCGATGCGACTTTCGATGCTGGGGGCAATGGTGGACTTCAAGACGCCATCAAGCTTACCGGCGGTACTGATCGCGTGATCACGCTCGCAGATGAACACGCAGCTGAACTCGGTGTTAAGCTCTCAGTCCCAACACCTGATCGTGCTCCTGACGGCGTCGAAATCGGCATGAAGCTCCTGGCATCTGGCCAACTTCACTTGCGATCCCAACAGTCGGTGCCGATGTCGCAAGCAGCCGAAGCCCATCGGCTCCTTGAGGAAGGACGAGTTCATCACAAGCTGCTCCTCACGACTACCATGTAACTAACCTAAGCCTGCGAAAACGATGTCTAAAGAGATATTTACGGCAATACTTCGGACTTATCGTTTATGACCATCGCAATTATTGGGACCGGAAATATTGGGAAGGCTGTCGGTCGACAGCTTGTAGACGGCGGCGAATTTGTGATTTTCGCATCTCGCGACAAATCGCACGCCGATGCTCTTGCCTCGGAGCTCGGTGGAAATGCAAAAAGTGCGACATTGACCGAGGCGATAGCCGCTTCTGATACTGTCTTCCTCGCGCTCTGGCTCGACGCGATGAAGGAGTTCCTTGGCAAGTACAAGAACTCATTAGATGACAAGATCATAATCGATCCTTCTAATCCGATCAGCTTTGCCGAGGACGGTAAGGTTAGGCGTACCCTTCCCGACGGTACATCGGCTGGCATGGTGATCTCATCGTTGTTACCGGTAAGTGTTCATTATGTGAAGGCCTTTGGTACTTTAGGTGCAGACTCTTTGGCGAAAAGCGCCAATGGAGCGCCCGAGAAAGTGGTTTTGTTCTACGCGACGAATGACGCGAAGGCCGAGAAAACAATCGTGCGCCTCATTACGGAGGCAGGTTTCGACCCGGTAAAGGCTGGAGGAATTAACGACACTCTACGCGTTGAATTCTTCGGGGATTTGAATGGAAAACCACTCAACAAAGTTGAGGCTGAAGCCGCGGTCAGGGCGGAGACATCCGGTACCAGCAAGTGAAATCAACTATGACCTGAATGTACTACGTAGAGGATATCTTGGAGGAGGACTCGCTACTTGGGGAGCTTCTGCGCGCTGAAATAATGAAAAGAATCGGGAACGATGAGTCTAACGCTTTCAATTAACTGACCCGTTTGCGAAAAATTTCAGAAACATACTATTGACAAAAGCGTTAACGCTTATGCCTTTTCGGTTGGCTTCCTCTTTTACTGCTTTGCTAGCAGATTCACTCAGTCGAAATGAATTCGTAATGGTTCAGTCGGTCTTAGACACGATAATAAAAAGTGGTACTACAAATTATTTAGATTAGCGATAATTGATTTGCAGTGTCTTACACACATCTGACGCTTTTGTGCTCCGATTAAACTAATTTCAACAAAACTATCAAAGCGTAAGCCTCAGGTACTAGGTTATTGGCAGTTCTTCTCCTAAGTTTGGCATTGGTATTGCGGTCTGTCTAGTTTTACTTTTCTGATCAAGGAGAGAGCATCCAAACATTATCGGCGGGACTTTCATTCCAACCCGCAATTGTAAACTGCGAAAAAAGACCCAGGTAACTATTTCCACTCGTAGAATATGGAGCCAGCCTTTTGCGAGTTAGGGTCAATAGTGAAGTCTGATAAATTAATGACGCTGTTCATCCAGGATAGTTTTTGAGAATTTGTCTTGTAAGTTGTCAAGCCCAATCCCTTACCTGTCTTGACATTTCTAATTCCGTTAGAGATGCTTACTCCGGTATCCCCGTCGTTCGTGGTAAAAAGTCCTAGAATGCGGGTAAAGGTGATGCCGCTCGGTGTGTTCAGCATTGTTGCTGTAGATGTTTGACTACTGGCGTCTGGATAACGCCCTGAACCTATAAACTCGAAGGGTTGATTAGCTTCGGTAGTTACTCCTTCGGCCCCGACGGACTTGATGCTCATGCTAACGATGGGCACTTTCAACACCCAGGCTTTTTCTGGTAGAGATACATGCTCTTTCACCTCGTAACCTGTGAGATTGAATTCTTGGAAGCTTGGATCTCCTTCACCTTCATAGGTACAGACGGCGTTATTTAGCCAGGAGAGCTTTTCAGAAGAAGTCGTGAAAGCCATAAGCCCAATAAACCTGCTTCTATCTTTCTCCACTCTAGTGCAGCTCATGTTTCTGTAGAGTACAGTTTCACCGCCTTTTGTCGTAAAGATCCCTTGACCCGTACCCATGCCGATACCATAAGGTCCTAGCAATAATGTGGACGTGCCTAAATCTCTTCCATCCTGCCAAAGTCCGAACCCCTTACTATCGCCAATCCAGCTTTGCTCAAGAGTTACTCCTTCAGCTCCTACAGATTTGACGGCAATCCCGTTGGCCTTGCCTTTCTCCTCCCATGCTTTCTCTCCCAGTGCCAAATTCTCTTCGTCCTCTACTTGATAGGTCCGTGTGCATACATATAACTTCTAAGAAAACGCGGTCATACTCTGTATGACATACAAACTACTTCGAAGTGTGGGAGGATCTGTCGAAAAATCTGACAAGCTAAATGAAGAACACCTCGATCTTGCCAACTCGACGATCATTTCCATCGCCAAAAATTCGCAACATCTTGTAAAATTAGGCATTGTTCCCCGGAAATGACGGTTAAATCGGGACTATTTGTCTCGGGTGAACGGTTGATCGAATATTTTGAGCTCTTAGGAAAATAATGTTCATCAGGTATCGCAGGTGCAGGAGATGGGATTTTAGAGAACGAATTTAGCTGTAGATAGCAGAAGCCAATCGCCTATGTCGCAGTTGATCTATGATTGGGGTCTTGGAAAGTTATCACAATTGAGTTTCGGCTTACCTCGCTCCTCGGGGTGACTCCGATGAATATCTTGATCGCACTCTCGTACCAGTTCTCCAGATATATCGAATAAGTTTCGTTTATCTCATGGTGTACGGTGATCGTGTACTCTCGCTCGCCTCTCGATTCAACCTCGTATTCGAAAATTCTCGAGTACTTGCCGAGGAGTTCTATGAGCTTCAAGAATGTCCTGGTGTTTAATCTCTTAAACCAAAAATGAGCCACTTCGGTCGCGGCCTTGCTTCCCCCTTCCTTACCCATGCTGGCTGCCCTTTCTTTACCTATGGTCTCCCACATATCCCTGAATCCATCCTTGCTAAGACTCACCACTCCAAACTTGTTGGCGAGCCTATCCCACTCGGAGTACTTCGTAAAAATCTCAGACACCAGCGAGCTGAAGCTAATACCCCTACTCTCCGCATCCCGCCTAAGTACATCATCAAGCTCTCGCGGAATTCGCACACTTCTCATTACTGTTTGTTTAGCCATCTTGACTTGCTATGGTTGTCATACGTTGTATGACCTATAATTACTTTGTTTGCTTAGAAGTTATACCTGTCTTTTCTTAACAATATGCGTACGTGAATTGTTCTAGAATTGACGAGTCTTCCGATAAGAGACCAGATTAATTATCACCTGCTCAGCTCGAAGAATGCAGCGATGGTCTTTATCGAGTGCAATTTTTGCGGACAAAAATGGGAAAAAGAAATAGGGCGTAAACAAAGAATTTCAGCCGCCCTGCCCAATGCTAGTGGATGTCTCAAACCATAAGGTAATTCCATCACTACGGTTTACGCCTAAATTCCCATAAAGTATCTTCCCTTGTTTCTGATTCCTAATCTGATTAGAACTGAATCCAAAACATTAATCTTGTAATAACATTGAGTAAGATTCATGGTAACGATAAGTTTTGGATTCCCCGATGTCCTAAGCCTAGCTCAGACTATTGCAATCATTGCGACTCTGCTCATAACGCTCTACTTTTCTCGCAAGCAGATTCGGAGCATGAGTCTTGATGTCGAGACAAGAGTACTCAACGATCTGGATGAAAAGAGGTACAGAATTAGCGAGCTTATGCTAGAAAAGCCCGAGTTTATTAATGTGGTTGCTGGCCCCGCTTCCGGTTCAAAGCCTGAAAACGTGATCGCGTACATGGTCGCAATGATCAGTGCTCACGCATACCACATGCGAGAGCGAAAAATCATCAGTGACAACGAATGGATTGGATGGCTGCAATGGATAAGAAATGACTTTGCGCAGGGTACGGTCAGGAAAGACTGGGTTGAGCTCAATCTCGGACAATGGTTCGATCCCAGTTTCAGGAACTTTATCGACAAAGAGGTAATCCCACAGATCAAAGGATAGGGCTGTACTTAGCGACCGTCCTTTTCAAGCCTCAAAATCTCTAAAATCCCGAGAGTCGGTCGCGCGGTGATTCGGAATCGAACCTCGCTTGCTCAAACGATCCTGTCCAGCCCGAATCTCCGTCTGCAGATTTAGGACGAGAAGAACTGAGAATTCGTCAGGCTTTCGCCGGTTACCCCCGAATAACACTCCGTTCGATGATCCTTCTCAAACCATGCAATTAATCGCTCGTACTTCATGAAACCGATTTTGGTTGCCACTTCTCGAAAGCACTGTCTGCAGAGCAACAAATCGTACTTCTGAATAAGTGCACCATACTGGCCGCAGCATCTGCAACATCTGACCCTTCCGAATTTCCTGGGCTAGCCGTGCCTTTCCTTGAGGATTGTGTCGACTACCAATTCTGTCAGATCACCACGTATCCCACAACTCTTGCTTCGATTTCAAGTAGTCAAACGCCTTAATCCCGCGTTCAGAAAGTCTGTTTCTATCTTCCTGCGCTTGTTTCATGACCTTCTTGATTTCCACAGAATCTGCTTTCCGATCCTTGTTTGATTTTCTGCTATTGTCGGTATCACGTGCCCTCAATTTGTTGGAGAGCTTTTCTAGCTCAGCTTCCAGTGTAAAATTTGTAACTTCGTCATTGTCTATAGGATTCACTCCAAGGTGGAGTCTCGCTCTCTCCTCAGGAACCTCTGTGTCAAGTATGAGACGATCCCTTTGCCGTTCCCCAAAATCCGCAATTTTTGATATTCACTCATTCATTCCAAATTTTTTTGGATAGTCAAAGCGATTCGATTTGCAACCCAAAGGGTTGGCGATTTCCTTGACTGGATCGGTGGCGGGCTCTTAAATGGATCATAATCGGCTAACCGGACGATTGCTATCTCAAAAGCTCCGAAATTCTATGCTGGGGGACCTGTTTTGTTACTTGTCCTGCATCGATTTAACGAGGTCTGCAGCAGATGCGCCTTCGAGAGACAGTCCGTAACCAACTTCGTGAACAATTCTTTCTTTTAAAGGCTGGATGAAATGCACGCGGGTGTTTCGGCGCGTTATTTCTGGTACTTTCAAATACAAGCGCGCAAGTTCACGTGCCCGCGCAAGGGCTGTTCCATTCGGAACGACCTCTGCAACGACACCCCATTCTTGTGCGGTACGCGCTGTAATTGCGTGTGGATTCAATAGAAATGCCTCAGCCCTTCCAGCTCCTGCTCTGTAGCTCCAAGCGGTAAAGATTCCATCACCCGGGATTATGCCACTCGCGAAGTGCGGCAAGTCGTTGAAAGTCGCTCCTTCTCCGGCAACAATCACATCTGCCAGCAGAGCGTACTCGGAGTGCACGTTTGCTTGACCTTCTATCGCAGCAATTACTGGTACTCGGATGCTGGTAAGATTCTCTAGAATCTGCACTCCCTCGTCGTGCACCACGCTCCAAACACCGGGGTCTGCGACATTTCCAAAGGTGGAAAAATCAATCGCCGGGATAAACTGCCCACCTGCTCCCGTGAAGATCACTATCTTGTTAGAGCGATCCTGCGAGATCCTGTAGAATGCGTCGACGAAATCCGTGTGGTCTTTGGCGGTAAACATCAATGGACCACCATTAGTATGGAATTGAACAGTCAAGACACCTTCTTTGTCTCGCTCAAGTCTGAGACTACGGTACTCGTTGAAGTACTCCTTTTTCCCTAAATTTTCCAGAACTGCGCTCATCTTTACGCACCTATTTCGAATTTGTATCAGGAAGGACGAGCTATATTTAATGTCGGTATTTTTTGCAACCTTTTGTAGCTCGCATTGACGATGACTGCACATGTTCTTCCAAAACAAAAAGTTGCTTTGCAAAAAAGCAAAGTGAAAAATTGGATATGGATTTTCAGACTTCTATAACTATTCCTTGCTCGGTGGGAATGATTTTAGGTTCAAAGGAAATCTCTTCGAATATCGACTTGACGAAATTCAACAAGTACGTCGACCCATTCTGTCCCAAATCGTGAACCAAAGTAATAACTCGTTTTCCTTGACTAGTCCGCGTTTCGTGATATTCGCCCCATCCACCGTATGTAAACATCACAAACAAGCCGTCGAGGATGTTTGTTACAGTAAGCTCGCCGTACTTCGAGATCGCGGCAACTTTACCTTGGTCCTTGGCGTGTAGCCTTGCGGCCTGAGCAACGCCCTCTGAAGGCGAGATATCCAAGATCCTGCGAAAGGTAAGTTTTGCCATTCGCATCATTCCCATCTTTTCTAAAAACTGCTCGTAATTTGCGTGAGCATCGAAGAGCTGATCGACTAAAGTATTGAGGCTTACATTGTGGCGGAGCGCGTCCTCCTCTAATGCCATGAATGACTCCTCGTTTATTCTAAAAGACCTCGTCACGGTTTTCTTGCTTTTTGATGCCCTAATCGAGGAGTCTGAAAGCATACGCTAACTGAGAGAGCTAACTCTCAGGTCTATTTACATTTTCTGCGACTTTCTACCCTTCGAAGCGAGTTTCGTCTCTGGACGCTTCTTTAATCGTTCTGCGAATTTGAGCTAAAGTTACTCTATCTTGATCGTAATCTATGGTAAGTAGATTATTAAGATGATTTGCGTCAACATCAAATATGCCAGGGATTTTTGAAACAGCTTCTCTAGCTTTCTCCAGTCCATAAGGAGCTTCGTTGCTAGAGACGTAGATAAGGCTCCTTGCCATTTGCATGTATTATTCTTTCCACCGTCGATTTGGGTTTCTTGGGGCGAAGAACCGGCATATTAATTCCGAGTACTTTTTGCAACTTTTTGTACTATTTCTCAGATTTCCCATCCGGAACATCTGCAATTTTCAGCTTCACCGATAGTTACAATTCATTGCAAAAAATACCTGTAATGTAAATAGCTCCAATTTCCATCACCAGTCGATAAGAAATTGACAGCTGCAAAGTTTCAGAGAGGATCTAGAGTAGAGGAATTTCGTGTGCATAGAGAAATGGAATCGACAAATTTGATGCCTGAAAAACAAATGCAAAGTGGAGGGCTATAGAAAATGCAAACCATGGCTGAATCGCCTGAGCAGTCTTCTGTTGGCTCTCTTAGCTCTCGGGCAAAAGCTGGGCACGCTTACATCTACGTCGTAGGGGCAAACGGGACGGCCGTCATCGACCCCACGAACTGGCAGCTTATAGTCAACGGCCCTGGGGTCGCGCCCGGTGTGTGGTACATTTTTATGGACAACCACTATCGTGACCAATTTGGTCGGTTGTGGAGCCAGTCCTCGGCACTTGAAGAAAGTTATTCCGCCCTGGCGAGCGTCTACGTTACAGATCCAAAGACCTTCAGAAACGAGAAGACGATCCCCTTGGGATACAATGCCGTCCACACTGTGGGCCTCACGCCGGATGGCAAGTTTGCGGTCGTCCCATTCGGCGCAGAGAACAAGCTCAGCGTGTACGATACCAAAACCTACGAACAGGTGGCGACAGTAAGCGTCGGGGACGGCCCCTTTGACATGATGATCAGCTCCGACGGAAAGTACTGCTGCACGCCCGAAGCGAACTCCGACACGCTCACGGTTGTCGACCCGAAGACGTGGAAGGTCATTGGTAGGGTTCCGACCGGTCAGGGGAGCGGGTCTTTCATGGTGACGACCTGGCCCAACAACAAATTCGCTTCCGTCGAGTGCTGCGGGTATCATGGAGCAAAATACAACCTTGCGACCGGCCCTCCGGCAACACCCACGGGGAAGGGATTTGCAATCAAATACGTGGATCTGGCGAGCCAGTCGGTGATCAAGACCATTCCGCTGGACTTCCTTGCCGTCTGGGATGAATTCACGCCAGACGGAAAATATGATTTCATCTTTGGGCCGTTGGCGGCGAAGATCGTAGTGGTCGACACGGGAACGTTAGAGGTGACAGAAACGATCGAGCTCCAGTCGAATCCAACACTCAATGGCTACATCACCCCGGACCCGAACGGCAAGTATGTCTACGCGAGTGTGAAGGATGGACTCCAAGTGATCGACACAAGCTCACTTCAGATTGTGGACACCATCCCGACGAGCGGAGTCATAGGAACCCCCTTCCTACTCACGTAGGAGCGACCGCAACAATGAGTTCAGCGGACACTCCCAAGCTTACCTTCCCGGTAAATGAAACAAGAGACCACATTCAAGGATCGCCTACAGCCAAGATTACGCTGGTGCAATATGGTGATTATCAGTGTCCTTACTGCGGCGAAGCATATTCTATCATCAAGAGAATTCAGAAAAGATTTGGCTCGGATCTACGATTTGTTTTCAGGAACTTTCCAATAACCGAAGCCCATCCATTCGCTGAAACAGGAGCGGAGATCGCAGAAGCTGCAGGAGCTCAGGGTAAATTCTGGGAAATGCATGATTTCCTCTTCGAAAATCAGCAATCTCTTTCGAACGTGGACTTTTTCGCGAGATACGCGAATGAAAAGCTGGGTCTGGATGGAAAAAGGCTAAAGAATGAAGTGCTGACGCGGGCGTATACTCCTAGGATCAAGGAAGACTTTACAAGCGGGATTAGAAGCGGTGTAAATGGAACCCCGACTTTCTTCATCAATGACTATCGACACAACGGGAGTTATGACTACGATGTCTTGGAAGAAGCGATCGAGTTTGCGATGGGTACGAAGAAAAGAGATACAGAGAGACCACTAAGTCGTCCTGTAAGACAAACTCGTCATCGCTAAAAATCTGATTAGGGCGAGGGCGGGGATGAGTTCAAAAATTTGGGTGCAACTTGTAATGTAACATAATTAATCAACTCGGAATCTCCTTAATCCCCTTTCTGGCTTTTTATTTGCCATTCTTAAGCCTCCACCTCGAAAAATCATGTATTGACAACCTTCTATAGGAAATTTCCATAAAGGATGTAAGCCCCATATCCGTTTCACTTAGTAATGCAGTCGACTTCTGAAATTAGCTCAGATGGCATTTCCTCAAGCGTGTCGGTCTATCTGCGGATTAACGGTAATGACTATCGTCTGAAAATAGATCCAAGGACATCTCTCTTGGACCTGCTCCGTGAAACTCTAGGACTTATCGGCACCAAAAAGGGGTGCGACCACGGTCAGTGTGGGGCGTGCACAGTTCTTCTGAACGGAAGGCGAATTAATTCGTGCCTTGCTCTCGCGGTAATATACGACGGAGATGAGGTAACCACCATCGAAGGGCTGTCCCAAGAAGGGGTGCTGAGTCCAATTCAGTCAGCCTTCGTGACGAATGATGGCTTCCAGTGTGGATATTGCACGTCAGGGCAGATCGTCTCCGCCGTGGGGATGCTACGCGAATTCTCGGAAGGAACTGCAAGTCACGTAACGCAGGATGTTCGACATTTAGGGCAGCTCGACTTGACCGATGATGAGATCCGAGAGCGAATGTCCGGAAATATCTGCCGGTGCGGCGCATACAACGGGATAGTGAATGCAATTCGTGACGCGCGAGCAGGTTCAACGTAGTGAGTGCGTGCGAGTAATGAAACCATTTCAATACGTCCGTGCTATTGATCAAGAATCCGCACTCCAAGCCCTGGCTCCCGAGAGCAGCGCCGCATTCATCGCGGGAGGAACAAACCTCGTTGACTTGATGCGAGAAGGAGTGGAAAAGCCAGACGTTCTGGTCGACATCAACCGTCTCGATCATCTTGCTCGAATAGAAGAATTGTCAGACGGAGTTTTGCGTCTTGGGGCGCTTGCCAAGAACAGCGAAACCGCAAACCATCCTCTCGTCCGTGAACACTATCCGCTCCTATCAGAAGCAATTCTCGCCGGGGCAAGTGCCCAGCTGCGAAACTCGGCTACAAACGGCGGTAACTTGATGCAGAGAACGAGATGTTATTATTTCTACGATACGGCGATGCCATGCAACAAACGTGAACCGGGATCCGGCTGCGGCGCTATCGAAGGATTTAATCGAATCCACGCTATTTTCGGTGCCAGTGACAAGTGCATCGCGACGCATCCTTCGGACATGTGCGTTGCTCTATCTGCGCTGGACGCTACAGTTCAGGTGGCAGGACTTCAGGGCTCGAGAAGCATCCAGTTTGAAGAGTTTCACCGCCTGCCGAAGGAAACACCGCAGGTCGACACCAATCTCAGACACGACGAGCTCATAACTTCGATTGATCTTCCCTTGAGCTCTCGCGCTTATGCCGACCACTCATACTACCTGAAAGTACGTGATCGTGCTTCGTACGCGTTTGCTCTGGTATCGGTGGCTGCTGCTCTGGACATACAGGGTGGCGTGATCAGACGCGCGCGGGTGGCCATGGGTGGAGTTGCTCACAAGCCTTGGCGCTGTAAACAATCTGAAGCGATTCTAACGGGGGCCAAGCCTGACATTTCAGTTTTCATGGAGGCAGCCGAAGTCGAAATGCGTCACGCTCGTGGATATGAGCACAATTACTTCAAAATCGAGTTAGGGCGTCGCTCGATAGTCCGGGCCCTCTCTATTGCGAGGAATAGATGAAAGGAGGGAAGATGAAAGATTGCAAACCACAGTTCAGAAAACCTCTCTGATAGGAAAGCCGATAGATCGCGTCGATGGACTCCTGAAGGTCAGTGGTCGAGCGAAATACTCTGCTGATTTCAAACCCGATGGCGATATGGCATATGGTGCCTTAGTCATGAGTACGATAGCCAGCGGGCGAATCCAGAACATTGATGCTGCGGCCGCACAACGTGCACCGGGCGTCGTTAAGGTTGTGACGCATCTCAATGCACCCAGACTTCCATTTGACGAGCGAAGGGAAATCGTCGATCCCAAGAAAGGACAAGTTCTCCACGTACTCCAGACAGTTGAAATCTACTTCAGCGGCCAACCAATCGGCGTCGTGGTGGCAGAAACCCTGGAGCAGGCGCAGTACGCTGCAGAACTGGTGAAAGTTAGCTACGAGGAAAAAAATCCAGTCACAAGCGTTGAAGCTGAACTAGCTCACGCTCTTGAATCTCCCGAAACTGGAGCTACCGATATTCTCCGAGGAATGGATCCCAAGGCGGTCCTCGAAGACGCCGCTGTTAGAATTGATGAGACCTATAGAATCCCAATTGAGCATCACAACTCGATGGAGCTTCTCGCGACGATCGCCGAGTGGACTGGTGACAAGCTTACTCTCCACGATAAGACCCAGTGGGTTGACAATGTTCGAGATCAACTCTCGTTAGTTTTTGGGATCCCTCCTGAAAATGTTCGCGTAATTTCGCCCTTCGTTGGCGGCGGCTTTGGCTCGGCTCTCCGACCGTGGGCTCACCCAATAGTTGCCGCGATCGCTGCAATGGTAGTAGAAAGACCGGTCAAGCTCGTGGTATCGAGGAAACAGATGTTTACCTCGCATGGGCACAGGCCGTACACAATTCAACGCGTCGCGCTCGGAGCAACCATTCAAGGGAAGCTCATGGCGATAATCCACGAAGGCACTGCACAGACTTCATTCTATGAAGACTATGCGGAAAACCTCCTTGGTCCGACTCGTAAGCTCTATGCGAGTCCCAACTGTTTCACCAAGTACAGGTTGGTTCGTGGCACCATCCAGACGCCAACTCCCATGCGAGCTCCGGGTAATGTGTCAGGGATTTTTGCGTTAGAGTCCGCGATGGACGAACTTGCGTACAAATTGAACATCGATCCGCTTGAATTGCGGATCCGTAATTACGCTGATGTTGATCCGGAAGACGGCTTGCCCTGGTCGAGCAAGGGACTTCTAGAGTGCTATAAGAGAGGCGCGTCCGTATTCGGATGGACTCGACGAAATATGGAACCGCGCTCTAATCACGATGGCCACACTCTGGTGGGGATGGGGATGGCGAGCGGGATTTATCACACTAACCGTGCAAAGGCGAGCGCGCGTACGCAGATCTTTGCAGACGGGACTGCAATCACGCAGTCGGCCACCAGTGACATCGGTCCCGGAACTTGGTCGATGATGCAGATAATCTGCGCTGAAGCTCTGGGCTTGCCTATAGATCAGGTCCGTTCACAGCTCGGTGACTCTGATTTGCCGTCTGCTCCAGAGCAGGGAGGATCAATTACAACAGCCAGTGTTGGCTCTGCGGTGTACGAAGCGTCAATTGAAGCACGAGCAAAGATTTTGAAAGTAGCGTCAATGGACAGGAATTCTCCCCTACACGGGGCTTCCGATAGTCAGGTTATTTTCGAAAACGGTCGAATTTCATGGAATAACGATCCGACTCGCGGCGAGACCTACGACGCAATATTGAAGCGAAACAATCTCGACTCTGTTGAAGCACATGTCGACTCAAAGCCGAGTGAAGATTCGAAAAATTATTCAAAGAGCGCATTCGTCGCGCAATTTGCCGAAGTTCGCGTCGATCAAGCTTTGGGCACGATTCGAGTTACAAGATTTGTAAGCGCGTGCGCTGGGGGAAGGATAATCAATCA
>Ga0207060_10358_pt1 | contig 13087 bp, 15 predicted proteins | sample Alteio_BWMinCont_30_FD_153270 | JGI IMG/M metagenome (GOLD analysis project Ga0207060, IMG submission 153270) | Enriched cells from forest soil in Barre Woods Harvard Forest LTER site, Petersham, Massachusetts, United States -... | ecosystem: Environmental > Terrestrial > Soil > Temperate forest >...
GACCCTCAAAAATATAAAAGAGCTTTCTGGTTATTTCTGCTGGCACTTTTGATTATTCTGGCAACGATACCCTGGCCCGGAAGAGAAATCGTTGGCAGGGGACTTTAAAAGGTCCATCTGCCGTTCCCTAAAAAGGATTCATTTAATTTTTTTATATTCATACTCTTAAAAAGAAGATCAAATGATCAGATTTCAGGATATTAAGGAAGGAGACATCATTCAGGCTGATTTTGGAGGTCAACGTTTTGACGGGGTTGTGACTGAACTCAATCTGGAAGACAAGCAGGTTTGCGTCCACAATGGGGAACAGGATGCCTGGTTTGAACCAAAAGATCTGTATCCAATACCTGTGGATGATCAACAGCTTGAGAAACTGGGTTTTGAAAAACAGGTAAATGGGGATAAATCGGTAAAGTATTTAAGGGGGCCATTCCGGATTCTGATCCCGGGATCTGATCAATTCAATGAATTTGAAATCTGGTATCGGGAAGACCACCGCCATCTGCACCGCTCCATAGGAGTCCATGAATTGCAGAATTTCTATCATCAAATGACAAAAGTGGACCTGAGCAGGGTCTGAAACGGGTCATTTTTCAACTTTTTTAACATTTGCAGGTTCCCTTTTGGCCAGGGTAGGATATTTATTCGATGAAATTTTATTCTTTCGCCGAGTAATATTATCTTTGCGCTCCCAAAATCTATGGCTAAACAAGCACTCATTAAACAGGATGGATCTATTGTGGAAGCACTTTCCAATGCCATGTTTAAAGTGAAGCTGGAAAATGGGCATGAAATCCTTGCTACCATTTCAGGGAAAATGAGGATGCATTATATCCGGATATTACCCGGTGATAAGGTAGGTGTGGAAATGAGTCCGTATGATTTAACAAGGGGAAGGATCATATTCAGATATAAATAGAGAGTTAAAAGCAGTTAACGACAGATTAAAAGTTAAAAGAAGTTTGTATGAAAGTCAGGGCATCCATTAAAAAGCGAAGTGTAGATTGTAAGATCGTGCGTCGCAAGGGCAAACTGTATATTATTAACAAGAAAAATCCACGTTTCAAACAAAGACAGGGATAATCAGTTATTTATTCACGGAAATCAGAAATTATAAATCAGAAGAGCTCCAGGCCTTCAGCTTAAAAAATAAAAGATGGCGCGTATCGCGGGTGTTGACTTACCAAAAAACAAAAGAGGGGAAATTGGGTTGACCTATATCTTCGGAATAGGACCTTCGACAGCCAAATATATTCTTACGAAAGCAGGAATAAGTTTTGATAAGAAAGTATCTCAATGGAATGATGATGAACTGAATGCTATCCGCAATATCATTACTAATGAATTGAAAGTGGAAGGGGCACTGCGTTCGGAAGTACAGATGAGCATTAAGCGTCTCCTGGATATTGCGTGTTATCGTGGCGTTCGTCATCGTAAAGGATTGCCTGTGCGCGGGCAACGTACACGTACCAATAGCCGTACAAGAAAAGGAAAACGCAGAACGGTTGCTGGTAAAAAGAAGGCACCGAAGAAATAGGAGGATCAATTTTTTAAATCACCATTCCAGAATCGAACCAGATCCGGGGTGTACGGGGAGGAAGATTCGCTTCCCGCTTATGGCGGGAAAAAATTTATAACCAGATTACCTAATTCGAAAAATGGCAAAAGCACAACAGGTTACCAGCGCAAAAGCTGCCGCAAAAAAAAGAGTAGTTAAGGTAGATGCTTACGGAGATGCGCATATTTCTGCAAGCTTCAACAATATCATCATCAGTATTACCAATAAAAACGGGCAGCTCATTTCATGGAGCAGTGCCGGTAAAATGGGATTCAAGGGTTCAAAGAAAAATACACCATATGCAGCGCAAATGGCTTCCGCCGACGCGGCAAAAACTGCTATAGATGCTGGTTTGAAAAGAGTGGATGTTTTTGTGAAAGGTCCGGGTTCCGGAAGGGAAAGCGCCATTCGCTCATTGGCGAACAATGGTATCGAAGTAGTCATGATTAAAGATGTTACGCCATTGCCACACAATGGGTGCCGTCCACCTAAGAAAAGAAGGGTTTAATTTTTATTATAATAAGCTGAACTGGATTTCATTTTAAGATTTTTTATAATCCTGTTCGGGTACTTAAAAATCTACAACACACTATGGCACGTTACACGGGTCCCAAGACCAAGATCTCACGCAAATTCGGAGAACCTATTTTAGGAAATGGAAAATGGCTGACTAAAACCAGTAATCCTCCGGGTCAGCACGGTGCAACTAAAAAGCGTAAAACGCTGGGCGAATATGCAATCCAGCTGAAAGAAAAGCAAAAAGCGAAATATACTTATGGAGTACTCGAACGTCAATTCAGGAAAACTTTTGATGAAGCTTCCCGGAAAAAAGGCGTAACAGGTGAAAACCTGATTCGTCTCCTTGAATCGAGACTGGATAATACAGTTTATCGTTTGGGTATAGCTAATTCCCGGCCGGGTGCACGCCAACTGGTTTCACATAAACATATAACCGTAAACGGAGAAGTCGTTAATGTACCATCATACCAGCTTAAACCAGGAGATAGTATCAGTTTAAAATCAACATCCCGCACCAATACGGGAATTACAGGAGCAGCAAAAGGTAAAAACAATAAAATCAACTGGCTCGACTGGAACGAAGCGGAAATGAAAGGAACTTTCATCGCATATCCGGAAAGAGAAAGTATTCCTGAGAATATAAAGGAACAACTGATCGTGGAATTGTATAGTAAATAATCGTATTCAGCATTCATCATTTGTAAATCGAAAATTTAAATATGGCCATTTTAAATTTCCAGAAACCAGACAAAATCATACTTCAAAAAGCAACTGATTTCGAAGCCCAGTTCGAATTCCGTCCTTTGGAGCCAGGTTATGGAGTAACTATTGGGAATGCCCTCCGCAGGGTATTACTTAATTCTTTAGAAGGGTACGCGATCATTGGCGTTAAAATCGAAGGCGCCGATCATGAATTCGCTACACTAAAAGGTGTTACCGAAGACGTGGTTGAAATCATCCTGAATTTGAAACAGGTACGTTTCAAAAAGAAGGTAGATCATGAAGTGGCTCAGGAAAAAATAACACTCAGTCTTAAAAATAAAACCGAATTCACTGCAGCTACGATCGGAGATGCGTTACCGAGCTTTGAAGTGATGAATCCGAATCTGCTCATTTGTACCATGGATGCTTCTGCTAGGGTGGACATTGAGATTACTATTGGTAAGGGTCGTGGTTATGTGCCCGCAGAGGATAACAAACCAAAAGATGCACCATTTGGATACATTCCGACAGATGCTATTTTCACACCGATCAAGAACGTAAGGTATTCAATTGAAAATACCCGTGTTGAACAGAGAACGGATTTTGAAAAACTGCTGATGGAAGTTTCTACCGATGGTACTATCCATCCGGAAGAAGCCGTTAAACAGGCTTCCCGTATCCTGATACAGCACCTGATGATTATTACCGACGAAAACATCACATTCGATAATAAGGAAGAAAAGAAAGAAGACCTGGTTGACGAACAAACACTTCAATTACGTAAAGTGTTGAAAACACCACTGGAAGACCTTGATCTTTCAGTGCGGGCTTTTAACTGCCTTAAAGCGGCTAAAATCAATAGCCTGAGCGAATTGGTAACCTACGAACAGGAGGACCTTATGAAATTCCGGAATTTTGGCCAGAAATCGCTCGCAGAAATTGAACAGGTATTACATGAGAGAGGCTTGCATTTCGGAATGGATCTTTCAAAACTGAAATTAGACGACGAATAATAAAGTGTGAGAGTGTGAGAGTGTGTTTTTCACTCTCACACTCTCACACTCTCACACTCTCACACTTTTTATAACCGCTTTGCAATTCCTGACACGGTGTAAAGCTTAAACGAATAAAGTCATGCGTCACGGAGATAAGGTTAACAACCTCGGTAGAACAGCCTCCCACAGGAGTGCACTGCTTAGTAACCTGGCCAGTCAACTGATTACCCATAAAAGAATCGTTACAACACTGGCAAAGGCAAAAGTGCTCAGAACATATATTGAACCGCTTATTACTAAAGCCAAAGAAAATACAACACATCAACGAAGAGTAGTTTTCAGTTATCTTCAGGATAAAGATGCGATCACTGAACTGTTTGGAATTATAGCTGAAAAAGTAGCGGGCCGTCCGGGTGGTTATACCCGGGTCATAAAACTCGGTAAAAGAACGGGTGACGCCGCTGAAACGGCGATGATTGAACTGGTAGATTTTAATGAAATTTACGGGAAGGGTAAAGGCGAAACAAAAGAAGCAGGAAAAAGAACCCGCCGTTCCGGAGGTAAGAAAAAGAATGAGCCCACAGTTACTGTTTCCGATCAGAAAACTGAACCAAAAGAAGAAAAATCAGCTGAATAGTGCAATCTCTTAGAATTAATTAAAAGCAGTCCCAGCAATGAGGGCTGTTTTTTTTGTCTGTAAGGCAGAAATTGCAGAATTAGAATATGGAATTATTTGTATCGGGCAGTGTATACATGTGGAATAGAATGTTAATAAAATCCTCACGATCATACTCCCATACTCCCATACTCTCACACTAATATTCGTTTTCTTTGCAAATAATTTTGAAAATGGCTTTTTCACCCGCTCAGCGTCCTGCAATTCTTGCACTTAAAGATGGAACTATACATTATGGTCAGGCTTTTGGTAAAATAGGAACTACTTCCGGGGAAATCTGTTTTAATACGGGTATGACCGGGTATCAGGAAGTCTTTACTGATCCCAGTTACTATGGACAGGTGCTGATCATGAATAGTGTGCATATTGGAAATTATGGAGTGAAAGATGAAGACGTTGAATCGGATGGTGTTAAAATACGCGGATTGATAGGCCGCAATCTGGAAGAACAATTCTCCCGAATTCAGGACAGGGGATCTCTTGACGATTATTTAAAAGCAAACCAGATTGTTTGTATTGAAGGAGTTGATACCCGGGCTCTTGTTACCCATATACGTTTAAAAGGAGCCATGAACTGCATAATATCTTCAGAAATAGAGGATGTAAATGAATTAAAAAAAGAGCTTGGTGCGGTTCCTGAAATGGACGGATTAGAACTTGCCACTATCGTTTCCACTGAAAGAACCTATGAAGCCGGCGATCCAGCTTCATCCGTAAGAATTGCTGTCCTCGATTATGGTATTAAAAGGAATATTATTCAATGCATGGTTGATCGAGGTGCATTTATAAAAGTTTTTCCGGCTAAAACAGGACTTAAAACCCTCAAAGAATTCAAACCATCGGGATACTTTCTCTCAAATGGACCCGGAGATCCTGCTGCAATGAATTACGCAGTGGAAACTGTCAAGGAGATTCTAAAAGAAGAAAAGCCCCTTTTTGGAATATGCCTGGGACATCAGTTGCTTGCCCTTGCCAAGGGCATCCCCACTTTTAAAATGCATCATGGACACCGAGGGCTAAACCATCCGGTGAAAAACCTGATTACAGGTAAATGTGAGATCACAACTCAAAATCATGGATTTGGCGTAGATCCTTCTTCCGTCAGGAATAATCAGGAAGTGGAAATTACCCATGTAAATCTAAATGATGATTCCATCGAAGGTATCCGACTGAAAAACCGGCCGGTATTCTCAGTACAGTATCATCCCGAAGCGACACCCGGCCCGCACGATAGCCGCTATCTTTTTGATGAGTTCATAGAACTGATTAAAAAAGCTTAAGGCTTAAAGCCGAAAGCCTAGAACGAGGGAAATATTCAAGATAATCTTGATTTGTTAAGAATCGACAGTTTATCATTTCGCTGTACTTTTTGTCCGGAAGGCGTATATGATAAAACATAATTTCTAAGTATTTAAATTCTCAAATAAGTTTTGGGCTTTAGGGCTTTGGCTTTAAGCATGAGAAGGCGCTAAGCTTTAAGCCTAATACCGTATTTTTACACTCAATTAAACCTCCTCATCTGTGGCATTGATTAAGAGTATTTCAGGTATCCGGGGAACGATTGGGGGGAAACCCAATGAAAACCTTACTCCGCTGGACATCGTCAGGTTTTCGGCTGCTTATGGTACCTGGATAAAAGAATTTGTACCACATTCCAAAAAAATTGTCATCGGAAGGGATGGCCGTATCAGTGGAGAAATGGTCCGGAACATTGTGGTAAGCACATTAACCGGACTGGGATTGGATGTGCATGACCTGGGATTATCCACCACTCCAACGGTTGAATTGGCTGTAATCGGAGAAAAAGCGGCGGGGGGAATAATTATTACTGCCAGTCACAATGCAAAAGAATGGAATGCCCTTAAACTTCTCAATAGCGCCGGAGAATTTATCAATTCTGAGACTGGTTTGTGGATCTTAGACAAAGCAGCAAAAGAAGCTTTTGTATTTGCTTCCGTAGATAAAATCGGATCCTATTCAGTAGATAACAGTTATCTGCATAAACATATTCAAGCTGTTTTGGACCATCCCCTTATTGACATGCCTGCAATCAGGGGAAAACATTTTAAAGTAATCGTAGATACAATCAATTCAACAGGTTCCTTATTTATTCCACCTTTACTGAAAGCGCTGGGAGTTGAAAATATCAGAATTCTGAATGAAGAAATAAATGGAAGGTTTACCCACAATCCTGAACCACTTCCTGAAAATCTGGTGGGACTCAGTGCGGAAGTAAAAAAATCAGGTGCAGACCTGGGCATCGCTGTTGATCCCGATGTTGATCGTCTTTGTTTTGTTTGTGAAGACGGAACTATGTTCGGAGAGGAATTTACCCTGGTAGCGGTTGCAGACTACGTTCTTTCGCAGAAACCAGGGAATACAGTTAGTAATATGAGCAGTACGAAAGCGCTTAAAGAAATTACATTAAAACATGGAGGACAATATTTTCCATCTGCTGTAGGCGAAGTAAATGTGGTAAAAAAGATGAAGGATGTGAACGCAGTAATCGGTGGAGAAGGGAATGGCGGAATTATTGTTCCTGATCTTCATTATGGAAGGGATGCCCTGATTGGGATCGGATTATTCCTTAGTGCTTTGGCGAGGCATAAAAATGGCATGCGGTCTTTCAGGTCAAAATATCCGGACTATTTCATATCTAAGAATAAAATAGAGCTTGAAAAAGACGTTGACGTGGATAAGTTGTTCAAACAGATAAAAACAAAATATAAAAATCACCCGGCAAATACCGAAGATGGTCTTAAAATAGAATTTGATGATGATTGGGTGCACCTCCGCACTTCCAATACTGAACCTATAATCCGGATTTACGCGGAAAGTAATTTTGAAACAACGGCGAATAATATCGCCAGACGTCTAATGAAAGACATCCAGGAGTTCATCTGAACTCCATTAAAATTTTCGCTCAGATGGAAAGAATTTATTTTGACAATGCAGCTACAACGCCGCTGGATCCGGTAGTTTTGGAAACCATGATGCCTTATTTTACTGAAAAATTTGGAAATCCGTCTTCCATTTATTCCTATGGAAGGGAAAGCCGCATGGCTATTGAACAGTCGAGGAAAAAGGTGGCTGATTTACTCCATGCGCATCCGGCTGAAATTTTTTTTACAAGTGGCGGAACAGAAAGCAGTAACGCAGCAATACGGGCAGCGGTGCAGGACCTGGGCTGCCGGAATATCATTAGTTCTCCGCTTGAACACCATGCTACCTTGCATACCGTTACCTATTACCAGGAAAGGGGAGAAGCGACTCTACATTTATTGAATATTCTTCCGGATGGTCATGTTGACCTTTATCATTTGGAAAGATTGCTTTCGGGTTTTAGTGAAAAAACCCTAGTTTCTCTTATGCATGCAAATAATGAAACAGGCAACCTGCTCGATATCCAAAAAGTTGCGGAAATATGCAAAAAATACAAAGCCATTTTCCATTCAGATACGGTACAAACCCTTGGTCATTATGAAATCGATCTTAGTAAACTGCCCATACATTTTATTACAGGAGCGCCTCATAAATTCCATGGTCCAAAAGGCGTTGGAATTCTTTATATAAATGAACAGTTAAAGGTAAAACCGAATATTCATGGCGGGTCTCAGGAACGTAATATGCGTGCGGGTACAGAAAATGTGTATGGAATTGTAGGGTTGGCAAAAGCTTTAGAACTGGCTTCCAACCGGATGAAGGAAGAAAGTAAATATATAAATGATCTTAGAATTTATATGGCTGAGGAATTGAAAAAAAAGATACCGGGCGTAATGTTTAATGGAGATGCATTTGGAAAGACCCTTTATACTATTTTAAGTGTAAGTTTCCCGAAATCCGAAAAATCAGAAATGATCCTGTTCAATCTTGATATCAATCATATCTGTGTATCAGGCGGCAGCGCATGTACCAGTGGCGCCCAGCAGGGTTCACACGTTATCAGGGCCATTTATCCCGGATCAGATCGTTCAACCGTGCGATTTTCTTTCAGTAGGAATAATACAAAAAAGGAAATTGATGAAGTAGTAAATAAATTAAAATCAATTGTTTAATTATATGCAATAAAAAAATCCAGTCACTACGCTGGATCTTTTTATGTGTGTCTTAGTAATTATTTTCGAAGGGATCAGATGGATCTTGGACCAAAAACGGGCTCTTCAGGTTCAAATTTACACTTATTCTGCTTCGTATTTTCAATTCAGTTTCAAAACTTTCTCACAGAATCCGGAATTTCGAAATGTTAACATTTTTTTCAAATTCTATTAATGACCCTGAACAATTACCAGCTGATTTTTAACATTCTGACCATTGGCAGTCAATCTGGCAATATAGGTTCCGGTTGGCAGAATTCCAGATTTTGAAACCTGAACATTCTGACGAACACTTAAAGATTCCCAACAGGTTTCACTTATTTTTCTACCTGATAGATCGAAAAATTCCAATTTGGCTCCCCGCAGGTTTTTATCTGATTCAACAAAGACCATATTATTTTGGATTAAGGTCGGATAGATCCGGGTTCCTTCGGCAGGAATATTAATTATCTGAACAACCGGTGACTGATTGGTGTAACCATTTTTACCTACTACTTTAACCCTGTAGTAAGAAGTTCCCATTAAAGGGTGGGTATCTGTATAGTTGTATTGCAACTGGTATACATTGGTTGAAATCTTCATTTGCGACTGGACACTATCAATATCCTCGAAATTCATTCCGTCGCCACTTCTTTGGATTTCAAAATAATCCACGTTGGATTCCATCATAGTTGACCAGGTAAGATCAACGTCCTGATTTTCCAGGAAAAGGCCCTTGAAATTTGTAAGGACTATATTTCCACCACTTGGGTCACTGGATAGATTCGAATTTTGGTCACCATCCGAAGTAATAGCGGCATAGCTGAAAGTCGTTGTAATGATCAGGGCGATGAATGATATAAGTGTTTTCATAAAATTGATTACACTCTTTATAGCCAACCGGTATGCCAAGTGGTAATAATTTGATAATCAACTTATTACAGCTATATTTTTTACCGATTTTTTCCCTCTATGGGAACGATTTACAAAAATGAGTCAGTACCTCGGGAATTTTATTTCAACCTAATCAACCAGCTTTGTATTTTAAGGTTACGAATGCCAAAAGCAACCTCTTCCATACAAAGAATATATTCGATCGATATATTAAGAGGAGCTGTAATGATTATTATGGCTCTTGATCATGTGCGGGATTTTTTTCATTATACGGCATCCACAGATAGTCCGACAAATCTGCTGACCACGACGCCATTATTATTTTTCACCCGCTGGATCACTCATTTTTGCGCTCCTACATTTGTATTCCTTGCAGGAATTTCTGCCTTTTTGTTTGGTCAGAAAAAAACAACGAAGGAATTAAGCATATTTCTGGTGAAAAGAGGCGGCTGGCTTATTATTGCCGAAGTCCTGATTGTTTCTCTTGCCTGGACCTTTGATCCTTTTTATCATTTACTTATCCTTCAGGTGATTTGGGCAATTGGAATAAGTATGATAATCCTGGGTCTGCTTATCTGGCTTCCTCTCAACCTGATCCTGATATCCGGTTTGATGATTATATGTTTTCATAATATGCTGGATTATGAAGAGATTAACAGAAATGGTCATGTAGGACTTTTCTGGGATTTGGCACATTATGGGAAATTCGAGGTAATAAAATTGATACCAAAACATTTTGGCATCATTGTATATGCATTCTTGCCCTGGACGGGCATACTCATGTTGGGTTATGGATTAGGAAGATTTTTCTCATCTAACTTTAATTCGATAAGAAGGAGAAATTTATTATTTCTTTTCGGAACCATTTGCCTTTTGATATTCATCATCCTTCGATCCATAAACCAATATGGTGATCCTTCACATTGGTACCAGCAACGTAATCCGTTATTTTCCTTTTTTTCATTTATTAACCTTACAAAATATCCACCTTCCCTTGATTATATCGCAATGACAATTGGTGTGGCCATGATAGCAATCGGATTGCTGGACCGGATTTCGATACGCTATTCAGTATATTCATTTCTGCGTCTATTTGGGACTGTTCCATTTTTTTACTATGTAATTCATTTATATCTCATCCATTTTTTTACCCTGATTTTTTTCTTTCTTGAAAAATATCCTGCGAAAGATATTGTTCCCCAACACTCTCCTTTTATGTTTCGTCCCGATCGGTTCGGATTTGGACTTGGTGTAGTTTATTTAATATGGATTTCCCTGATATTGATTTTATATCCCATATGCAATTGGTACCACCATTACAAAACAACACATAAACAATGGTGGTTGAGTTATATATAATTACGATTTCCGTTTGATAGCTTTAAATAAAGTTGAATTTATTGGAGCAATCCCTTTATCTCATTTAATTTGAGGAGTGCCTCCACAGGAGTAAGCCGGTTAATATCCAGTTCCTGAAGCATTTTGCGTATTTGTTCAAAGGTTTGTGAGTGGGCATCAAAAATGGAAAGCTGCACTTGCGGGCCGGATATTTTTTTAACTCCATCTTTCAAGGCCGTATTTTCCCCACCCCGGCTATCTTCCAGCTGTTTTAGAATCTGGTTTGCACGTTCAATCAGGGAAACCGGCATACCAGCCATTTTTGCAACATGGATTCCAAAACTATGTGTTGATCCTCCGGGCGCGAGCTTGCGCAGAAATATAATTTTATTTCCTAATTCCCGGCTCGTGATGTGATAATTTTTAATGCCTGGGAATTTGTTTTCTAATTCATTTAACTCGTGATAATGGGTAGCGAACAGTGTCTTTGGTTTATAAATAGATTTATGCAGGTATTCTGCAATACTCCATGCAATTGAAATTCCATCATAGGTTGAAGTTCCTCTTCCGATTTCATCCAGAATGATCAGGCTTCTGGCTGTAATATTATTCAGGATACTGGCTGTTTCATTCATCTCAACCAGAAACGTTGATTCTCCTCCGCTCACATTGTCGGATGCACCTACTCTTGTAAAAATCTTATCAGTCAGCGGTATTTTTGCCAGCATCGCGGGAACAAAACTTCCCATATGGCTCATGAGTGTGATCAGGGCCACCTGCCGAAGTAAGGCAGATTTACCACTCATATTCGGTCCTGTAAGAATGATGATCTGTTGATTTTCCGGATCTAAAATCAAATCATTGGCGATGTACACATCTCCTGCTGATAAATTCCTTTCGATTACCGGGTGACGGCTTTCCTTCAATTCCAAAACGGTTTCTTCCTGAATAAATGGTTTTTTGTAATTGAGGCGAACGGCATTTCCCGCGAAACAAAGCAGGCAATCCAGAGTAGCGAGTACAGAACAGTTTACCTGAATCGCTGCAATGTAATCCCGTAGATGAAACATGAGCTTATCATAAATTCCGGCTTCAATCAATTGAATTTTTTCTTCTGCACCCGTGATCTTTTCTTCGTATTCTTTTAATTCAGGTGTGATATATCTTTCTGCATTTGCCAGGGTTTGCTTTCGGATCCAGGTTTCCGGTACTTTGTGCTTGTGTGAATTGGTAACTTCTAAATAATAACCAAAAATATTATTGAAGCTGATTTTAAGGGAAGAAATCCCGGTCATCATTGATTCCTTCTGTTGTAATTCAGCCAGATATTGCTTTCCACCTGATGCGATATTTCTTAGTTTATCAAGTTCGGGATCTATTCCTGACCGGATTAAATTTCCTTTATAGGCGAGTGCGGGTGGATTTTCTACCAGTTCATTCAGTATCTGGTCCGCCATCTTTAAACAGGGATTTAATAATGAGTTCAATCTGGTTAAGTAAGGTTCCTGATAGTTTTTACAAAGTTCCTGGATATATGATATTTCATAAAGTCCTCGTCCGAGTTGCAGTACTTCACGCGGATTGATTTTTTTAGAAGGAATGCGGGACAGCATTCTTTCCATGTCTCCGCAAAGTTTTATATGATGAATTATCCTGGAGCCTAAGTCTGGCTCCCGAATAAAAAATTCCACCAGGTCGAGCCGTTCTCGGATGAGCATTATTTCTTTTAAGGGCATTAACATCCATCGTTTCATCAGACGGGCACCCATTGGTGAAGCGGTATTATCGAGTGTTTGCAATAATGAAAATCGATGTTCACTTCCAGGAAGCAGCTCCAGATTTCGAACGGTAAACTGATCCATCCATAAGTAGTTTTCCCTGTCGAGTCTTTGAATTGTTGTAATATGTTGCAGGTTGGGATGCTCAGTATCTTTCAGGTAATGGATGATAGCTCCCGCAGCGACAATGCCCAATGGTAAATTTTCAATACCGAAACCTTTTAATGAATGCGTTTGAAAATGTTTGAGCAGATTTTCCCTGGCATAGGATTCATCAAAAACCCAGCCTTCAAGAGAATAAGTGTAGAAACGGTCACCGTATGTTCCTTTAAATGCCTTTTGATGGTTGCGCTGAAAAATAACTTCCGCCGGCATTAATGTCTGAAGCAATTGATCAATATAATCTGCAGGGCCTTCAGTAGTAAAAAATTCTCCTGTGGAAATATCGAGAAAAGCAATCCCCTGCATGGTTTCTCCGAAATGTATGGCTGCCAGGAAATTATTGCTCCGGTGTTCCAGGAGTTTGTCTTGCGTGGCAGTACCCGGAGTTACCA
>Ga0207060_10360_pt1 | contig 13053 bp, 14 predicted proteins | sample Alteio_BWMinCont_30_FD_153270 | JGI IMG/M metagenome (GOLD analysis project Ga0207060, IMG submission 153270) | Enriched cells from forest soil in Barre Woods Harvard Forest LTER site, Petersham, Massachusetts, United States -... | ecosystem: Environmental > Terrestrial > Soil > Temperate forest >...
AATATTTTCCAACCACACCGGATGGAAAACCCATTCAGCTTGTACCTTTCAACGAACCGCTACAAACCTCTGATTTTGTGTTAGATTGGGCAGTTAAGTCTGTTTTATCACTTTATTCGTTTGATTATGTCACTTATCGTAAAGTCTTACAGGATGCACAAACTTTTTTTACAGTAAAGGGACATTATGATTTTATGCTGGCACTTAAAGCATCCAATAATTTAGAAGCCGTTAAGGCTAAGAAACAAGTAATATCTTCCGAAGTTGTTGGGAAACCCTTACTGACTCGCGAAGGACAACTGGCTGAAAATGCACCTTATAGTTGGGATATCCAAATTCCACTGGAGATTACTTATCAGAATTCCGAAAATGAAGTCATAAAACAGAAGGGCATCGTTTTAATGCGGGTTGATCGCGGGTTCACATTGCGTTATCAATATGGCATTGCCATTGCTCAATTGGTGTTTCAGGCACAAGGTTAAATTATGGCAGAAATTCCAAAAGACGAAGCAGAAGCATTAAAAGAAGACAGTATTCCTGTTGAAGAAAGAGAGCGTTTTTATAACGATCGTATCGGCTCTTTGCTTTTGCTTGCGGGACTATTAGGCGGTGTTGCTGTCATATTCGGGATATTAAATATATTTTTATATAGTATATCCGTTCCTCCCCCTGCTTATTTTCAGGCGACACAGCTGGGTCAGATTTTGGAAGAGCCCCCCTTAGATAAACCCAATATTGCTTCTAATGAACTTCTAAATTGGGTGATAGAAGCAATGATGGCAGCGCATACTTTTAATTTTATGAATTATCCAAGAGTATTGGAGGAGGCGAAAGACTATTTTACACCGGAAGGGTACCTAGAATACTTGACTGCTATTAATAATATAGGAATATTGGATCGCTTAAAAAAAGACAAAATGGTGTTGGTATCAGCAGCCGTTGCGGCCCCAGAGATTTTAAAAGAAGGACCATTTGCTAATCGTTATCTGTGGAAAGTTAAAGTTCCCTTAGGTTTTAATTATCGTAACGTGGTAACGAATGTTGTGGATAATGTGGACATTACCTTACTTGTGATGCGTGTGCCTACGACGCAATCTCCGAATGGGATTAGTATTTTAAAATACGATATAGAATATAAGAAGCAGCAGTAGGGGGTCGGTCTGGTAGCCGACTCTCTTGAAAGCATATACTAATAATTACTGTTATCGCTTCGTCTAACATCCCCCGAGCGCCTCATAGCTTTTCTTAATCACCAAAGATAATCGAATTAGGCGCTCTGCCCCCTTGAAAGGGGGCTTTTCCACATCCGAATCGACGACCAAAATACTTTGGCATTTGTGTATAAAATTGAACGCTACATATTCTTCGCCAAAACAAGCGTTCAGGTGTTGTCATTTGCTTCCTTAGTTCTCTTGAATCGGTCTTTAATTCCTTACTGTATGGCAATAACTTCTTCATCACATGCTCCTTATTTGAAGTATGCAATTATATTTCTGATGCATTAAGATACGTTGGTTTTTTAGGAAAGGCTTGGATGTGGTTTTTAGCCCCCTTTCAAGGGGGCAGAGCGCCTAATTCGATTATCTTTGGTATTAAGAACAGCTATGAGGCGCTCGGGGGATGTTAGACGAAGTGATAACAGTAATTATTAGTTTGTGCTTTCAAAACCCTATTCGCTCGGTAATGGAATAACCTCTATCAAACGGCCATCTTGTGTGGTTGCAAAATATTTAGGAGGCAGTGTTGTAAAAAATTGGTAAAAAATAAGCGCAAGTAACAAAAAAATAACAGTAATGAATATATAAGCTATTTTTATTAGACGGCGAAAATTATCACGATAAAATTCACCTTGTTTATCAACGAGATCTGAATGACTGGGCATTACATTCTCCACGAGGGTTTTGCAACGCGCAGGGGACCCGCTAAGGTACTTCGTACCCATCGTGCAAAAACGGGAATGGTAAATTTAAATCTTTCTAAAAGTATAAAAAATGCCATAAATCCTAAAGCAGTTAAAAAGGTCCAGAGTCGAATATGAAGTACAAAAAGAAAAAGAGGGAAGAACGCATACGCGTCCATGAAAAAAAATCGAGGTGTTCTTGCGCAATCTCGCCAATGTGCTCCGGTTGTTGCCATGTTTTGCTCCTATTTTAGTGGGCCGGCACAGAGACCGGCCCCTACAATGAAAAAAGAGGGCAGGGGGATTTCTTTACGTCGTTAACCCCGCATCCTTATCTAACATTTTAGCTCGGGCGACCATTATTTGGTATTCACGTTCTAAGAGACGGCCTTCTTTATATTTTCGCTCTGCATCTACTAACATCGGCTGCCCACGTTCTTTTAAGAGTAGACGAGTTTTAGCGGCCAGGAGGTCAACCTCAGTGCTGACCAAAATATCTCGAACTTCTTCGTCGAAAACCAAGAATTCCCTCAATGCAACTCGTTTTCCATCAGCACTGGGAACCAATTTCTGCCATATTACTAACCTTAAGGTTTCTAATATATCAAGTGCGCGTCCATGTCGCTCTTCAGCAGGAAAAGTAGAAATCATGCGACGTACCGCATCGGCAACCCCATTACTATGCAAAGTGGTATAAACAGGGTGGCCTGTTAAAGCAGCATCTATCACTGCACTGATGGTTTCTTGATCTCGTGCTTCACCTACTAATATCAGTCGTGGTTTACGACGCAAGGCATTTCTGACACCCGCGGCAAAACTGGGGAGATGTCTTGGAATTTCTGCTTGGCTTATCACTGAACTTGGCATTTGGACCATATCATAAACAAATTCGATTGGTGCCTCATAAGTTAGCATTTTGCGATTGCCATCGGGTTGTTCTGCTAGGGATTTGATGATAGAAGCCAAGAGTGTACTTTTACCAGAACCTGTCGGTCCCGTGACTACCACGGTACCTTGTTCAGGCGCCATATTTTTTAAAATGCCCTCTTCGATGCTCATGGTCGAGATATCTGGAGGCGTGGTAGGAATGGTTCGTATGGTAATTTGTAGGCCGTCATGACCTTCCACTTGACAACCTGTTCCATTCACTCGAAAGCGAAACCGTTCTGCTCGATTAGGGCGAATTTCATAATGAGTATCGACATCTTTACCACTGAAAATTTGGGTAGTTCCATTAGAGCCATAAATTGCATTTAACATATCACCGACTTCTGTATTGGTAATTTTGCGCGTGGTGACAGGATATAAATGACCATGGATTTCTGCCAGAACCGCAGTACCGGTTTGCAGCGTGATATCAGAAGCCTCATGTTTGACACAATGAAGCAGCATTCTATCCAACGCCTCCGTTGTAAACCGTATAGGTTCATCGCTGATTAAAAATTCACTCATAGGGGATAATCTCAGTTTTCCAATTTTTGCTTTCAGCTTGTAAAGCAGGGAAAGCAGTGATTCGTAACAATCGATCATTCACTGTCAAATTTGATCCTCCGCCGGTGACACCCATATCAAGTTCTGCAACAAAGGGAGGGCTGACAATGTTTTGAGCCAGGAGTGTACGATAGCGAATCATTCCTTCATAGTCACGCTTTAAACGACCCATATTTTCTTTAAAAATTAATTCAGCCTGTTGTCTTCCTGCTTTCCATCCTTCCTCAGTGAATTTTTTCCAAATAAACCGTTCTTCTCGTGTTTTAGGAAGTAGGCTGCGATCAGGCGTTTCAGGAGCTTTATGGGTAAGCCATAAATAATCTCGCCACGTGGGTGGTGCTGTCACAAATTTTGCTTGATTTAAAATCTGGTAGGTGCGATCGGCTATGCGAATAACCGCAGTTCCTGTCAGATTTAAAGTATTGCGACCCTCAATTAATACTGGAGGCAAAACATTTTTATCGAGCAACATGGCATGAAAATTAAATACGCGGTTTAACATTTTTTCATGTTGTAACAAAACAGTATTAATTTGTGCTGCTCGCCAAGCAAGGCCTCCTCTGGCACCCACACTTAAGGCTGCATCTCTAAGACCTTGAGTTCGAATACCCGTAATTTTGCTTTTATCCCAGGTGTCATTCGTGAGATCTTTTAGAGAGTCTAGATTTTCAGTTGGGTTTTTAATTGATTTTTTAGCGCAACCAAAAAGTAATAATGTAAACGTTAAGAGGATAAGAAAACCCCATTTGCTCATGCAGGTAAATACCTCACCTCAATCACTCGGTTTTCAGGAAAAACAAGAATGTGAGCTCGTTTACCAGCTTGGAAACTTGCATTTTGTAATACTTCCGCAAGCAAGGTACGCTTGGCAGTAATGGTGATGACGATGGGTATGGCAGGTTCATTACCTAGAAATTTAACTCGATAATCTGTCATTTTAGCTATTTTATTAATGAGAGGCGCAACCGGCCCGGTCCAATCAATATCAACTCTTCCACCCATACCACCTTCTGGTGTAATTAAAGGCGCAGTATTAATAATCGGGGGACTTTCGACTTCTTGAGCCGCGGCTAAAGTGTTTAAAGATTTTTCTATAGAGTTAGCTGCCGCCAAGAGATCAGTTTCAACCCCAGTATTACAAATAGTGGCCTCAGGCGGTTCCTCATTGCATTCGTCACAAGATCGTTTCAGGCGTTGTTCACAAGGTTCATTGCGGAAGACACTACACCCAGAAGCACCCAGTAAGCCAGTGATGGCAAAAATTAGAGTCGTTATAACAGTCAGAATTCGCATGGATAATCAACCTAAGGTAATCGATAATAATTCAGGCTTCTTGTAGTCATTGAAGCAACCAAGCACATTGCTTGTCAACTTAGAATGAACGGGGTAAAGATAAGGTTGCAACTTGATCCCATTGTGTTCTTTGTGTTTGATCCCTTAAATCGACTAAAATAAATCTGTAGGGGCGGACCCTTGTGTTCGTCCTATAGTAGTAGAATGAGGGATTATGGATCTTCCACAATATTTAGCTGCCGTTGCTAAAGCCATGGGCTGTCGTTATACCTTAAAAGGGGAGACGATTGCCTATGAACAAGTATTTTCCCAAACAGGGTTATTGCCAGCCATTTTAAGGCGGGCAGACCAGCTGTGTTCTTTCTGTATGGGGTATGGTCTAGGTTTAACCTTTGAGCGATCAGAAAGTGCACAATTGGGTGTTGTGGTTCAATGGGATAATACAACACCTATTTCATTGCGATTACTGTGTGCAACGGATGTGTTATATGAGTTTTTGCATCAGGCACCCTCGCCTGAGGCTATTTCTTTAGATGATTTACTGAACGACTGATGGCAGGACAACAAGGCGGCGGCGGACAAGAACCCGGAAAAGATAACACCTACTTTGTTTTGTGGGTAATCTTTTTAGTGGTATTACTGGGTGCTGGTATTTGGTATCTTGCAAGTTATCAACTCAAAGTGTTTTTCATCTATTTACGTATTTTTGAATTAACAGGCATTCAGTTTATTGTAAGCTTTTTACCCACCAATCTTATTCCTCCCGAATGGTTTAGTATAGAAGAGTTAATTTCTCGAACCACCTCAGATTTAGCGGTGGCCAAAAGCTTAACGCCTGGAAACATTAATCCAGATGTGGCGCTTTATTTAAGTGATAGAGTAGGGCGTTATTTACTGTATCCTGTCAGTTTTTTGATAGCGATAATGGGTATTGTCTATTACTCAACCCATGTTCACTCACGTCTTAAACATCGTTATAACATGAATACGCTAAGAGAAAATGAGAAAGGAAATTGGCCTCAAATTAAAATTATCAGTAACGTAAACTTGTTGGAGGAAGATTTAGATTCAGGCCCTTGGGCAATGGCGATGACGCCCATGCAATTTGCTAAAAATAATAATCTTACTAAAGTTACTTTTGCAGAAGTCAAAGATTCTGGTTTTTCTAAAATGAAAGCACCTGAGTTTAAAGTGGTTTTAAATCGCTTGAGAACCGAACGCGCTTTTGCTGCTCAATTGGGCCGTATTTGGCGAGGAGTAGAAGCCATGGCGCCTTATCGCCGAGCTGTTTTTGCTATTTTTGCAGCAAGGGGATCTCGAGATACCAAAACCGCACAAGATATGGTGTATCAATTGGCCAGTTCTGCGGCAGAAGGATCACTGGATTGCACCGGGGCTGATGAACTCTGGAAAAAATACATTAATGCAAACAATATACAAAAAATTTGTAAAGCGCATGCTTATGAATTCACAATTTTTGTTAGCATGTTGATGTTTGCGAGAGAAGATGGTGTATTAGCATCTTCTGATTTTTTGTGGATCAAACCCTTAGATAGGCGTTTATGGTATGTCATTAATAATGTAGGACGACAAACACCCGGTGCTGAAGTGGGTGGTATTTTTGCGCATTGGAATACCGAAGCTGCCTTAAAAAAACCCTTAAGTGTCCCGATGGTTATTGATGCTGTGAATGCATTGGAACTTGCTTTATCTGAAATTATTTATATCCCTGATGATGCAGAGCGCGAGAGAATTTTAAAAGAGGCGGAAACAATTTCCGAAGGACAATGACTGTAGGGGCGGACCACTGTGTCCGCCCTGGAGAGGTGTATGATACGAGGCGTTGACTCGAAACACGAACAAGGCGCAAGACAACTGGCGCGAGATACGCGACCGTTAGGTGTTCGTGTTGCAGAAGTTTTAGCAAAGCCAGAAGTCATTTTGGTCATTTGTTTTATGAGCATTGCGACCGGCTTTTTTGCGCCTATGGTCGTCGATTTATTAGCACTCATTTGTATTGGTTTAACCATTTTTTCAGCCACTCGTAGAAATACCTTGCCTTTTCGTATTCCAAGATCGGCAAGAGTTAAAGATTATAATGATCCCATTCCAGGCAGTGACAAACCAAAAATGGGAGAAGGCATTTCCTTTTTTGGAAATGATAGAGCAACGCAGCAAGAGTTATGGCTTTCAAATGATGATTTAAGAACGCACGTTCTTATCTTTGGTTCTACCGGAAGTGGTAAAACGGAAGCACTGGTTTCCATCGCCTTTAATTCATTATTACATGCCAGTGGTTTTATCTATATTGATGGTAAAGGTGATAACAGTTTATTCGCCAAAATTTTTTCTATGGTCAGAAGCATGGGACGTGAAGATGACATGTTACTGGTTAACTTTATGACCGGTGCAAGAGATGTTATTGGTCCTCAAAAAACCCGTCTTTCTAATACCATGAATCCATTTGCGCGAGGCTCATCCAGCATGTTGTCCAATTTGGTTGTCAGTCTTATGTCCAGTGGTAAACAAGGGGGCAGTGATGACATGTGGACGAATCGTGCCATCAACTTTGTGGAATCATTGATGAGGGTATTAACAGTGATGCGGGATGCGGGTCATATATTATTAGATGCGAATAGTATCCGTGATTACTTTCTTCTCGAGAAATTAGAACAAATGGTGATTGATAAACAATTTCCGATTGATGAAACCCATAGTGTTTCTTTAGAACCCTATCCTAAACAAATTTTAGAACCTTTAAACGCGTATCTTAACAACTTGCCAGGGTTTACGCGACAGAAAAAAGGAAATCAAGGCAGTGAAGTGCGTGAACAACATGGATTTATTACCATGCAATTAACCCGCACCTTCGGTTCTTTGGCGGATACCTACGGTCATATTATTCGAACGAATTTAGCAGAAGTCGATTTTAAAGATGTGGTTTTAAATCGTCGTATTATGGTTGTATTATTGCCTGCTTTAGAAAAGTCTCCACAAGAATTATCCAATTTAGGGAAAGTAATCATAGCCTCACTGAAAGCCATGATGGCAGCAGGATTGGGAGAAGAAGTAGAAGGGGATTATCGTGATGTGGTTCTTCGTAAACCGACCAATTCTCCTTCACCCTTTGTTTGTATTATGGATGAGTATGGTTATTATGCGGTAGAAGGTTTTGCCGTTGTGCCAGCACAAGCTCGATCACTTGGATTTTCAGCTGTATTTGCAGGGCAAGATTTACCAGCATTTCAAAAAGCGTCTAAAGAAGAAGCTGCATCTATTGGTGCGAACTGTAACGTGAAAATATGTATGAAATTAGAAGATCCTCAAGAAACTTGGGAATTTTTTAATAAAGTGGCAGGTGAAGCGTATGTCACCAATGTCAGTGGCTTTCAGATGGATTCTGGAAGTTTAACAATGAATTATATGGATACTCGGAGTGCATCCGTTGATAAACGCGCGCGCATTGATTTATTAGATCTCAAAGATCAACGGCCTGGGGAGGCACATATCTTTTTTAAATCGAAAATTGTAAGAGCCACCATGTTTTATGCCTCGCCCAAACCCGTTAAAAAAATGCGTTTAAATCAATTTTTAAAGATTGAACCGCCTTCTGAAGCCAAACTGATTGATATGGATAAGCGTTTAAAACGGTTTCAGCAAGTATTTGGAACGTCTAATTATGAATTGCCAGCGCCTCCTGAAAATGAAGATTTGAATATCTTAGTGAATGCCCTACAAACCTCTGAAAATTTAAGGCCGTTTGAACGAGGCGTTGCAGGATTAATTGCGCTTTTAGAACATGAAGTTGCTAAGCAACGTGAAATTAGTGCACCGTATGAAGCAGAAGAATCTGAAAATAAAATGTCTGCTTTTACAAAGATTGAAGTAACTCCCCTCGTTGAGCGCATGATTGGTTCAGAAAATAAAGAGCTTTTCTCGCTGCCTTTAATTCGACGAGGCAGCACGCTAGAAGAGCTTAAACACATTGAACGCATGTGTGGTAAAACCGAAACAGATGCGTTGACAGTCGCAAACAGCATTATTAATGATATACAATCAGCAACGGATTTCCCTCCGGAAGTTCAGTTTGAAACCGATGTTGATAGTGTTTTACAGGACATTTCTGATTTTATGGTTATATTAGGAGGAGAACCTTTAGATATCCAACGTCTAAAAGAAGGAGAGGGTGTTGGCAGAGGCAGAGAGGAACTTTATCCCGGTATGGAAGATTTACCTGAGCTACCCGATTTAGCGGATCTCACCGATTTATCAGATCTAGAAGGATTGGAGGGGTTAGAAGGATTAGAAGGGTTGTCGGGAATGGAAGGCCTCGAAAGCATTGGAGAAGTGGGAGTGGAAAGTAGTGGAGAAGTAGAAGAAAAATTTGAGGATATAGCAAACGTTGAAGAAATAGAAAGTGTTGAGGAAATAGAGAGTGCTGAAGCTGTCGAAAGTGTTGAAGAAGAAAGTAGTGGAGATATAGAAAACATTGAAAGTGTAGAAAGCGTTGATGATATTAAAGAGCAGGAAGAAGAAGTAATAGAAGAGGCAAAAGAAGAAACAACAAAAGAGATAAAAGAAGAAAAAGAAGAAGAGTAGGATCTACCTAATTTTTTAGATTTAGAGAGTTTGGGAAGGAGATCTTGGTATTGGAGGTGGGGGTAGTTTGGGTCGGGATTCATGATAAAATTTTATAGCCGCTTTTTCAATCTCATCATCATTTTTCATATTTATACGCGTAGTTTCAATATTGTCATATGTTGTATGCTTTTTCTTTGCTTCTTCTTGTTTTTCTTTTATCTTCCAATCTCGTATCTCGGTAAGTAGACCTTTCATACCTTCTTCAAGCAAGCCATCAAGGTTGCTCCTAACGGTCCAATAAAGTTCTTTTCTACAGGTTTTATAGACTCCTAAGAGTATTTGCAATTGTTCACTACGCTTTTCTGTTTTTAACATTAAACCTCGAGCTTCTTTCAATAATTCTACCAGAGGTGCTCTTTCTTTTGCCCTTTTTGCTATTGGGGTTTTTATATCATAATTTAAAAGAAGGTTCTCAATACGTTTATAAGGTACAAGATGTTTAGCTGCACTTACAGAAGGGGTGGAAGGGGCGATAAATGTAAGTGGTGGTTTAACAATTTGTTTAGGTAGAGCATTTGAAAAATCAAAATCAGAAGCTGCCAAAGGTTTTTTGTCTATTGGCTTGGCAGTTGGGCTTAATGATTTTTTTAGTCCATTAATTAAGTCAATTTCTTCATTAATTCCCTCAAGCTTTTTTCTATATTCCTCATATGCTTCTTTATATATCTTTCCTTGTGTAGTAACTCTATCTTGATTGGGAGCAGTCTCATGTAAAAGATCTTCTAGCCTTGCACTTGCTCCTCTACTATTTATGATAAGGCGGCTTAATTCTTTATTTCCACGGATACTTGTTGCTACAGTTCCAATTTCCCTTTCTAATTCAGCCTTGTTTTTGGCATTCTCAATTTTCTTGTATGCTTCTATTCTTTCAGTTAGTGCTTTCTTTCTGTCATCTAATGTAAGTTTTTGAGCCTCTAAGAGCCGTTCTGTCTCAATCAACGTTGCTTCATTTGCTTCATTGTCTGGCTCTTTTAGCAATTGCGCTTTCATTAGTTGTAACCTTGAAATTTCTGCTTTGACTTTTTCTTCGAGTTCTAAAGCTTCTGTCTCTGCTTTTTTTCGGAGTTCCTCTACTTTTTTTCGGAGCGGCTCCCCTGCTGTTTTCCAGAATTCTTGCATTTCTAATGCATCTTTATCATCGACGGGCTCTCTTGATGACATATTACTATCCCACTCTCAAGTTAATTTACTAATAATTGAGATTCTAAAATTGTTGTTTTGTTCCCTACCTGTCTACCTGCAGAGTTATTTTCTTGATAAATCGGTAAATCGGATCATATTCAGGGGATATACAAGCATTATTCGTCACCCATCTTGATATTTAGGGAACTTTTTAATTCCAAGATATCTAAATCCATATGAGTGTAAATCCTGGAATTGAAGAAAAGACCGAAGAAAAAACCGAAGAAAAGTTTGTAGCTTCTCCTATTGAATCAGATCTCAAAGAAGAAACTAAAGAACCAGCTTCAGATTTGGCAGAAAAATGGATGGCAATGGTCGTTGCCTATATAGGAGAAAGTAATTGTCCACAAGAATCACGACGGAGTTTAAAAGGTATATTTCCTTTTCTGGAAATAAGTACAGCAGGGACTCCTCAATTATCTGCTGAAGAACGAGAAAAAAGGGAAGCGGATTTGGAGGCGAGACGCCAAGAAAAATTAGAGGGCAAAGGATTTTTATTAAGAAGAAAAAGAGAGGTTTCCTCTGAAGAGTCTGAGCAAGCCACTAAGAGAAGAAAAATAAGCGTGCATAGTCCCTCTGAACAGTCTGAGCAATCCCAATCCTCTGGGGGCCGCAGCTCCTTCATGCATTAGTCAAAATCATCACTTTAGGGACAGATTAGGGACAGAACCTAGCTTCAGTCAAAATTAATCTAGAAATCTTTCTAAAACTATTTACATTTGCCTTCATTTGTGGTTTAATGGGAACATTATTAAAAAACAGATGAATGGGGAGTGCGGTTATGGCAGGACCAGCAATTGTAAATTCTTTTAATAGAATAGTAGCACAAGCAGGATCTTTTCCTGGGCATTTAAATCGTCTCAAAGAAGGTAATGTTAATGTAACGAGTAGCCAAATCGATGCTGTTGTAAATAGTTGTTTGGATCATATTATTGCTAAGGCATCCTCTTCTCCAGCCATTACTCCAGCAATACATCGTCTTTTAGAAGAGATAGCAAAAGAGAATTCTATAGTTAGTGAAAGGTTAGAAGACATTAAAAAAGAGACTGACGAAAATATTAGAAATAGGGACTTACTCCTATTTTTAAAAGATTCTGCAGTTGTCCAGACCATTATCAAATCATATTTGGACAATAGAAACAAACAAAGAGATGACGCTAGAAAAAAACGATCCACTTCTTTTTCAGAGGATTTAAACGCTGTAACAAAAGCTCATAGTGAGACTTTCCAATCACAAGCTACTCGATCAATGTATGATTCATGGGGGCAATTGGTTGCTATCCTGTTTCAGATTGGAGATTTGATTAATAAAGAAGTCATCAGAACATTGGGTGGTAGTGTTGCACCAGATTATGTAGCTTCTCATCCTGAAGAAAAAACGGGGTCTTCTGATCCCACTAAAAGGGGATTCTTCCCTCCAGGTGTGAATCCGGCGAAATAATCCCTAGTTCCTTAGAGTTACGGATTAAATTAACCCGTAACAGTTACAATTAACCTTCTACGTTAGGGGCAGGTAAATCAGGCGGTGGTTTATTTTTTTCCGCTTTTTGCTGCTCTTTGCGAGCCCTATCTCTTTCCGCTTCTTGTTCAGCTTTTCGTTCCGCTTTACCGAGAGATTCAGTCGCTCTTCCTTTGGCAACTTCAGAGCCACTCTTTAGAGCACCGCCTGCTTCTCCAGCGCCTTTTTCAAAGGTACCTTTAGCTGCCTGGACCATTTGGCCAGGTTCACCACCTTCTGCTTGTCCCCCTTGCCAACGCATGATTTTATTGGGTACTTCATAAATCAGTGAAAAAGCTTTATCCACCAAGGCCATCATAATGCCGCCATACAAAAATAGAACAGCAATAAAACTAAACATGGTAGGTTGAGAAGCCATTGTTAGGGCGTTTGTAAAGCTAAAGTTGATCATGGTGACACCCGCTCGGAGAAGTCCCGCACCTAATATAAAACCAAAAATCATTAAAGAAGGTCTTAAGAAAACATTCGCTAAGATATTAATACCGGTTGCAATTTTTCCTAACTCTTCTTGCGAAGGATGTACCAAGGCTAATGCCAGAAGTGGTGCACCCACGATGGCTTCTATAACAGCAATCATCCAACCCAAAGCGGTGGTGGTATAAACGATATAGGGAATCATAGGAATATAGATGCCGAGGAGTGTGCCCGCAACCCACATTGTAATGACTGTCCCTGAAACTATAAAAAAGACTTGCGACAGTAAGGTCAAAATGCCAAAAGGGAGGGCGCTTAAACAGGATCCAAAAGAAGTTAAAATAGAGATTCCAAATGAGGCGCCAATACTGGCAATAAGACCAAATTCTCCTGCGTACATTAATTTATAACCAAACTGTGACATGGCAAGCAGAGGATCATCTCCCCCCGTCAATTTATTTTGGAAATAATCAACCAGAGAGCCTGACAAATCAGAAAGAAAGACGGATAGAATTTTATTTATCCATTCATTATTTGAGGAACTATATCCACCCACAATTTGAGGGAGAACAGGGGCTGGGGCATTTGCATCGAGTGTTTGAAAATCCCTTGC
>Ga0207060_10285_pt2 | contig 12987 bp, 10 predicted proteins | sample Alteio_BWMinCont_30_FD_153270 | JGI IMG/M metagenome (GOLD analysis project Ga0207060, IMG submission 153270) | Enriched cells from forest soil in Barre Woods Harvard Forest LTER site, Petersham, Massachusetts, United States -... | ecosystem: Environmental > Terrestrial > Soil > Temperate forest >...
AGGCACATGGGGCAACGCGGGGCGTTTTATCGCCTACGGCCCCAGCGCCTATGAATTCGACAACTCCCTGCAAAAGCGCTTTCCCCTCACGGGCTTCTTGCCGTGAGCGACGATGTCGGGCATCGGGCCGTGGTCGCCGGGATGCCAGTCGGCAGGGCCATAGGTGTCACGAACTTGCGGCAGAGTAAACGACAAGTCGCTGCCCGGAACGTGTTTTGGCGACATGTCGGGCTGCGCTGGCGGGGCTGCCGGAGCTGGCGGCGCATCGGCACCGTAGGCCCAGGGTAGCGGCCCCTGCTTTCCTTTTTCATCTTGCGGGGCGGCGACCGCCGCGATGGCGATCAACGGAATCGCGAATAACGCAATCCACAAGACTCGTGAGGGACTCTTCATGGCGTCCTCCCGGCGGGCTAAATTACTGTAGAGCCGTAGTCGTTCGGGTCTGCGCCGAAGTAGAACTCATCCCCGCTAGCATGTCAAGGCAGATGAGTCAGATCACATTACTCAGCAAGCGGCTGATGCCGATGGCTGACTGAAGTACGCATTTGTCGAATCTTAACCCTGAGGAATGCAACGCCTCACCCGATCTGGCACTCGGCAGTTCCACCCTGACGACGGGCTTAACCAAGTCGGCAAAGCTGCCGAGTGACGGCAGCGCGCGGAATCAAAACTCTGCGCGGAACATGAATTCGAAGCGCCGAGGCGCGCCGGATCCCACAGCGCCTGTGTTGATGATGCTGTTAATTCTGCCGAAGCTGCCGTTCACCGAGGCCGGGCTGCCCGTCAAACTGCCGATGCTGCCGGATGGACTGCTAAAAATAGGATTATTGAAGAGGTTATATGCCGAGGCCCGGAAATTCAGCGCCAGCCGCTCCGTGAGGGGAAAGCGCTTTTGCAGGGAGTTGTCGAATTCATAGGCGCTGGGGCCGTAGGCGATAAAACGCCCCGCGTTGCCCCATGTGCCTTTTGCCGGAAGCGCAAACGCGGCCGGGTTAAACCAATTCGTGATGCTCTGGTTGGCAGCGTAGATCGACACTCCGGGAACGAGATTGGGCCGTTGGCTGGAGGTGTTGCCATCCAGAAGATCCCCAGACTTGCGTGACATCGTGATATTCACCGGCAAACCCGAGCGCGCCGTAACGATTCCGGAAAATTCCCAGCCTCCGAAGACACGCGACGCCGTGCCGCTCGTCAAAAATTGCTTGCCGCGGCCGAAGGGAAGGTCGTACACAAAGTTCGTGGTCATGTTGTGCCGCACGTCCACGCTCGTACTGCTACGATCGCACGCGCGGCAGGCCATGTTCTCGATCGAGAGGGACTCCCCCGATCCGATCGATGCGTCGGCAATGCCGTGGGACCACATGTAGTTCGTCTGGAAGAGCAGTCCCTTGGTGAACCGGTGGTTGATCCCCACTTGCAGCGCATTGAACTCGTTGTTGCCATCATTCGCCTTCAACCCGAAGGAGCCGAAGCCCGCCAGAGGACGCTGGCCCGTAAGCGGATTGATCAGATTCACGGTGTACCTATCGAAGAGGTGGTGTCCTTCTCCACCCGTGTAGCCCACCTGAATAAGCCAGTCCTGCGGCAGCCGCTGCTGGATCATGAAATCCCAGTTTTCGTAGTACAGGTCCTTACGGTGGCGATCGATCGCCTTGGGGCTGAAGAGTTGATTCGCAGGATTAAGAAAGGCGACCAGCGGAAACGCCAGCGCGGGAAAATCCGAGGAGGAAAGCGAGTAGCGCGGCACGGCGCTTTCGGCCGGATCGCTGAAGTCGTCGTTCTGGTTGCCGCCGTAATACATCCCGTAGCCAGTGCGGATGACAGTTTGCCCATGCAAAGCAGCGGGCGCCCAAGCCAGGCCCAGCCGCGGCGCGAAATCCTTTGTGTTTGGATCGTAATAGGGCGTGCCTTTGGGGCAGAACCCTCCACAGGCGGTGATGTCCACGACGGCCGAACGGTCGAAGATTTCGTGCGCCACCGAGTAATATTCGTAGCGCAGGCCCAGGTTCAGCGTGACGTCCGGAGTGACGCGGATCTCGTCTTGGGCGAATCCCGCTGCGAAGGTCCGCCGGTTGCCCACCACGCCTTCGCCCTGCAGGTAGGTCGCAGAATCAGCCTTGTTGTTGATGAAATCGGAATTCGACGCGTACGTGACCGACGAGGTCGTGAGTGTGTTGCCGGAATTGTCCAGGCGGATGCGGCGGACATCCACTCCGAACTTCAGCGTATGGCGGCCGAGGATCTTGGTCAGGTTATCGATATAGGAGAACGTCGTGCCGACTTCCGTATCAAGCGACGTGTCGCTGACTCCGTCGAAGCCCGGCACGCTGACCGCCACCGGCGAAGTCCCATAGGAAAAGTTGTGGTAATTGGCGCGATTGAGCCCGAATTTGACCTCGTTCACCAGGCTCGAGGAGAAGGTGCGCTGATACTGCATCACGACATTGGTCGCGATGAGCGGAATCGCGTTGTGGCTTCCCAGCGCGTCGGTGGGGTTATCGATATACGCGTTGTCGACGTTGTAGCGCACATAGACCGAGTTCTTGTCGTCGAAGCGGTAATCGAAGCGGGCCATTCCGGCATCTTCGCGAACCGTATTGGTTGCGACGACGCTCACCTGATCGCTGATACTGTCAATGGGCGTTTGCCCGACGGGATAGGCATCCAAAATCGGCTTCAGGACGGGAGAAGTCGCGAGCACTTGCGACCGGAACGCCGCATCAGGAACCGCGTTTTGAAACGTTACGCCAAGGCTCTGCCGCAGCCCTTCGTAATTCGCAAAAAAGAAGGCCTTGTCCTTTCGGATGGGCCCGCCGGTGCTGGCGCCGAACTGATGGAGAGAAAAAGGAGGCAAAGTTGCGCCGTCGAAGGGCGATCGGGAATCCAGAGCATCGTTACGTAGCGCGTAGAAGAGACTCCCGTGGAAATCGTTCGTCCCTCCCTTGGATACGACGTTGATCTGTGCCCCGCCGGCATCTCCGCTCTCCGCGGTATAGTCCGTCGTGCTGACGCGGAATTGAGCGATGGAGTCGAGCGCGATATTGAGCCGCGCGTCGGCTTTCTGCGTTTGCTCCTGCACACCGCTGGCATCAACGCCGTCATAAGTGAAATTGCTATCGTCGAGCGAATGGCCGGAGAATCGGATCGCGCGCTGCGCGCCGTCGCCATAGTTGATGGCGCCCGGGGCCAGCATCATGAGGCTGGCCCAATTCCGCCCGCTCACCGGGATCTCGTTGATCTGTGGAGATTCAATCACGCCGCCCACCTCGGCATTGGTGCGGTCCAGAGTCTCGGCCTCAGCGACCACCTGGATGCCCTCGGAAACAGTGCCGAGCTCGAGTTTGGCGTCGACCGTTCTGGTTTCGCCATACTCCAAGTCAACGCCCGTGATGGTGGTCGGTTTGAAACTTTCTTTACTGATGGTGAGCGTATAAGTGCCCACGGGCAGGGGCGTGATCTCGTAAAGCCCCTTTCCGTCCGTAACCACGGCACGATGAAGCCCGGTTACGGGCGATTCCAGCACGACGTTCGCGCCGAGTACCACCCCACCGGACGCGTCTGTCACCGTGCCATTGATGGCCGCGCGATCCTGGGCCAGCAAAGGCGAGCTCGTCACGCACACAAATAAAAATATCCACAGGAATGATCGTTTCATAACCTCTCCGAGTCTCCGACGTCCTACTGGAAAGCTGAACGCAGGAGAGATTTAAAGGAGAATGATTACTGTGTCGTTACCAGCCTGTAAAAAAAGTGCGCCGATATTCACCACTCAGCTCGATTACTGCCGTTTGTTAATTTATTTTTCACGCGAGGGTAATGGAGTGGTGCGACGTTTGGGGGTTATTCGGAGAGCGTTCGGAGGTTCCGTTTCATGAAAAAAGCTATTCTTTTTCTCTTCGCATTGCCAATCGTGGCGGCGCTTATGTGGCATTGGACTGTGGGAGTCCAGCCGACGGGCGCCCAGACAATTCCTGCAGACCGGATCGTTCCTGGGGAGAAAATCGTCGGCGGACCTTATGTCGTGAATGCAGGACCCAGAGAGGCTACCCTGATGTGGGTCGTGCAGACTGCCGAAGCATCCGTGGGCACGACGCCGGAAAAGATGAGCAAGACGATACCGGATTTACGCATCACCAAGATTGCGCTCACCGGACTGAAGCCCGGGAACACCTACTACTACCAATCGTTCCCCGGCGACGCCGGCAAGGGATCGTTCAAGACGCCGCCTTCCGGGCCTGCCCGATTCCAGTTTGTGGTCTTCGGCGACACACGCACGCGGCACGATGTGCATCGCATGGTGATCGGCGGGATCCTAAAGTATGCCAACCCCGATTTTGTGATGCATACGGGCGACCTCGTCGAAGATGGCGGGGACAACTCACTGTGGCCGATCTTCTTCGATGCCGAAAGGGAACTGCTCCGCAAGACCGCATTTTTCCCTGCGCTGGGAAATCACGAGCGTAACGCTTCCGATTACTACGACTATATGGACGCCAAGCCCTACTATTCGTTCAACTGGGGCAGCGCGCATTTCGCAGTCATCGATAGTGACATTGCGAATTTTGGTCCCACGGAGGCGGAAAGAACCTCGTTTTGGCAGCAGGAAGTAAACTGGTTGCAGGCGGACCTGCGCGACGCCCAGAAAGCGGATCTGCGCTTCGTCTTCGCGCATCATCCGCCCATCACCGCCGTGAAGCGCAGGCAGGGCGACAATCCTCACATGACTGCCCTCGAACCAATGTTTGAAGAGTTTCGCGTTTCGGCAGCCTTTTTTTGGTCACGACCACAACTACCAGCATTATGTGAAGAACGGCATTTCGTACTTTGTTACCGGAGGCGGAGGCGCGCCCCTCTACGATGTGGATTCGCCGCCGGCGGATATCACTAAAAAGGTGGAGAGCACGGAAAACTTTGTCATGGTAAACGTCGATGGCGGGAAGGCTTCCGTGGAAGCTCGCAAACCGGACGGGCAGATACTGGATACGGCCGAAATTGGCACGTCGAAACCCGGCGAATCGTCCAAAAGCAATAGCGCGGCAAATCAACCGACTTCGCGCTAGGTCGCCTCGCCGTCCCTCAACTTAGGCCGAGGCCATCGGAATAGTATGGTCGACTACCGGGTTTTGGGCCTTGGTTTGCGAAATCGAGGATGATTACTTCTTCGAGAGTTCGACGTCAAAATGGCCTTCAACATCTTTGCGACTCAGCGGGTTTCCGGCTTTGGCCAATATAACCGAATAGACCACTTCATGGCCTGCAAGCTGCGCGGTGATAAATGCCCCGTCTTCGGGCAGTTCCTGGTAGACGAATTTTACTCTTCTGCCGTCTTCCAGGGTCTTGATCCACTCTTCGTCTGGCATGGTCGGTACTCATCCATCGCGTAAAGATGAGTGCTTTCTTACAGTCCTCTATACTCTCAATTGCGGTCGATGAGTACTGCTTTGATCGCCGGGTTAACACGCACTCCCTCCGCTCCGTCAAAACGGATGAAACTACCGCTCGGCCTTGCGCGGCAGGATTGGCGACTTGATTCCATCCGTTTGCTCTCCTCGCGCGGATTTGGCCACGCGCGGCTTCGCCATCTCTTTCTGGACGGCGAGGAGTGTCGCCTTGCGGGATTTTTCCTTGGCTTTCTTTCCAAACATGGAATCATGGTGACACGAAGAGCAAAGCAATGCAGTGCGATTTGGCACAGTTCCAAAGCCGCTGGATGCGGGGCCATGTCTGCGCCCGGGCAGAAAGTTTTCGCCAGACGGTACCATAGGCTCTATAATCAGCGCCTTCTGGACGCACTTACTATTAATAAAGATGAGAGTTTCTCCTGACTTGGAAAATCTCGTCCTGCAGGCGCAGTTGACAACTCTGCCCGTCGTAGGCGCGGAGTCGCGTTTTCCGGCGCGGAGGATCTACTGCGTGGGCAGGAATTACGTGGAGCACATCCGCGAGATGAAGGAAGCCGACGAGCGCGACCCACCTTTCTTTTTTCAGAAACCGACGGATTCGGTAGTGCCTGACGGGGGAGTGGTACCCTATCCGCCCCTCACCAAAGAGCTGCATCACGAGGTCGAGCTGGTGGTGGCCGTCGGGCGAGGGGGCCGGAACATTCCCCCGGGCACGGCGCTCGATCATGTGTTCGGCTACGCGATCGGGCTGGACATGACGCGGCGTGACTTGCAACGCGAAGCGAAGAAACGCGGCCTGCCATGGGAGATCGGCAAGGCATTCGATCACTCGGCTCCCTGCGGCGCCATTCACACTGTTGCGTCCACGGGCCATTTCGCGGAGGGCGCGATTACGCTCGAGGTGAACGGCTCGATCAAGCAAAAAGGCGATCTTCGCGAAATGATCTGGAATGTGCCGGAGATTCTCTCGAATCTTTCCAGTCAATACGAGCTCCGGCCGGGCGACTTGATCCTGACGGGGACGCCCTCGGGAGTGGGGCCTGTCGTGCCGGGCGATCGCCTGGAAGGCAAGATCGATCGACTGGGATCGCTGCACATTACCATTGGACCACCGGAGGCATGACCATGCTGCCAATCGAACGTATCGACTATTCGCCGATTAAAGACCGGCAGAAGCTGGTGTTGCCCGGAGGTGCGCGGCTGGCCGTCTGGGTAATTATCAACGTCGAGGAGTGGAATCCGCAGGAGACGATGCCGCGGACGGTCCTAACGCCTCCCGCCGGCGGCTCGCCAATGCCCGACATTCCCAACTGGGCCTGGCACGAATACGGAAACCGCGTGGGCTTCTGGAGAATGCTGGAAGTTTTGGACCGCTTTCGGGTACGTGCGGCTCTCGCCATCAATGGCTCCGCCATCCGGAGTTACGAAGCGATCTCGCGCGCGGCACTGGAACGCGGATGGGAGTTCATGGGCCACGGTTTCGGCCAAAAGAACATGCAGAAGGTTCCCGACGAGCGAGCTGAGATTGTAAAGACGGCCCAGGTGATCCGTGAATTTACGGGCCGGGCGCCGCGCGGGTGGCTGGGGCCCGGACTGACGGAGACGTGGGACACACCGGATATCCTGGCCGAGGAGGGCTACGATTACGTCTGCGATTGGGTACTCGACGATCAGCCTGTGCTGCTGAAGACGCGCACGCGTCCGATCGTGAACATCCCGTACACGCAGGAATGCAATGATGTGGCCATGATGCTGATCCAACACCACAAGGCAAACGAATACCGGGACCGGGCCATCGACCAGTTCGATCAGCTCTATGCCGACGCAGAGCAATCGGCGCGAATCATGGCGCTGGTGGGACACCCCTACATCATGGGAGCACCCCATCGCTTGCGCTATTTTCGTGAAGCTCTCGAGCACATGCACTCGCGTCCGGGCGTAGTCTTCTGGACCGGCGAACAAATCCTGGACTGGTATCTCGGCGCCCCAGGTCATCAGGGCGCAAAAGCATCGGTTCCGGGCTCTTCAAGCTCCGCGTCATCAGCTCGCTAGGCAACTCGGTGGAAAGACAGACGAGCGCTGCGGACCACCCATCCGGTACGCGCTCCGTGGCCATCGCCATGTTCGCCGTGCTCCTGGCTTCCTATGCGATTAATGCGATGGACCGGCAGCTCTTCCCCTTACTCGCGCCTGAGGTAAGACAGGAGTACGGCTTCTCGCTCGCGGCGATTGGCCTCCTCTCCACAATTTTTACTCTGGGCATGGCCCTGGCAGGGCTGCCTACCGGCTACCTGCTGGCGCGATTTTCCCGCAAGACGGTGCTGCAAGTGGGAATCGCGATTTTCTCGGCGGGCACAATACTCACCGTCGCGTCGGCGGGATTCCCGGACATGCTCATCTACAGGGCCGCAACCGGTATCGGCGAGGCCATGCAGCTCACGGTGCTTCTGGCCATCGCGGCGAACTATTTCATTCACTACCGCGCAGCCGCCGCCGGCGCAGTCAATTTTTCTTTCGGCATCGGCGCCATTCTCGGACCAATTCTGGGGGGCGCACTGCTGGGACCTTCTCGGAGTTGGCGCGTTCCGATGGTCGTCTTTGGATCGCTGGGCTTCGTGGCCATCGCCATGGTCGCAGTGAGCGTGCGCCGCTGGTTCAGCGAGACACAGAGAGCCGCCAACGTGCTGACGGATTTCACCGGGGCCGCTACGCTGTTGAACCGGAACACATTGCTCCTGACCCTGATGAGCCTGATCGCGGGTCTGATCATCTATGGTTATCTCGGAATGTATCCGACATTTCTGCGGGAGGTGCTTCATTACTCGCCGACCGCGGCCGGAACCGTAATGAGCTCGAATGGGTTGGGAGTTCTTGCCTCGGTGGCCGGGGGCTGGCTCGGCGATCGCTTTTCGCCTCGTTTCCTGATGAGCGCCGCGTTCCTCTGTGCGGCGGGCCTGGGATATCTTCTGTTTCACGGATCGGAAGCGTTCGTGGCCCGCGCGATTCTGTCGTTCTGCTGGGGCTTGATTGTCAGCGGCACGATTTACGTGAATCTGGCGGGCTATCACGTGAAAGCAGTACGGAGCAGCCTGGCCAGCCGCGCGTCAGGCATCTTCGTGACGAGCCTCTACGGGTCTGCTGCGGGGGCCGGCTACCTGATGGGCTGGATTGCCGGCCAGGCCGGATGGATGGCGGCGGGAGAGATCCAGTTTTCTCTGCTCGCGATCGTTGCCGCAGGCCTTGCGCTAGCGCTCCAGCCCGAACAGATGTCATTGCGATGAAAACGCTCCGCAGAGTCCCGTGCGCTCGAGTTGCGCTGCTGATCGCTATAGCAGGTTTCGCGGGAGCGCTTGTGAACGCACAGGCACCGGCTGAAGTGACGGTCAATGTTTTTTCAGGCGGCTTCAACTGGCCGAGCTTTGTGGCGCGGGAGAAGGGTTTCTTCGAGCGCAACGGCATCAAAGTGACGCTGCAGGAGACGCCGAATTCGGTGGCACAGATGACCGGGCTTTCCGAGGGCAAGTTCGACATCGCGATTACCGCCGTCGACAATATCGTCGCTTATGTGGAGGGGCAGGGAGAGGCCCCGATCGGTCCTCAACCCGAGTTTTTCGCGTTCATGGGCAGCGACAGCGGTTTCTTGAGTCTTGTCGCCGCTCCCGAGATCAAGAGCTTTGCCGATCTGAAAGGCCGAACGTTGTCCGTCGATGCCCGGACGACGGGATATGCCTTCGTGCTATTTGACATGCTCAGGCGAAATGGCCTGCCGGAACAAAGCTATCGTATTGAGACGGTGGGAGGCATGACGCAGCGATGGGAGGCTCTGCGAGAGCGGAAACAGGATGCCACCCTGCTCTCGACGCCATTCAACATTCTGGCCAGGGAGCAAAAATTCAATCAGCTTGCGCAGGCAGTCAAGGTGATCGGTCCCTACCAAGGCAATGTAGCCGCTGCGCGACGCTCGTGGGCGCGAGCCAACAGAAACAGAGTGATTGCCTTCATCCGCGGCTACGCGGAGTCCATCGATTGGCTCTATGACAAGGGCAACCACGACGAGGCCATCCGAATCCTTTTGAAGAATCTTCCGCAGATGTCTCCGGAGCTCGCCCAGCAAAGCTACGACGAACTCCTGGATTCCCAAGCCGGTTTTTTTCGCAAGGGCCGCGTAAACCTGGCAGGGCTGCGCACGGTCCTGGCCTTGCGCACTCGTTACGCCGAACCGAAAAAGAGTTTGGCGGACCCGATGAAATACTACGATCCCAGCTACTACGGCGCCGCGATGCGCTAATGCTTCGATTCCAGGGAGTGCGACCCGGCACGAAAAAGAAGATCATCAATGATGCGGCTGGCGTCTTACTGGTGCGTTGCTGGTTGGATGGGGAGAGGCGCTTTCGGGCCGGCGGGCGGCTGGTGGGCAAATCTGCCCCACATCGCGAGCAACAAGACCAGCAGGAGCACCGATACCGCAATTACGAACCAGGGTTGCCGCCGAAGCGCATCTTTGACCGTCATCTGAACTTGTCCAGATCTGCGAATTTTGCGCGATTTAGGACGAGTCGCCGGGCTTAGCCGCACAGAAAAGCGCCAATCGTCAGACCGGGACGCCAGGAGCAGCGGCGCGAATTTCCTCGGGCGCGCGCACACCGGTGCGGTAGCGCTCGATCCACACCTGCCCGAGCGACATCAAGCCGGTATACAAATATCCCCAGACAAAAAGCAGAAGGAAAGGCGCGGTTAAATAATTTTCGTTCTGGATGGAGTAGTAGACAGTGGCCGCGAAGTAGATCCCCAGGGCCACTTCAACGTAAGGCATCCAGCCGGCCCGATTTTTGTAACCCTTGCGGCGCCACGTGCCGGCCTGGCCTTCGATCCGATATTTAGGTGTGCGCGCGAATTCAGAGGTCACCCCGAAAATCGCTTCGAGCACCGCCTTGGCATTGCGCACCGAAAGCCCGATGCCCACGGCCATGACAAACGGGAGGTAGATGATTTTTCGAGTCCAGGTTTTGGGATAAAGCGCTCGCTGCGCCGTGAGATAAAAGCCGGAAATAGAGCAGCTCGACGCGAGGAAGAGGGGCAGATCAATCAGCAGCATTTGCACCCAGCCCTGATAGAAACGCACGATCATCGCGGGCAGCAGCAGCGTGGAGAGCAGCACCATCAGCGGGTAGCTGATATTCCCGGTCAAGTGAAAGAAGGCTTCAGCCTTGACGCCAGCGGGTAAATCGGAGCGCAGGACGCGCGGCAATATTTTCTTCGCCGTCTGCATCAGGCCCTTGGCCCAGCGTGCCTGCTGGGTCTTGAAGGAGTTCATTTCCACGGGCAGCTCTGAAGGACAATCGATCTCGGGCAGATACAGAAATTTCCAGCCGCGTAGCTGCGCGCGGTAGGAGAGATCGGTATCCTCGGTGAGGGTATCGTGCTGCCAGCCGCCGGCGTCTTCAATGGCCGTTCGCCGCCAGACTCCCGCGGTGCCGTTGAAATTAAAGAAGCAGCCGCTGCGGGCGCGGGCGCCATGCTCGATCACGAAATGGCCGTCGAGCAGAATGCTCTCGACTTCCGTCAGCGCGGAGTAATCGCGGTTGAGATAGCTCCAACGGGTCTGCACCATGGCCACATTCGCTTCGCCGAAATAGGGCAAAGTGAGGCGGAGAAAGTCCGGCGCCGGCTGGAAATCGGCGTCGAAAATAGCGATGAGCTCGCCGGTGGCAGCCTTCAGGCCCTCGGCGAGTGCGCCGGCCTTGAAGCCTTCGCGGTTGGCGCGATGCAGATAGTGCACCTGGAGTCCCAGGGCGCGATAGCGCTCAACGCATCCGCGCGCCACTTGTTGAGTCTCGTCGGTGGAGTCATCCAGCACCTGTACCTCGAGCAGCTCGGGCGGATACTCCAGGCGCGCAATGGCGTCCACCAGCCGCTCGACGACGTAGCGTTCGTTATAGATGGGAAGCTGTATAGTTACCTTCGGCCAGCTGGCCGGCTCGGGAGGCTTGGCGGGCACATTATTGCGGTACTTCGTATAGCAATAGACCAGCCAGTATCGATGGATCCCATACGCCGCGAGGACACACAGAATCAGGAAGTAGGGGATCATGATGCCCAAATCGAAAGCGTTGAGCTGGTAGATTCCGCGAAACGGATCTCGCGTGGGGTCGGTGAGCCGTGACCAATAACTGGCGGCTGCCGCAATCAACAACATGCTATTAGCACTGAACAAGCTCTGTTCTCCTCACCGGCTAGCACTCTTACCGATCCGCCTCGTCCATTACTCGCCGACGAACCGCTCAGGGGCTTCACGGGACTCAGGGCGGCTCGATGTCTGAGTCCGTGCAGTCCGCTTCAGCCTCACGCCGCGCAGCCTCCCGCGTTCCTCAAACAGCGGCGGCCATCGCCGGCGCACTGGCACTCGAGGCGCTCTTCGCGCGAATGGCGTGGCTCGGCGACCTGAAGATCGAGGTGATCGAGACCATCGCCCTGGCACTGGCTGCCGGTATCGTTTATTTCCTGGCGCTCTACGCCTTCGAACACTCCCCGAAAAGCCGCTCGGCCCTCTGGATCATCGTGGCCGGGGCGGTGCTGTTTCGCCTGACACTTTACTCGCTCACGCCGTCGCTTTCCACAGACATTCAACGCTACCGGTGGGACGGCCGGGCGCAGAACGCCGGCTGGAATCCCTATTCCGTGCCGCCCGACGACCCACGACTGGCCTACCTGCGCGATCCGGGCTGGGCCATCATGCCCGGTCCGGAAATCCCCTCCATGTATCCTCCGCTATCCCAACTTGTCTTCCGGTTCACGGCGCGCTTTTTGCCCGGCATCATTGCTTTTAAGCTACCTTTCGTTCTCGCGGATCTTCTCGTGCTGGCCATGCTGGCAAAGTGGCTGCAATCGTACCCCGACGGCAACTACCGGCTGGCCATCTACGCCTGGAACCCGCTGGTCATCGTCGAATTCGCGGCCAGCAGCCATAATGACGCGCTGGCGATTGCCGCCATGATCGCCGCCCTGACGATTATGGAAAGGCGACGCGGCGCAGCTAGCCTGGCCGTGACGCGACGGGGCGCGACAGGGTCGCCGCTATCCGTCCTGGCTCTGACCGCCGGAGCGCTCGCAAAACTCTTTCCCATTACCCTATTACCCCTGGGCCTGCGGCTCGCGGGATGGCCGCAAAAAGCTCGCGGCTGGCTGGCACTAAGCGGAGGAGCATTGCTCGCCGGCATATGCTTTTGGCCCTATCGTTCCGCACTCGCGCAGCTCTCACAAATTTTCGTTCGGTACCAGGCCATCTGGCAAAACTACAATCCCAGCCTCTACGCCGTGCTGCTGTGGTTTACCGGACACGCAGAGATTGCCGCCGGAATTGGCGAAGGCATCGTGCTCGCCGTGGCGATCTGGGTCGCAGCGCGGAAGATCGATCCGTTGCGCGCAGCCTTTCTGCTGGTCGGCGCCATTTTGATGTTCGCGCCCAACACATATTCCTGGTACGTCACCTGGATGGTCCCGCTCCTTTGCTTCTTTCCCAACCCGGCCTGGCTGCTCCTGACTATTTTGCAATTTCTTTCGTATAAACGTATAACTGCAGGGCCAG
>Ga0207060_10325_pt1 | contig 12907 bp, 16 predicted proteins | sample Alteio_BWMinCont_30_FD_153270 | JGI IMG/M metagenome (GOLD analysis project Ga0207060, IMG submission 153270) | Enriched cells from forest soil in Barre Woods Harvard Forest LTER site, Petersham, Massachusetts, United States -... | ecosystem: Environmental > Terrestrial > Soil > Temperate forest >...
GCCAAAGTACAAAGCGGCGGCAAAAACGTTACCGAAGATGATGTAGCCTTCGCCCGCGCAGAAGGCGCGACAGATATCGAGATTCACGACACCGTACTCATCGCCGCCGCCTTTTGTATGTATAACCGCTACGTTGACGGTCTTGCAACCTGGCAGCCCGATGATGCAGCCCTGTACGATAAAATGGGCGAACAGCGCGCCCGCGAGGGATATTTGACAGCGCCTTTTAAAGTTAACAGGACAGAGGAAGTGAGTGGTTGATTGAGTTGATTGGTTAAGCGCTATCCAATCAACTTGACCAACGCAATCCAACTTAATAAACTCAATAAACTTAATCCAACTTAATCAACTAATATATGCCCCACATAACATTACCACCAAACGTCCCCGGGATCAGGAGCCTGTTCGTGTTCAGGCCCGATACCGGCGGTGCGCTATGCGATCTTGCGCAAACTTTATTGTATATTCCGCATCCCACTTTAAGCGCGGGTGAACGTGAAACAATTGCCGCTTACGTATCCAATTTAAACACCTGTAAGTATTGCACAAACTCGCATGCAGCCATCGCCAGGCACCAGCTGGGCGAAGACGCCGGGATAGTAAAACAGGTATTGGCCGATCCGGAAACCGCGCCCGTCAGCGATAAGCTGAAAGCATTGTTAAAAATTGCCGCCAAAGTACAAAGCGGCGGCAAAAATGTAACCGAAGATGACGTAGCACTGGCCCGCGCAGAGGGCGCGACAGATATAGAAATTCATGATACGGTACTCATCGCCGCTGCCTTTTGCATGTACAACCGCTATGTCGACGGCCTTGCCACCTGGCAGCCCGAAGACGGAGAGCTGTACGACAAAATGGGCGAACTGCGCGCTCGCGAAGGCTATCATAGCAGCAGCAGTACACAATTAATTACTTAGGTTGTCAAGTTAAAAAGGTTGTAAGAGTTGTAAGAAGTTGAAACTACAACCACTACAACCCTTACAACTTATTACAACCCTTACAACTTTTATAACCACTACAACAACAACTAAATCAACTTAATAAAATGGCACACATTAAATTATTAAACGAAGAATTGCCCGGCATAGTGGGCTTATTAAATTACAGGCCCGAAACAGCGGCCCCATTACTTGTTCTTGCAGAAACCTTATTACGGGGGCCTTCGAGTTTGACAAGCGGCGAAAGAGAGATCATAGCGGCATCGGTATCCTATTGGAACCAATGTCATTTTTGCCATACCTCTCATGCGGCGGCTGCAGCGGCCCATTTAAAAAGCGGTATCGGTCTGATCGATGATATTAAGGCCGGTTTGCCCGAAACCGAAGTTTCGGACAAGCTGAGGGCCTTGCTGCATATTGCCCACCAGGTACAGCGCAATGGTAAAAATGTTACCGAAGAAGATGTTGCCGCCGCCCGCGAGCTCGGCGCAACCGACAATGAGATACATGATACCGTGCTTATTGCCGCTGCCTTTTGCATGTACAACCGCTATGTTGATGGCCTGGGCACCTGGGCGCCCGCGCATAACGAAGCTTATATTGAGATGGGCGAAAGAATGGCCCATGTTGGTTATGGGAAATTTTAGTTAACAAAGCTGGGCGTTCCTTAAGGGAACGTCTGTTAAAAAAACGGCTTTTAATTGCCCCGCTAATCTTCTGATTATTCGGTATGTTTAACATCTTGAATAGTTATTACATTTGAAGGTTGAAACATATAAAAATACAATGGGGCTGCTGTCAACTATAAAAACCAATCCGCGATTAAAGAAGATAGCCCATAAATTAATTGTTGGTAATGCCCGGCCGCGGCGGTGGGTTAGGTGGTTTGTAACTCCTTTCATCCATCACCGCGGTAAAGGGTCGGTGATCCGCTGGAGTTCGCGGGCAGACATATTTCCTTTTAATAGTTTTTCGCTTGGAGACAATGCGACAATTGAAGATTTCTGTACTGTTAACAATGGGGTAGGCAATGTAATGATCGGCGATGATTCACGTATTGGTTTAGGAAGCGTGATCATAGGGCCGGTTACTATTGGCAAACAGGTTATTTTAGCGCAAAACATTGTAATAAGCGGCTTAAATCATACTTACGCCGATATCAGTTTACCTACCCGCCTCCAAAAAGTAACAACAAGCCTTATAGTTGTTGAAGACGAAGTGTGGATTGGCGCTAATGTAGTGGTAACCGCCGGGGTCACCATTGGAAAACACAGTGTGGTGGCGGGTGGTTCGGTAGTTACGAAAAGTATCCCTCCGTACAGCGTTGCAGTCGGGAATCCTGCAAAAGTTGTTAAACGGTACGATTTTGAAAAAGGCGAGTGGGTTAAAGTAACTGAAGTGCAAATCAGTTAATAGTTGTACGCAGCATATCTGTCAATTTTATTATATCGGCAACAAAACATGGGCACAAACTTATTCAATCTTTATTGCCCGGACATATTGAACTTCAAAGCCGCCTATTAATTGTAAGGGTTAATTTCAGGTCTTTTTCCGGCTTTCACTAAATACGGTTGTAACTTTACTTGTTTTATCTTTTTGTAAGTATATTTGCAATAATTATTCTTTTTTAACCTTATGATAAAACTTTTTGTGGGAGGCTTTCCCATGGACATCACGGAACTGGAACTTGTTATGATAATCAGTCCGCATGGAGATGTAAGTACTATCAAGATCGTCCGTGATAAAAAAACCGGGAATTGCAAGGGCTACGCTTTTATAGAGATGGTAGATAAAGAAGGCGCTGAACGGGCGGTTGAAGCGCTGGATGGCACATTTATCGGCGAACGCATGTTAAGCGTGAAAATGACCGAAGACAAACCAGCCCCTGTTAAAAAACCCTATAACAAATTTGGCGGTAATTTTTCTCCAAAACCAGCTTATAACCGGGTGGAAAGAAAAGATGAAGAGATTAGAAAAAAGCGGCCAAGGAAGCAGTTTTAAGAAATTTCACAGGGGACGGACTTTTGTACTAAATAGGTTGCCTGCGGTAATTTATCTCACACCTTAAACTTCCATTATCTATTTATTTGTTCTAATTTTATAGGATAAACAAATATAAAATGGAAGTAAACCCTTTTAAAATCTTATTATCCGGCTTTGGAATTTTTCTGTTAAGCTTTGGTATTGCCCATGCCCAGTCAAAACCATCAGTGCAAACTATAAACACCAAACAGGACCTTGATGCCGGCCGTGTAAAGATCGACTCCTTGGATAACGAGCTTATTAAAATATTGGGCGAGCGCGAAAGAATTGCAAAAGCCATCGGCGTTTACAAGGCAAAAAATAATATCCCGCCATTACAAGAAGCCCGGTTTAAACAGGTTGTTGAAAAAACCATAGCAGCTGGTAATAAAGTGGGTTTGTCGCCTGAATTTATTACGGAATTGCTGAATGCCATCCATAAGGAAAGTTTAAGGATTGAGAACGCTGTTAAACCGGCAGGTTCCAAATAATCGTCATAATATGGGATTGTAACCTACTGGAAATTACGACTGCAAAAATCCGCCATAGGAGAGGCGATGCATCGCCTCTCTACCAAATAATCATAATAAAAAGTTGTTTAAACGGAAAAATATTATGATTTTTTGGTTGTTTGACCTCCATCGGCTAAGCTTTATGCTTTTATCTTTCAGCTTTGTCTCAAATCTTATATCCCAAATCTCATATCTATTGCCTACCTTTAAATAAGCTTTTCTTTTAATTAAAACCTAATCTCAACCAATTATGATACCTGGAGAAAATCTGGCCGTTGGTTACCCTGGCTACAACCGCCGGAAGTTTATTTACAACATTTCCGCAGCGGTTGGGGCCGGTATGGTGTTATCGTCGCCACTGCTGAGCAATGCAGCAGGCTTTATTAAAACCGATGAAACCTATACTGTAAAACAAATCATGGACATGTTTATTAAAGATGTTCCCGGTGGAGTTTTGGCAGATACTGTTGATACTTTAAAGGCGGGCAGTCCGGATACAAAGGTTACGGGAATAGTTACCACCATGTTTGCTACTATCGCCGTGATCCGTGAGGCTATTGACCGTGGCGCTAATTTCATCATTGCCCACGAGCCGACATTTTATAACCATGCTGATGATACGGCGTGGCTGCAAAACGATGAGGTTTACCGCTATAAAGCGGAGCTGCTAAAACAGCATGACATTGCTGTATGGCGCAACCATGATTATATACACCATCTTGTCCCCGACGGGGTAACCACCGGCACCCTGGCAAAGCTGGAGTGGCAAAAATATGCAGACGAAAAAATACCAAACCTAATTACCCTACCCCCCGCAACATTAAAAGCCCTGATAATGCACACTAAAACAAAGCTGAATATTGAAAAGGTGAGGTATGTCGGCAATCCTTCACAAGTTTGTACCCGCATATTCCTGATGCCCGGCGCGGCGGGCGGCCAAAGGCAGATTCAAAGCATAGAAAAATTTAAACCCGACCTGCTTATATGCGGCGAAATACAGGAATGGGAAACCGCCGAATACGTGCGCGATGCCTGTGCTAAGGGGGATAATTTATCGTTAGTTGTATTGGGGCATATAGCCAGCGAAGAAGCCGGCTCGGAATATATGCTGAACTGGCTGAAAGAAAAAGTTCCGGGGATTAAAGCGACCCATGTAATAAGCGGGAATTCTTTGTCGTTTTTGTAGTGGACGCAAGTCTAACGGTGGAGTGATCTTTTATTAAAAAGCTTCTTTAAATCTGCTGTTGTAATAATAAGATTTGCTTCTTTTTTCGCCAGGCCTCTCGAAAGTATTTTATCGCCGGTCCACAGTTTTGCATTAAGTTCAATGGCAAGCGCTATAAATGGAGTATCATCCTCATCAACATCTTTTGTGAGTAAAATTGCCTGGCGCCATGAAGAATCGCTGATCATTTCTTCCGGAACAAAATTAATAGTCGACAAAACTAAGGTTTCGATATCCGACAAGTCATTTTGATTGAGTTTGGAATAAGCTGCTATTTTCGAAGCATATCTTTTTAACTCATCTTTAAGGAGATCAGGCGCAAAGAATGTAAAATCATCCTGGATATTCATCAAAATTTCTCCGATAGCGGAGTGGGGATTCAGCAGTGTACTAAATACAATATTAGTATCGACTACTAAATTCACTTGATAAATCTTTCTTTATTTTCGGTCCACCAGCGTTTTTTTGATTCATCAGCCAGTTTATTGGCTTGTTCTTCTGTGCCCTGGCTTTTTCTGATGGCTTCCTTATATTTAAGGTAGTTAACTATACGTTGAAGCCCGGTAGTATCTATATCGGCTGGTAAACGGAATATGATCTCGTTATTTGTTCTTTCTATTACCATATAACAAAAATACTAAAATATTTCTACAAAAATGGGCATCGCTGGCAGATGATGATAGTACTGGGACTCAGGGTGAAAGAAGAGTTCAGGCATTAAGCCAACGCTTCTGACGAGTGGAAATTCTTTGTCGTTTTTGTGAGACAGGCGAATATTCTGAAACAAGGGTTAGACGAACTAAAAGTTTACCGCAAAATTGGCCGGCTTTAATAAAATAATTAGTTATTTTAGCGTTAAATTCGACATTATGGATTTACAGGCAGAAAAGTTAAATATTTTACAAACCATTATGAATACCACAGATGAAGGGCTAATAATGGATGTAAAAGCAGTGTTATTTGATAGAAAGGTTGATTGGTTCGATGAATTGAGCGACGAGCAGCAAAAGGATGTTTTAGATGGTTTAGCGGAAGCTGACCGTGGCGAGACAATTCCACATGCTGAAGTAGTTAAACTATTCGGAAGATGGGGCCTGAAATAATATGGACAAAAAAAAGCTGTTAAAACTTTTGGTAAAAGAATACCTTACTTAGAAGAACATTGGACTGAAAAAGAAATATTCAATTTTACAGCCCGCGTTAATGAATAGCTGGATTCATTGCAAAGTCAGCCATTGATGTTTCGTAAATCGACAAGGTTAAAGCAAACACACATCGGCGTAATAATTAAACAAGTATCCCTTGTGTACCATGTCAAGCATAGAAGTAACACGATTGAATTAGTGGCATTTATTGATAACAGGCAAAATCCAAAACGACAAAAATATTAACTCCAGAAGATAAGCACTACAGAAGGACGCATCGTATATGCCATGTTCGCCATGAGCAGATCAGTCATAACTTTATATCACCCCAAAAAATCTTTATATTCGGAACGTAAATAAAAACCTGATTATCTTAAATAAATTATGAAACTTAAACTTACCTTCTTATCCCTTGCGCTTACATTTCTTTTGTCATGCGATGTTAAAACAAAAACGGATGATCAATCCATTCACCTTAACGGGACATGGCAGTTGATCACCCATACCGAGATCACGAAAGGCGTTAGCGCGGTTACTGACTATACAAAAGGTAAAAAATTTTTGAAGATCATTAACGACGACCACTTTGCTTTTTTAACGCACAACCTGGATGTTCAAAAGGACTCCAGCAATCATTTCGATGCGGGCGGGGGCGCCTATACCTTAGTCGGCAATAAGTACACCGAGCACCTTGATTTTTACACAGACAAGAATTGGGAAGGCAAAGCCTTTGATTTTACTGTTACGATTAAAAATGATACGCTAACCCAGCAGGGATTGGAAAAACTTGAAAAAGAAGGGATTGAGCGGATTATTGTTGAAAAGTACGTTAAGTTGAAAGAGTAATTGTATATGGTAGCCTGCGTAGATTTGTCAAATCCTATTTTAATCTCCCAACAATTATAAACAACTATGAAAATTTATATCCTTACGACTATAGCCGCTTTTTCCATTTTAACATCGGTAAAGGCTCAGCAAACCAAACCTAAAACAGATACTGTTTTCTTTGAAGATTTCAACGGAAAAGCACTCGACCGGACAAAATGGAACGTTGAGGTTACCGGCCGCACTGTTAACGATGAGCAGCAGGCTTATGTTGATTCATCTGCAACACTATACTTCGTGAATGGCGCCGCTGCCGAAGGAGCTGCAAACGGCGCTTTAGTAATAAAGGCCCTTTACCAGCAGGGCTTTACAAGCAAGGAGAATAAAAAGTATGATTTTATATCCGGAAGAATAAATACACAGCATAAAATGGAATTTACTTATGGCACAGCTTCGGCGCGTATGAAAATGTCCTCCGGCGCCGGCTTATGGCCTGCATTCTGGGCATTGGGAAATGGGAACTGGCCCGATTGCGGCGAGATTGATATGATGGAAACCGTCGGCGATTCGAGTTGGATCAGCAATGCCCTGCATGGCCCCAAATATTTCGGTAATACGCCTTTGGTATACCGTGCCTTTTTTCCACAGGGAACAGACGTTACCCAATGGCACGTTTATTCGGTCGACTGGACAGCCAACAGCATAGTTTTTAAGTTAGACGGCAAAGTAACTTATACCGTAACGCGCGCAATGGTGGAGCATTATGGCCCCTGGGCTTTTGATAATCCTAAATTCATTATCTTAAATTTTGCGTTAGGAGGGGGCTACCCGGCAGGCGTAAACAAGGTAAAAACGCCTTACAATGGCATATCCGAGGCTACAGTAAATAAAATTAAAGCGGGAGCGGCAAAGGTGATGGTTGACTGGGTATTGGTTACTAAAACAGACAATTAATAAAGAAATACAGTTTGCTGTAAAACAAAAAAGTCCCTCATTAAGGGACTTTTTTGTTGATTACCAATGGATATTATTAGTAAGCATGATAATGATGGTCATCATCATGATGCCTGTGGTGTTCACGATATTCTACTGAACAGCTTGATATAGCAGATGCAAATATCAGCAACGCTATTATCCTTAACATGTACTTTTTCATAATGGTTATTTTTTAAGATAGATTTATCTGTACAGTTACAATTAAGGTGCCAAAAAAACAGATTGCCGGTTTCTGGCGTAAATAAGCGGTAAAGCTTATTTTTCAATTGATTAAAAGCAACGAATTTGACTATTTTAACGTACCCCAAATAACTTGTTATCGGAACAGGATATTAAAGTTTAAACCTATACCATTAAAAGTATTGTTTGTCGGATTTTTAATGGCGGAAAAGCATAATTTAGTGTTATATTAAGGAATAGAATAACGTGCCGCTATTCCGGGTATTTAATTTTATCTTGTTATCAAAAAATAAACCTGGTAATTCTTTTTTACGTTTATTATTTTCAGCAAATGACCGGCAATAGGTTAGTACCTGTACTTTATATCTTGATCTTGTGTTTTTTTAACATTAGTGCCGGTGTTAATAAACCGCGTCGGCAACGCTTGTCGTTTGGGCCTGCCCGTCGCATCACAAGCCGTAAACCGGCGGCGGCCCCGGTCATGATTAACCCGAATGTGGGTAGTAGTAATAGCTTCACTGCGACAAATAACGCAATTGCACTACCCGCCGCGCCAAAAATCACCTACCAAACCCCGCAAACTTATTATGTAAATACAACCATTGCGCCACTGGCGCCGACAAATACAGGGGGCGCCGTTCCGCCAAACATTTATGGGGACGTTACCGCTTTTGCAGGCAGCGGGTCGGCAGGCAGTGCTAACGGGGCTGTGGCGGCTGCAAGTTTCAACGGCCCTGTAAGTGTGGCTTTTGATGCTTCCGGTAATTTATTTGTGTCTGAAACTGTAAATAACGACATCAGGGAGATCACACCGGCGGGTATAGTTTCAACATTTGCCGGTACAGGGACAAATAATAACACCAACGGCCCGGGCAACACCGCAGGTTTTAATTCCCCTTATCAAATATACTTTGATGCTTCGGGTAATATGTATGTGGCTGATGAAGGTAATATGATCATCAGGAAGATCACGCCGGCAGCTATAGTTTCAACGTTTGCCGGGACCGGTATGCAGAGCTCAACCGATGGCACAACCTCAACAGCTACTTTCGATACTCCGGTTGGCGTGGCCGTTGATGCAGCAGGCAATGTTTATGTCGCAGACCATGGGAGCGGCGCCGTCAGGAAGATAGATGTAACAGGGCAGGTTACAACTTATAACGTATTTGACGGATCTGCTACGCTTACAAATAATCAAGGCCTCGCCTATTTAGCTGTTGATGCTTCGGGCAATTTATACTTAGTGGACAGCAACCAGGTAAAAATGATTACGCCGTCGGGGGTGGTGACGGTAATTGCCGGAAGTACTACGGCAGGTTCTGCTGATGGCACGGGCGCAGGGGCAGCCTTTAACAAATTGGTGGGCATTGCTGTTGATGCCACAGGCAATATTTATGTCGGCGATGCTTTCAATAATGCTATCAGGCGGATAACCGCCGCCGGGGTAGTAACCACCCTTGCCGGGAATGGCGGCCGTGGTTTTGTTAACGGGGTAAGTTCAACGGCAAGTTTTAATACTCCTTATGGTGTAACAATTGATAATTCGGGAAATTTCCTGTATGTGGCCGACTATGGGAACAACCTGATCCGGAAAGTGGCAATCACCGGTTACTCTATTGATAAATCATTGCCAACGGGTATGACTTTCGATCCTACCACGGGAATCATCAGCGGTACGCCCGCCGTTTTATCGCCACTTACAACTTATACCATAACTGCATATAATACCGGCGGAAGCAGCGCCACAACAGTTAATATCGAGGTTGATGAGCAAACGGTCACCTTCCCCCCGATACCGGCAAAAACGGTGTGCGATGCCGATTTTGATCCCGGCGCCACCAGTACCGGGACAATTACCTATACCAGCGCTAATGCCGCCGTGGCAACCGTTATAGCAGGCCAACTGCATATAACAGGGCCAGGTACATCAGTAATAACAGCATCCGACGGGACTTCGCAGCCCGTGCAAACATTAACTGTTACCGCTGCGGTAACGCCAACAATTGTTGTTTCGCCTGCGGCTGTTGATACATGCCAGGGTTCCGCAGTAACTTATTCGGCGGTAATAACCAACGGGGGCACAAACCCGGTTTATCAATGGCAGCTTAACGGGCAAAATGTTGGCGCCAATAGCCCGACATTCACGGGTAGTAATTTTAATAATAATGATGAAATAGCTTGCATCCTTACCAGCAACGTGGTATGCAGTACAAGTGTAACTGCAACGTCAAACCTTGCCTCTTTTACTGTTGACCAACCCGCTCCTCCTACCATAAACATCTTATCTACAGCAACCGGCCCTGTTTGCCCCGGAACTGAACTTGATTTCATCGCCACTGCGGTGACCCCCGGCAACAGCCTCAGCTATCAATGGCAGGTAAACGGCCTCAACGCGGGCGCCAACAGCGCAACCTTCAGCAGCAACAGCCTGGCTAACGGCGACCTGGTTACCTGCATCTTAACCAGCACCGGCAAATGTTTGATCGATCCGACCGCATTATCCAACACCATAACCGTAAGCCTTAACCCGGCAAGCGCTTGTATTATTGTTATACCAAATGCGTTTACACCAAATGGCGATGGGGTTAATGATATTTGGGATATCCCGGTACTGCAGGGTTATCCGCAATGCACAGTAAATATTTTTAACCGTTATGGCGCGATGGTTTATAAATCGGTCGGATACTCCAAAGCCTGGGATGGCACTTATGGCGGCAGTGCATTGCCAGTGGGGACCTATTATTACATCATCGACCTTAAAAACGGCAGGAAAAAACTGGCCGGCCCTGTAACAATTCTGAGATGATGTAATAGAGTTAAAGTTTTTAATATCGAACACCCAATGACGAACGCTGAATGATGAAGTAAGGAACTTCGAACTTTATTATTCAATGTCGTTTACTTAAGAAAAGTTGATTCTCAAACGCGCCGGTGGCCTCACCCTGCCCTCTCCAAAGGAGAGGGTTCAAAAAAAGGATGATATTTAAAGTCCTCTCCTTTGGAGAGGATTTAGGTGAGGCCAAATTGTCGGGTGAACCCTTAAGTAAACGACATTGATAAACGCGATATTTTGCGCTAACTCAAATTACATTGCCCGTTTGGCATGTAATGGTGATAAATATTATTGTAAATGTGCATTTTACAGTAACTTCTTTCAAACAAAGATCGTATTAAGATTTATGAGGGGTTATATTAATATTCCGGGATCGATTTATTGTAAGCTGTGTAAGGAGTGTGGGGCCCGGCCTGTGATTGCCCAGGTTGATGATATAGGGTACATTGTTAAATGTTCAAAGGACGACAGGCACTACCAAACGATGCCCGGCGTGGTAGATATCGAAGACTGGAACCGCCATAACACTATAACCACCTCGTCATTTGATTATAGCTTGAGCCCCCGGATGGCCTGGTAAAAGCGTGCAGTTGGCAGTTTTTAGTTGGCAGTTTGCTTTTTTAAGTGCAGGTGCGACGGTTTTGCAACCTGAAAACTGCAAACTGAAAACTTTCCCCACCCGCCTCTCGCCAATTTATCTTATATTTATTGCTTAAACAAAGAAAAAAATGGCCGGCCTTTCTAAATCATTCCTTTCTAAATCAAATTTTCTTAGATCATCAATTGTACTTTTTGTGTTTGCTTTGCCTCAATTTGGCCATGCGCAAAATACCAATGCTGCTAACCAGCCGGTATTTAATCATGCCGCTTTATGTGCGCGGAACCTTAAAAAAACCGCTGATTTTTATAGTACGGTACTACAACTTCAAAAAATACACCATCCTTTTAACGATACCCTGCATGTATGGTTTAAAATTGGCGAAGGCCTGGCCTTACACATTATACAAGGCGACTGCCCCGAAACGGTGCATAACATAGCTATTCATTTGTGTTTTAGCGTAGCCTCGCTTGATGAATTTATGAAGCACCTTGACACGCTAAACATTAAATATGGCAATTGGACCGGCGAGCCTAAAAAAGTAAATTTAAGGGCCGACGGTGTGCATCAAATCTATTTCCAGGACCCGGATAACTTTTGGATAGAGGTGAACGATGCCAAATGATTTTGTGAAAGTGATAAAAGCCGAATTTATGCTGTGGAAGAGAATAAAGAATTTTGTTGGGTTTGATGATTACCGCTTATCGTTAGAGAATAAACTTTTCAATACTGTTTGTTTAACCGTAGGCTTTACCATGCTGGTTGGCCTGGCAGTAAATGTAATTTTAGGCTTTCCTATAGGTTTAATTCTTGTGCAGTTGTTTTTGGGGGGCGTATCCGCCTTCGCCTTTTATCAAAGCCGGTATAAGGGCTATAAGGAAAATATGACGCTGGTTTATATCGCTATCGGCATAATAATGTTTATTCCTGGCTGGTTTTTAAACGGGGGGATCGAAGGGTCGACTACCCACGTCGGCGTTTTTCTGATAGTGCTGATCATGATAATGGTAAAGCGTAAACGCCACATGATTTTTATCGCTATACTCATGGCAGTTTTCCTGGGCTGTTATTTTTTAGAAAAACGTTTTCCCCAATGGGTAACCCCTCCCGACAATATTAGCCAAAAAGAATCCGACCTTATTTCATCGGCTGTAACTTTTATATTAATAACAGGGTTACTGGTAAGTTTTTTAAAACGGAGCCACGAAAAGGACAAAGAGGAACTGGTTGAAAAAACAAAGGCGCTGCAGTCTTCACAAATAGCATTATCAGCGGCAAAAGACCTGGCCGAAGGCGCTACCATTGCCAAATCAAATTTCCTGGCAAATATGAGCCACGAGATACGGACCCCACTCAACGGTATTATCGGCACCACCCAATTGCTCACGCATTCGGATATTTCGCCTGAACAGCAGGAACTGCTGCAAACCTTGCAGTCAAGCAGCAACCTGCTCATTAATATCATCAGCGATATACTTGATCTTTCGAAGATAGAAGCCGATAAACTGGTACTTTATCCAAAGCCCGTAAATATCAGGAATTGCATAAAAACTGTTTTTGAAATAACTAACCCCGGCATTGCGGTCTCGGGTAAAAATATCGCCTTAGACTACGCCATAGATGATACCCTCGC
>Ga0207060_10346_pt2 | contig 12874 bp, 10 predicted proteins | sample Alteio_BWMinCont_30_FD_153270 | JGI IMG/M metagenome (GOLD analysis project Ga0207060, IMG submission 153270) | Enriched cells from forest soil in Barre Woods Harvard Forest LTER site, Petersham, Massachusetts, United States -... | ecosystem: Environmental > Terrestrial > Soil > Temperate forest >...
CCGTCAAATGTGTGAACGGGTAATTTTTATGAAGCAGGGAAAACTCGTTTATGCGGGAGACCCACATGTGGGCATCAGTGCATATCTGGGGCAGGGCATGGACGCCGAAGCGTCCGCGGTTTGCGATCTTTCGGATTATCCTCGCTCCTCTACCCCCGAGGGCGCCCGCTTTCTACGCATCCGTTTTTTAAATCAACAGGGTAAACTGGCTCCCACGGTCCATCTAAATGACACTCTTACCGTAGAAGTGGATTTAGAGGTGCAGAAGCACCTGCGAGAATTCAACATGGCAATGGCGGTCGTCCACGGTGAGGGGCTTCGCGTTTTCTCCGAAGCCTATTCCGATCAACACGCATTACTCGACTTGAAACAGGGGAAGTATACCGTGCGGTTTCATGTTCCAATGCGATTTTTCAAAATGGAATCCTACTTCTTGGGCGTAACCGTGGTGGAGAGCGGCAGGCATTGCGACACAGCGGATGGGTTACTCATGCCCGAAATCGTCGACGAAAATCCCAATGTCCAAATGGAAACCCATCGCTGGGGCGTGTTGAGGGTTCCAGTAAACTGGGATGTACTCAATTCAGAGCCAACTTCACTGGTCTAATACGGCAGATGGCCAAAGACCGTCACTCCCCCTTCCAATAACCAAAGGGTGTTCCGCGAATCCGCACGACATTGCGTCCAAGCGCGCGCCATTTGCCTAAGGCACGGAGTACGCCGGGATGGTGACTGTCGCAATCATGCCAAAGAAAAGTTCCCTTTCCTCCGCAAAGGGCATGACATTTTTCAGAATCATTGAGACAGGCCTCATAGGTATGCGAGCCATCGATAAAGAAAAATGTCGGATTGCCCACACCGGTAAAATCCCAGGTCATGGTGTCGGCATAGTGCTGAACGATACGACTAGCCAAAGGAGTGTTGCGAAATTCACGCCCCACCTGTCGGTTACGTATCAAATGAAAATCATCTTTGGACACGTCGGTACTTCCTTCTTCATTGAGTGAATAATCAAGTGGAAGATCAACTGTATGAATGATGGAATGTTCGAGATTTTCCGCCATTAACTTGGAGGTGTGGCCCATAAAGGTGCCGATCTCCAGAGCTTCGCGTGGTTGCTCCATTGCCAGTAGCGAAACTAGGATAAAAGCCTGATACGATGGAAGTGTTCCATCCAAATATTGGTCGATTACGAGACGTATCGGAAACTCGCGACCGGCGGTTATATCAGTCGAATTAATTTGAGGCAATGCCGCCAATAAACGATCTTCCCTTGGATGCGAGGCCGCCAGATTCAACCGGCAACAGCGGTAGAAATCACCAGGACCGAACCGCAGTCCGCGTATCACTGCGGCCGCATTGGCTCCCAGTAGGATGTTTTTCAACTGGTGGATCATATAAGTGCAAAAATGATAAACGAGTCGAAAAAAATGAGAATACAAATTTAGCGATATCCAACTAACGGATAAACATCATCTTGGCTATGGATTAGGCCAACCCAAAGGGCTTCTATTCTAAAAGGACTTTGACAATAGAGGCTTTGAATTTAAAGTACCATTGATATCTAGTGAGGTGAATGTCTTCGCGGCGATAGCTCATGATATGAACGTCTTAAAGTATTTCAAAGATCGCACCAAAGAGCATTTGAAGACCTTACGGTTCTTGGCTCGCGTAGTTATTCCTATAATTCTGCGCACAAGGAGCCGCCCCGTTCTATTTCTCAGGTATGTGGGCATGGGCGATATTATTTGCACATTTCCAGCGGTTGAGCAGTTGAAGAAACAGTATCCCAAACGAGCATTTATATATAGCTGCTATCCCGAATTCATCTGTTTGCCTAAAATGGCAGGAATTACATCGAACGTGGCAAACCTTCGCGGAGATATCATACAAACCTACTGGTCATTTCTATTCGCCAGCATATATGCCTTTCAACATGATAGGCTGCCCGATCCGAGGGTGCCGGGCGATGTTGGCAGCGAGGTTTCAGTTATTGAAGATTTCGGCCGACAATTTGGCGTCAAGACAGGTGATTCTCATCCTCGTCTTTTGGTCGAACCTGCTGTTTTGAACAGGGTCAAATCCTTGCTGGAAAAGCAGGGTAGTCGGCAGGAGTCGCTAATTATCATTCATTGCGGGCCGAGTTGGCGCGTCCGGGAATTTCCTTATGAGTCCTGGGCGAGATTAATTCAGGGCCTGCGTGCCAGGGGATTCACCAATATTGTTCAACTTGGAACGAGCGATCACTCGTGCTTGGGATCTGTCGGCAGCATGGTCTTCCCGAATGTTGTTTCCTTTGTTGATCAACTATCGCTGGAGGAATCGATCGCCTTGATATCATTGTCCCGGCTTTTCATAGGAATTGACTCTGGCCTGCTGCATGTTGCCGCATCACTTCGAACTTCAGGAGTCGGAATCTTTGGGGCGACTTCCCCTCAATATAGATTTTCCAAAACAAGCTCCTGCACTTTTGTCTTTAGTGACCTCGAATGCCAGGGTTGTCACCATCGTAAACCGCGCCTCCATTTTGAATCGGGATGCCCCTTCGATATTGCCTGCATGACGACTTTGCCGGTCGAAAGGGTGCTGGCGGAATGTTTGTCAAAATTGAATGCACTGCCGTCAGATCTTGCCCAATTAGGTGCTTTTGATCGTGGGACAGGAATAGAGTGAAGTGTTTTTACGGAAAACAAAAGGTTCGTTCCTGAAGCATCTCTTTCTCCCTAAACTTTCATCTCTTGCATCGACAGTCGGCCCCCCCCCGGCAAATCATGGAGAGAATCTTGATCCTCCAGATTAAGCTGTAGATCTGCCCAAAGGAGAAAATACCTCTGTAGATCTCGGCAGTCTCTTCGGCATTTGCGGAGAGGGAGTAATAATGTTTGCCATATTTCCGCGGTCGATTCGACCGAGGTGGACCAAAATGATCGCACAGGCACACATTCCTATGAAACCCTGGCTAAAGCTTCCAAATGTAGTGAAAAATCCGATCGATCCTCCGGCAAGATTAGAAAACAAAAAAACCTTTAAGGGGAAAAGCGGTGAACCTGTATCCATATTGTTACCGAAGGTGAGACGACCGATTGTCCAAATCATGGTACCGTTTAGAATAATAAAAGCTATGCCGCCAATGATGCCTACTGCGTCATAGAGGCTGAGCCAGCCAACATGCAAATTTTTACTAACTATAAATGATTTAATCGTATAATAGCCTGGATCACTCACTCCGGGGGTTTTAGCCATTGCATCATATGCTTCAGGTTCGCTCGCATCAAAAGAAAATCCATTACCTATCCATGGACTTTTATATAAATATTCAGCGATATAAACTCGCTTGATCTGTGCTCGAAAATCATTGGAAGACTCCCCGCTTTCTATTACATCCAGATCCCATTGGCCCGGTAAAAATGACAGGGTACGTTGTACGCTACCGGGCAACTTAATTCCCGCAGGATGGTCATCCTGGATGAAAATCATTCCAAGCGGAACGAGAACAAATAGGGGCAATATAATGAGCACTCGCCACCGGCAATAACATACGGCTCCAAAAAAGGTAGTCAGGGCGAAGGTTAGCAACCCGTTGCGATACCCACCACTAAGAGTCGTGTATAAGCATAAAAATGACAAAATGATGATAATCCAGCGCTTGGGTCGCCACCATGTATTAATAGGAAAATAGGCGACCAGTATCCCCTGCAAAATTCCACCTATTCCAAGGAAGGCTAAGTTTCGTTCCGTATCGCTCGAGTCCATTAATCCTACGGATTCCATGTAAGCGTTCATATTAACATTGCCTGAAACATAGAAGAGGTAAGGCGCCAGGCTGGGGAAATAGGTCGTTAGGATAAAAGGCACGGATGCCAAACATGTAAGGAAAAAACACCACCAGGGTACGCGACTCCAAAAAGTGGCCGATGGACTGGGTATATTGATTGCGCAAATGTAGACCACAAAAGACAAAATAATCAACAAGCCCTGGCGTGATCCTTCCTGGCCGCCGCCCATAACTTTCAGGCTGTGATCATGTATGAGCACAATCGCAGCAATAACCAGCATGGGAAACAAGAACAAGCGAGGTCCTCCGTCGAGTGGCCTTCTTTTGAGCGCAACATAATTAATGAGAAAATAGAGGACGGTTGTCAGGCTGAATACCTCAAGCGGGGTAAAGCCTAGCGGCAGAAAATTGAGCGTTCCTCCAAAGTAGGTGCCGAGATATGGAAAGGCGGCGATTCTGTCTTTTACCAAAAAGAAAATGGCGAAGAGAAAGACAATTGCAGCAAATGAAAGAAGGGCTATTTGATTGACTTCAAAAGTAAGGATGATCAGGTACGGCCCAAGGATCATGCCCGCAACAACGAGCAATCCATTGATGATTGTTCGCTCGCTAAGCATGCCGATTAGATATCTTGATGAAGTTACCCGTCACATCATCAAGCTAGCCCTGCCAGACGTCTCATCAAGCGCGAATTGGTCCACTTTTGCTCTCTCCAGTCAGGTTCCCGAAGCAAAAGTCCGTTTCAGTTTGTTACGGAAAGGTCCTCCGATTTCTTCACCTAAGGTGAAGATTTTTATCCTCTGCTGCGACAATGGTCGGGAGCAACTCTTTAAGTGGGTATCGGCTCAATGCAAAATTTGAGCGTGAAAACGCAAAGTATGTCCGTAACCTCGAAGCAACCATGGCGCTTTTAGTTGATCGAGTGGAATTTTCTCGGGTAGACAAAAAGCCCGTCGATTGGGTTGGACTTTGGATTCTACTCTCAGCTTGGTGCACGTTTTCTGGGTGGACGTTGTCCCTGTTTGGAATTCTCAATCAATGGGGTTACGGGGCTTCCTTTCTCTTCTTTCTGGGCTTTCTATGGTTTTTTCGACAACCGCTCGGACTCTCAAAACGGAGCTTGGCCTCTTTTAGATTCCGGCGATTTAAATCGCGCCACTGGTTGCCCCAAATATGGCTGTTTCTCACGGTCCTGATTTTTATTGGGGGGCTCGTTCATCACCCCAACAATTACGATTATCTAACGTATCGGTTCCCTCGTCTGCTCAACTGGTGGTGGGAACAAAAGTGGCATTGGATCATTACGCAGAATGAGCGAATGGACTTAACGGCTACAGGCTTCGAGTGGCTCATGGCTCCCATATTCGTCTTTTTTAAGACAGACCGGTTGTTCTTTCTGATTAACATAGTCTCATTTCTGCTCTTTCCAGGACTTATTTTTTCGGTCTTTTCTAGAATGGGAATAAGTAAAAGGATATGTTGGTGGTGGATGTGGCTCATTCCGTCCGGCTATTGTTATATATTACAGGCGGGGAGTGTTTGTAGTGATTCATTTGCCGCAGTTTATGTGCTTGCAGCCTTTTTATATATTCTCAAGACGGATGAAGAAAGGGCCCCTGGTCCGTCCAATTTCTTTTATTCGTGCCTTTCTTTCGCCTTGGCCACCGGTGCAAAAATTTCAAACCTTCCCCTGGCGTTGCCTTGGGCCATCGCCGTTCTCATGCGGCGAAGATTCCTTTTCAAAATCAACCCTTTCATTTTGGCCGGGATTATTTTTATCAGCAGTTGTGTGTCATATCTTCCAAACGCATTTTTCAACACATATTTTACCGGGTCGTACACGGGAGATCCCCATGATGAGGGACGAATGCAGTTGGCTAATCCGGTGGTTGGTCTAATCGGAAACTTCCTTCTTCTTGGCGTCGATAATTTGAGACCCCCGATCTGGTCAACGCAAATACCGATAAATGCGGTCTTGCCCTTGCGATTGAAGGAATATCTGGACCTCAATTATCCGCGATTGGGAATTTATGCCACTGCCTTGGACCAGATTCAACTAGAGGAGTCGGCCGGACTGGGATTAGGCGTGACAGCCAGTGTTCTTTTAATGATCGGGCTAAGATGCTGGGCGGGCCGCTTTCGGACGGATCTGATGACGAGATTGAAATGGAAGGCCCTGCCGATAATTATCGGGGCTTGGGTGGCTGTGCTTGTTCTTGTCGGCAAGTTGGCGAGCGAAAGCATGGCGAGACTATTTACCCCTTATTATCCTATTTTGATAGCCGGGGTATTGATCTTGATCGCCCTTGACGGGCGCATCATTCGGTTTTTTATCGTTAGACTTTTCGCCGGTATCGCGATGGGCATTTCACTCCTCTTGATCGTCATTAGCCCGGCCCGACCTCTTTTCCCGACCGATTGGGCGGTCTCTGCCGCCGCCCGGCTAGCGCCTTCCTTCAGTGGACGCGTGGAACGGGTTTATAGTGTCTATGGCTCGCGCTACGATGCGATGAAAGAACTGCGCATTCTTCTCCCGGCAAATGAAAAATTTGTCGGTTGCATTCAAACGGGGGACAACATGGAAGCTCAGCTTTGGCGTCCCTATGGATCGCGACAAATCATCGACGTCTTTCCAGACCAGACACTCGATCAGTTGAAAAGCGAGCATATCCACTTGATCGTCGCGAACGATTACGCCATCAAATATAAGTACCGGACGACCATCGACGAACTGACTAAAAAATGGTCTGCCACTGTTGTCGCGACAAGGGAATTGACCCTGCGGGCGACAGCCGGTCCGGGGACGTGGTATATCATTGCGTTGCCCTAAGAGAGGCAACGGTTGTGCTTAGTCATTCAGCATTTCCATCGTATAAACGAGATTGCGTTCTCCATCGTTGTCTCCACGGACGAACGATTGCACTTCGAGAGAATTTTTCTAAGCTGGACTGACATGAGAGTCTTGGTCTTTGCCCACACTCCCCCTCCTTTTCACGGGCAAAGCTACATGGTCCAGCTGATGCTGGAAAACTTGGAAAAATCCGGCACGGGTACCGGGGAACATCCGATTCTTTTTCATGTCAACGCCCGATTGTCCGATGGATTGGATGACATTGGCGTCTGGCGCATCGGGAAGCTTTTTCGGTTGATTGGATATATTCTTCAAGCTTGGTGGATGCGTTGGAAATACTCCCTGGAAGCCTTTTACTATGTGCCCGCTCCTCCCGCCAAGCGCGGGGCCCTTTATCGGGACTGGCTCGTGCTTGGCTTGGTGGCGCCTTTTTTTAAGATCAAAATATTTCACTGGCACGCGCCCGGGCTGGGCCAATGGTGCAGAGAGGCATCATCATCCGGATTGATCCATCACCTGGAAGCATGGCTGACATGCCGGCTTTTCTTCCGGCATGATTTGTCCTGCGTCTTGAACGAGTGGGGCCGCCGCGATGCCGAAGTGTTTTCTCCCCGGCATATCGCCGTCGTGGCCAACGGCATTCTCGATCCCTGTCCTGATTTTGCATCTACCGTGCTCCCTCGGCGGCTTCTACACCACCGCGAGCGAGCTCTCGGTCAGGAAGAAAGCCCGGCCTCTTTTCAACTGCTTTACCTCGCCCACGCCACTCGGTCCAAAGGGATATTCGACGCGATCGACGCGGTCTCGCTGGCCAACGCTCAACTAAAACAGAATCGAGGCGGATGGCGAATGCGCCTCGTCGTGGCGGGAGCCTTTCTTAATCGCGAAGAAGAACAGGCTTTTCGCGATCGCATCAGCCGGGATGATTTGCGACTGAAATCGCACGAGCAGGAATCCAGCGCCGTCATTTATGCAGGATACGCCGGCCCTGATGAAAAGGATCGCCTCCTGCGGGAATCGGACGCCTTGTGCTTCCCCAGCTTCTACCCCAACGAAGGCCAGCCTGTCTCGGTCATCGAGGCGCTCGCTTACGGAATGCCCGTGCTCGTGTCCCGTTGGCGCGCGCTTCCCGAAATGCTCTCCCCCTCTCTTGCTCATCTCGTTGACGCGTCCGATCCGGCCGCGCTCGCCAAAGCGCTGGTTCCTTTTGCCGGGGAAATGCGGTTTGAGGAATATCGAAAATACTACTTGGATCATTACGCACTCACCGCCCATTGCGAATGCATGCGGGCAGCCTTCCTTTCAGTAACCCCTACCTGATTCATTCCCGGCCTCCGCCACGAATCCCGGCTGGATACGGCGCCTATTTTGAAACCACGCTCTCGCTGACTTGAAGAATGGTGATCATGTTTCGGCTTGCGCCCTGTCCCAGGCAGATCAGATAGCCCTTGGTATTGACCGGGCTTACCGGAACCCGTAATTCCACTTCATGCGCGGCATCACGCTGCTCAGCAAAGAGCTCGATGTAGTAGCGCATCGCCTTTCCCTCCTGCGTATGACCCATGAAGAGATCGACATACCGATTGCCCACGAGTTTTGCGCTCGGCTGCCCAAAAAAACTGCAGAGAGCCTCATTCACGTAAGTGATGTAACCGGCCGCATCCGAAATAACCATGGGTGCCGGTAATTTCCTGAGAACGCCCTGGATGTGGTTAAGAGTTTTCTCCGATTCCTCCCGATGATAGCTCAGATAAACCGCCATGACGCAGACCACGGAAAAGAGCCCAAAACGTTGAAAAAACCAAAAATAAGGGTGCTCTGCCGGGTGTCGAAAAGTACCTAGAAACCAATTTGTGGCGTAGAAATCCAAAACACAATAAAGAATGGCTATACAGAGAACAACCCACGCCTTCTGACGCAAGGAGAGCCACATCAGGATAAGTCCCAGGCAAAACGGAGTGCTGAACGTGCTGGGATCAAGTGGATCGATGACAAATACCACCAATAGCGCCAACGTAATAGCAACGATAAAAGCGAGGAGAGGTGATAACTTCATGGGTCTAATACAATAAATGTAGTGAAGACATTACGCCTATCGCCATCCATGTCACGCCTTAGTCGCAATAATTCTCGCAAAAAAAATGGAGACGATGCAAGAGAGTTTCAGCGGTTTATAGTTTGTGCGGCCATTTAAATCCAAGAAAAGAAACGGTGCGCGTAGCTCGCTCGTCTGTGCTGGATAACGTATAAAGCCGGGCAGTGACGGAACGCGGCCAGTAGGCACCATTGAAAAGCTTGCTGAGGCGGTGTCTCAAAATAAAACCGAACCGGAACAAGCGCATATAAGTCGGCATCTCCCGTTGCCAGATTTCGGTTTCCGTCAAGGCAAGGCTGGATTGTCCCAGGTTCTTGTCCGTGATGGTAAAGACCGCCAAAGGTTCTTCAACTACCGCCATCGGAATTCCCATCTTCAACAGATCGACAATCCACACCGCGTCGGCGATCGCTCTCCACCGGGTATCCAGGTTGAAGCCACGCTCCAAGACAGACCGGCGCACGAAGGTGGAGCAGGACAACGTATTTAGATGGGAAAGGTGCACGTGGCCTATGTTCGGAGGAACGGTCCTGCGGTAGGAAAGCAGCGAGCCGGTGTTGCCAACCAGGAGGGCGTCGCCAAAAAGCACATCCACTTCAGGATGATTTTCAAAGTAACGGGCTACCTTGGCCAGAGTACCCTCCAGATATTGCTCATCACTGTTCAACCAGCAAACGATATCTCCAGTCGCCCGGGCAAAACCGCGATTGATCGCATCATACATACCCGAGTCCGCCTCGACGTATAAACGGGCCTTCGAGTGCTCACGAACCCATTCCTCGAGCTCTGGTCCAGACTGGGCGTCCTGTATGATATGCTCCACCTCGACGCCTTTTTGGTCGGCGACCGAAGCAACGCAGAGCTTTAACCAGGGGAGCTGTTTGTAGCTCGGAGTCACCACGCTGATTTTCGTTGGAGCGGAGTTAGGCTCCGACGATCGAGACACTTCGGACTTTTGGAAACTTCCTATCGATAGGACCGGGCCGCGCCAACGACGATAGAGCGCTAGCCCAACCATGGGAAATACCCCGTAAACCACGGGAATTAATTGTTCCGAGTAAAAACGATGTGCTTTGCAATACGCTTTGTCGATCAACACCTCCAGGCGCCCCGGCGGATTCGCGCTGGCATCCGGCCAATAGCGACGACTGGTCAATTGATTTTGGAACTTTGCTTTCCACCGGTGGAGATAACGTCCCGCCTTGCCGGAGAGCTCGCCTTGAACAGGCGGCGGGGAATCGGCGTTTTGCATCACGCTGCCGGACCGGGCCTTGTCCTGATGCTCCCCGGGCGGGAACATGCTGTAATCCGCCCTTTCCAACGCGAGCATTTCCGGTTCATACGGAATTTCGAGAAAATCGCAGATTGGCCTGAGGATGGATTCCGGGTTCTCGACCAGGTTTTCACAACAGAAATCGAAAATCGGTGTCCCCTGGCTACGTAGATAAAGGACGTCCTCCTGCATTTGTTCGAATCCGACCAGGGACCGGAGCGGCAGGGAACGGCTACGGAAAAAATAATCCTTTTTCCCGGCGCTAATAATGCTGGAAATGACGGCTTTGGGCTCTCTCCAGATCACGATGAATCGGGCCTGCGGATAGTGACGGGCCAACAAGGGAAGACTGTTGTAATAGCTTGGTGACTTTTCGCCGATATAGAGTCGATCGGGGCCGGCATGTTGCTGGTAAAGGATATTGGCCGCTTCATGCGAGTGACGAACCTGGTTCCAGGAGGGTTGAGCTTTGAGCTTGTGTCGCCGGATGCACGAGTTGTAAAAATCGAGCCGCTTCCACCATTTCAAGTCATAACGAGAAGAAACAGCGACCAGCGAATTGGCCAGCAAATCCGCCTCGTAAAGCAGTCGGACCTGGGGATGCAGATTCAGGAAGCTGTAGAGAAGCGACGTTCCCGAACGAAAAAATCCGACGACAAATAGTTGACGCTGGGGAAGCTCGCTCATGAATTTGGAATTGATGACACCGAAGGCCACTTCCAGCCCAAGGTCAATCGATTAAAAGACCGCCGCAACGGCAAGGAATCGCGGGTAAACCAGGCAGAGTCAAGGATTCGGGCCCGATAAGCTCCCTGCCTCCATTTTTCCAACACATGCCACCCCATTACCAGCGGCAAAGCCAGCCGAATTCCGAGCGCGTAACTTTGTTCCCATCGCCTGCGCTCATCTGCGAGCGCGCCGTGCTGGCTTAGGTTTTCCCCGGTAAAAGCAAACAGGGCCAGGGGTTCCTGCAAAACTGAGGTCCGGTACCCTCGATTCAGGAGTTCCAGAACCCACGCTTTATCACCGATAATTCTCCACGAAGGATCGAAAAGCACGCCATCCTCCACCACTTTTCGCCGGAAAAACGTACTGCAGGTCAGAACACCCAAAGGTCGCAACAACGTATGCCAGCGCAACGGAGTCACCGCCCTTCGATATGATAATGGACGCAACTCAGCATCGGCCAGAATGGCATCGCCAAAAACCACATCGATTTCGGGATGCTTGTTAAAATAGTCGCCAACTTTGCGCAGAGCCCCCGGCAAATACTGCTCATCGCAATTCAGATAGGCGCAGATTTCTCCCCGGGCCCGGCTCAGGCCGCGATTGATCGCATCGTACATTCCGTTATCAGGTTCAACCGTGACCTTCACCCTAGGATGGGACTTCATCCATTCCTCGACGCCCGGGCTCCCGGCGTCCTGCACCAGATGCTCTAAGTCCACGCCTTGGTCTGCGATCGATGCCGCGCACAACCCAAGCCAATCCAATTGGCGAAAGCTGGGTGTGATGATCGAAAAGAGCATGGAACGGGTGATCAGGAACGGGGAAGTTCGCTTGCGACGGATAGAGCCGTCGCCACGCGATCGGCCACGATGTTCCAATTGTGGCGGGCAGCCAGTTTATCCGCCCAAGCCTGCAACTGCTCAGGACGAACCGCCAGGGCCTGCCGGAGGGCCGCCGCAAAGCTTTCGTAACTCGCATTGTCGAACGAGTAACCACAATCACCCATCACTTCGCGGCTGGCGGGGATGTTCGAGAAAACCGGACACCCTCCTGCCAGCGCAGCCTCGACGGGCGGTCGGCCAAAACCTTCATAATTGGAAAACGACACCACCACCCGCGCGCGCGCCATCAACGCTCGGAATTCCATTTCTGGCAGGATGGTGTGTCGCCGCCAGCCCGGATGTGAGGGCATTTCCAATTTTTCCGGAAACGAGCCAATCCAGTGAATTTGTTCGCCAAACGGATTCTCCCGGCACCAGCGATCCAGAAACTCCACAGCCTGACGGGTGAGTTTATGCGGAAATCGGCTCGTCGGGATGACGATGTCGCGACGTTCCTCTGTCGGTGCCGTCACCGGACGTTCAAAGCCTTCGCCGCAGCAAACCAGGCGTGGAACGCGCCAGCCTTTTTCCCGGGCCACCCGCGTAATCTCATTCAGGGTAAATTCGCTGGGTGTAAAAATAACTTCCGACTCCCGCACGGATGCGCGGAATCCGGCGCGAAAATACGCCGCCTCATACCGGGGCACTGCATGGGGATAATGCCGGTCGTAGTGGTCCTGCATCGCGTCATGCACGAAGGTGGCCAGCCGCACCGGGCAGCGGCGGAAAAAGGAGGCAAAGCCCTTGGGCAGGAAAAGCCACTCGTTGCCCGTTCGCCGGGCGAACGAATAGACGCCGAATTGGTCCCACCAGACCCGGCCCGGCCCGTGGTCGTCCGCCAGGTCATGCTGCTCGATCGTCGTTCCAGACGGCGGAGTAAATCTTTCAAGCAGCGAATGATTTGAAAGCGCCGTCAACCGTCCGCATTCCGGCCGGGTCGCCAGCGCTTGCAGCAGGCCTACGGAGACATTGAGGATGCCGATCGATTTTGCGCGCGCGAAGGACTGGTCCGCCAGCGAGTAGGTGATCGAAAGTTTTTTTGCCGGTGGTTCCATGAGGGATGAGCGCCTGTTCAACAGACGATTCACCAACCCTATCGTACAAACTGCGCGATGGGAGTAAAGCGCGTCGCCAATCTGTTGCTCGCTAATGACCGGGCCAACTCCCCGCCCCCGGACTTGCATTCAGTGGCCCAGTCGCTAAAATAGCCTATGATCCAAATCGGGGGAAGGCTCCTGCATCGCTGGTGGCTTCCCTTGGCGAGCGCCGC
>Ga0207060_10364_pt1 | contig 12805 bp, 14 predicted proteins | sample Alteio_BWMinCont_30_FD_153270 | JGI IMG/M metagenome (GOLD analysis project Ga0207060, IMG submission 153270) | Enriched cells from forest soil in Barre Woods Harvard Forest LTER site, Petersham, Massachusetts, United States -... | ecosystem: Environmental > Terrestrial > Soil > Temperate forest >...
TTTACCATTGGCCGCAATCAAAAAAGGGCTTTATTTTATTGGTTCCTGATTTCCCTTATTGCAATCCCGCTTTACTTTTTAAAGGTTGAACGTGATGTTTTAACCTACGTTATTGCAGTATTCGCATTCTCATCGGTTTGGCTGGTAGGCTATTATATTTACGAATACCGGAATTATTTTTATGCTGATAAATACACGGTGCTTTTCGGGTTGGGAATACTCCCTTTGATTTCGAGGATGCAGTTTTCTGCCAACTTTTATGACCCGCTTAAGTATTTTATCTTCTCGATATTTGCTATTCCCTTTTTCAGGTATTGTTTACAACTACCCCCCGCCGGCAAAAAGATCAAAATGATTTACTTGATAATTCCGCATATTATTTTTGTTGTTGCTGCATTGACAATCCGTTATATGCCATTAACAAATGCTATCGTTTACAGTACATTGCCCTACGTTTACATGGGCATTATGTATGTTATTGAGCGGTTAAAAATAAAAGAGAGGGTGCTGAATTTAATAAACACATCCGGCAGTATTATGGGTAAATATTCGTACCCGCTGTACATCAGCCATTATACTGTCCTGTTTATTTTTTCTAAGTTAATTCATAACGTGCTGCTCTATGCCATTGTTAGCTTACCTTTTATTGTAGCAATTGCATACGCGCTCGAAAACTGGCTGCAGCCCGCCGTTATGCGTTATTTTAACAAACGGAAACAGGCCGCTGAAATAGTTGCCAACCCTCAATTATACTTGTCTGTTACACATACAGTTCCCGTTCATGCGGAGAGTGTATAAAACTGGCTTTTAATATATTTAATCAAATCAGCATCCTAATTAATATTGCAGATAGCAAATAACAAAAAATAGTTACTTTTGCCTATCTGCATGAACGATTTGGATAACAATTACACCGATAACAGTTTTAACCTGTACCAGGCATACAGTTATACTTTATTATTGCAGCTTGAGGCAAGTTCATTCGGCTATGCGGTTGTTCATCAAAACCGTTTATTGGTATCTGCCCAAAACTGCGATCTCAATGAACTTGCCCACCCCATCCAATTAAGCGAATTGTTAACTGCCACTTATAAAAAGGTGATCATAGGCTTGCCTGCATTAGCGCTTACCCTTGTGCCCAAAAGCTTGTTCAGTGTGGACCATGCCGGCGAATTTGCCCGTTTCCTTGATGTAAAAGAGACTGAAAAAGTGTTTGCCCAAACGCTTGACGATCAAAATATGATTGTTTACAAAACAGACGGGGAACTTGTGGAAGCGATTGAAAGGTTTGGACTACAAAACACAGTTTACACTGCGCAAGGCTGGATAAAAGCAATTGAAAAAAGCAATCCGCCCGATACTTGTTTATTTCTTGAATTAGGAAAAAATACAGTGCAGTTTTTATATTTTTCCTCTGGCAGCCTGCGTTTTTACAATACATTTGAATTCAGGAGCGAGGATGAGCTGGCATATTTTACCTCGTTTGTTGCCGATGAGCTTAAATTAAAACCCATGCAAACAACCCTTGTTTTAAGCGGTGATATTGCTATCGGCGATAAATGCATGAGGCGGCTTGCCGATTTTTATCCGAGAATTGAATTGAACTGGCTGAAAATACTGGATCTGCCAGGTCAGCTGCCTGCACATAAACTATTGGCACTTGCCGCTTTATCGTTATGCGGATCATCGGAGGCAGTTTAAGGGGATTACGGCTCAATCCGCCAAAGAACCTGCCTGTACGTCCCACCACCGACCTGGCTAAGGAAGCTTTATTTAATATCCTGCAAAATCAAATAGCATTCGAAGACATTAAAGTGCTCGACCTCTTTAGCGGTACAGGAAACATCTCACTGGAATTTGCTTCACGCGGCGCTCCACAGGTAGTGTCCGTCGACCGGGGTATACAATGCGTACGTTACCTTAAGGATATGGCCCGCCAGCACGGGTTAGGCAGTATAAAGGTTCACAAGGATGATGTATTTAAATACTTGCAGCACGAAACCGATCAATTCGACCTGATATTCGCCGATCCGCCCTACGACCTTAACCGGATACCTGATTTGCCAAAGATCATTTTTGAAAAAGAAATGCTTTTACCCGGCGGCCTGCTGATAGTCGAGCATCAATCCATGCAAAATTTAAGCAACCACCCCACATTCGTTGAGCAGCGGAAATATGGGCATTCTTCGTTTTCCTTTTTCAAAGCTGTTAAATAGCTTTATTCGCCTTACGGGGTTAATTTCCTTAACTGCGGCTGTAATATTGTAATATATACAATACAACGCTTAAAATAATATAAAAAGTACATTTAAAAAACATTGTGCTAATTTGGATTAGTTAATTTTACCTTAACAACGCAAACCGGAGTTTTGACCTGTGGTTTTGATTTGAAACTTATAAAAAGGGGAATAATTGCTGTTAGATAATCACGGAAGAAAAATCAATTACCTGCGGCTTGCGGTAACGGACAGGTGCAATCTGCGCTGCTTTTATTGCATGCCCGAAGAAGGCCTGCAGTGGCTATCGCGTAGGGAATTGATGACTTACGAGGAAATGCTGCAAATATGTTCTTTACTGGTAAAAATGGGTATCGAAAAGATACGCATAACCGGGGGCGAGCCATTTGTCCGAAAGGATATTATGCAGTTTTTAACTGCGCTGTCGAAGTTGGCGGGGTTAAATGAGCTTACCATCACCACTAACGGCGTGTTAACGGTGCCGCACGTGCAGGAATTAAAAAAGATCGGGGTAAAGTCGGTAAACCTGAGCCTTGATACTTTGGATGCCGGCAGGTTTTTTAATATAACCAGGCGGGACGAGTTTTCGGATGTGATGAAAACACTGGATGAACTGTTAAAACACGACATCGAAGTAAAGATAAACGCGGTGGTTATGGATGGTAAAAACACGGAGGACATTATCCCGCTGGTTGAGCTGACAAAGGATTTGCCGGTAAGTGTTCGTTTTATTGAAGAAATGCCATTTAACGGCGACGGTCATGTGTACGGTGGTCTGCAATGGGACTATGTCAGAATTTTAGAGGAGATCAGCAGCGGGTACCCGGAAATTAAGAAACTGGTTGATCCGCCATATTCTACCTCGTATAACTACCAGGTTCCCGGCCATAAGGGGAGCATAGGCATCATAGCCGCTTATTCACGTACCTTTTGCGGCACTTGTAACCGCATCCGTATTACGCCGACTGGCGAATTAAAAACCTGTTTGTACGATGACGGGGTAATGAATATCAAAGACATGTTAAGGCACGGAGTTAATGATGATGATATAAACAAGGCATTATTAGGGGCGTTTGGCAACCGGCCAAAAGATGGCTGGGAGGCCGAACGCTCGAGGGTTGAACATGCTGGCGTACATGAGTCGATGGCTACCATTGGCGGATAAATATAAAATAAAACAGAGCAGTGGTATGATAACTGTTGAAGAAGCAGACAAGATAATTTTAGAGCATGTAACGGATTATGGCGCAGAGATCGTTCCGTTTGAGCTTGCATTAGGCAGGGTTCTGGCCGAAGATATAAAAGCCGACAGGGATTTGCCACCGTTTGACAGGGTAACCATGGACGGGATAGCTGTGCATTACGATGCCATTGAAAGCGGGATCAGCACATTTCGCATAAAAGCGGTACAGGCGGCAGGCGACCACCCGATTGAAATTGAGGAGCAAAATGAATGCGTGGAGATAATGACCGGTTCGGTTTTGCCAGGATCTTCGGACACTGTAATCAGGTACGAAGACCTCGAATTGAGGGCCGGCTTGGCTACTCTGGTCACCAACGAAATAAAAAGAGGCCAGAATATACACTACAAGGGCAACGATAAAAAACAACACGACCCCGTGGCGCATATTGGCGATTTGGTGACGCCTGCCATTATTGGTTTAGTGGCATCGGTAGGTGAAGCGGAGTTGAGGGTAAAAAAAATGCCCCGTGTAATGATCATTTCATCAGGCGATGAACTGGTAGCGGTACACGAAACGCCAACGCCATACCAGGTGAGGCGCTCAAACGGCTATACAGTCAAAGCTGTTTTAAAACAGCACGGTTTGGAAGCCGATACGCTGCATATCCCAGATGAACCCGATGTCATCAAAGCTCAATTGAAAAACTGCCTTGAAAATTATGATGTGCTGTTATTAAGCGGCGGTGTTTCAATGGGTAAATTTGATTATATACCGAAAGCATTGGAGGAATTAAACGTAAACCTGCTGTTTCATAAAGTGCAGCAGCGGCCAGGCAAGCCTTTCTGGTTTGGCAGGCACGATGATGGCCGGTTGGTTTTCGCTTTCCCCGGTAACCCTGTGGCTACGTTTATGTGCCTGTATCGATATTTTTTGCCCTGGTTGCAGGCTTCGCTGGATATTAAGGTAAACCTGCCGGTGTACGCGGTATTGGACAGACGCGTAAGCTTTCAACAGCCGTTAAAATACTTTATGCAGGTAAAGCTTTATAACAACCAGTATTGCCAGTTAATGGCGGGCCCGGTTGAAGGAAACGGTTCAGGAGATTTTGCTAACTTAGCGGATACAGATGCGTTTATGGAGCTGCCGCTGGAAAGGAATGAGTTTAAGAGGGGCGAAGTCTTTAAAGTGTGGCGTTTCTGAACACGATTTTAAAGATTTTATGGATTTACAAGATGTGAATTAGCTAAATCTTGTAAATCCGTAAAATCCTCAAAATCGTGTGAATAATCGGTGAAATCAAAATATAATCTGTGTAATCTCAGGCGAATGATCACTCATATTGACAAGCAGGGTAACCCAACTATGATCGATGTGACCGGAAAACTGGTTTCGCGCCGAACGGCCACTGCTCGGAGCATAGTTTCTTTGCCCGGTGAGGTGCTGGCACATTTAACAGACGGCGATCTCCAGACAAAAAAAGGTTCGGTGTTTCAAACCGCAATAATTGCAGGCATTATGGCTGCCAAAAAAACGGGCGATTTGATTCCGCTTTGTCACCCGCTTGGTTTGGATAATTGTAATATTACCATCAGTTTAAATGAAACAAATGAGGTAGTTATTGATTGTACTGCAAGTATTACTGCAAAAACAGGTGTGGAAATGGAGGCGCTTGTTGGCGCATCAATCGCGGCATTAACGGTTTATGATATGTGCAAGGCCATGAGCCACGATATTGTGATCAAAGAAACAAAGCTGCTGTCAAAAACGGGAGGTAAACGTGATTTCAAAAGAGCATAAAAAACATACTGACCTTGTAAGGCCGTCGTACGGCAATTTTAGCCGGAACGAATGGGCCATTGTGGGTGGGCCATGCACCATCATCAAGCAATTGGCCGATCAAATCATCAGCGCTTTGTCGCCGGTTTATAAATGCGCTTATGTAGATACTGCACATAACGACGATATTATCGTACAGCCCGGCCGTCTGGCCAGCGGAGCGGTTTTGGACTATACCGACCAGGTAAATTACCGCCAGCTAAACTATCAAACAGAATTCAACACGTTTAAGTTAAGGGAAACATTTGCCGGCGCCGACCTGGTAATTGCCAACGGCAACCACCACCAGGCAAAAGCGCAGGTTGTTATTATTTATAATAATAAAAGAGCGTCCCTGCAAAAACGTATGGAGCAGTTGACCAATGTACAAATGATATTGCTGGCTGATGACGCCGACGAGGTTTTCGATTTTATAAAAGAAGCCGTACCAAACTGGCAGGATATACCGCTTTACCGGCTCGATGAAACCGGGAAGATCATCGCGTTTTTTGAAAATCGGATGCAGCACGCTAAACCGGCCCTCAATGGCCTGGTGCTGGCAGGCGGCAAAAGCGAGCGCATGGGTTTTGATAAAGGTGGCGTAAACTGGCACGGAAAAGAACAGTGTTACCACATGGCTGACTTGCTAAAACCATTTTGTAAGAATGTATTTATCTCCTGCCGGGCAGACCAGCAATCGGAAATTGACCGCCAATATTCAAGCTTGCCGGATACCTTTACAGGACTGGGGCCGTACGGGGCGATATTATCCGCCTTCCGCGAAAAGCCCGATAGTGCCTGGCTGGTTGTGGCTTGCGACCTGCCTTTAGTGAGTGAAAAAACATTACAACAGTTAATGGATAACCGGGATACTTCAACCATAGCCACGGCCTATCAAAGCAGTTTTGATGATTTCCCCGAGCCGTTGATCACAATATGGGAGCCTAAAAGCTACCCGGTGTTGCTTTCGTTCCTTTCGCAAGGCTATTCATGTCCCCGGAAGGTTTTAATTAATAGTGATATTACCTTGTTAAAGGCCCCGAGTCCCGACGAACTGACCAATGTAAATACCCCCGAAGACCTCGAAAAGGCTAAACTTTTGCTCCACCAAATACCAGTGCAATGAACCCCGATTTTTTACGATACAGCTGCCAGATAGCTTTGCCGGGCTTTAATGAAAGCACCCAGCGGCTTTTGCAAAATGCAAGGGTGCTGGTGGTAGGGGCAGGGGGGCTGGGTAGTCCTGCGGCACAGTATTTAGCGGCGGCCGGGGTAGGCACACTGGGTATGGCGGACTTTGATACTGTTTCGATAGGTAATTTACACCGGCAGATATTGTTTTCCCCGGCTGATGTCGGCCTGAAAAAAGTTGAGGTGGCCTGCGGGCGTTTGCAAAAGCAAAACCCGGGCATCCAATTGGTGTCGCATGATGTGCGCATTACCTCGCAAAATGTAATGGATATCATAAGTCATTATGATATCCTGGTGGATGGTACCGATAATTTTGATACCCGTTATTTATTGAACGATGCCGCAGTATTGGCAGGCAGGCCCGTGGTTTATGGCGCTATTTACCAGTATGAGGGCCAGGTGGCCGTTTGGAATGTTAAAAAGGAAAATGGCAAAGCATCACCCAATTACCGCGACCTTTTCCCGAAAGTGGACGCCACCCAGATACCCAATTGCGCCGAGGGCGGCGTGATCCCCACCCTGGCAGGCATCATCGGCTGCATCCAGGCCAACGAGGTGATTAAATACATCACCAAAACCGGCGAATTGCTTGCAGGCAAAGTACTTGTTTTCGATGCCCAAACCCTTCAAAGCCGCATCATTAAAATAGGCGAGACGACCAATACCCATATTACCCGATTAGTTGAAACCGTTATTCCCCCAACGATTTCTGTCGCCGAGCTAAAGCAGGGCATCGCCGAAAATTCGATCCAGCTGATAGATATCAGGACTGAGCAGGAACGCGAAGATTTTAACATCGGCGGCAAACACGTGCCGTTGGATCAGCTTTATGGCTATATTGATAAGATGGACAAGGACACCAAAACCGTGCTATACTGTGCATCAGGCAAAAGGAGCGGGGAAGCGGTTAAGGTTATCAAAAAGAAATTCCCGGAGGCGGATGTGTTTTCTTTGGATGGGGGATTGAAAGCATGGGACGAGGCTGGTTGAACCGGGATTCAACGGATTTTAGGATTTCCCGGATGGATAGTTTTTTTATTCATCCTAAAAAATCTAAAAAATCCCTAAATCCGCTGAATCCCGGGTCTGACAATCACGGATGCGCCGCCACCCAAACCTCGCCATCCTCAAATATTTCTTTTTTCCATATCGGGACGGTTTCTTTAAGGGTGTCGATAATAAACCGGCAGGCCTCGAAGGCGGCGGCACGGTGGGCGGCAGATACAGCTACAATTACCGGCACCTGGCCAACGTTCAATACGCCGGTGCGGTGGTGAACAAGCGCTTTTTGTACCGGCCACTGTTCAAATGCCTGTTTTACTATTTTGTTTATTTCGGCCACAGCCATACGTTCATAGGCTTCAAACTCCAGGCGTAATACAACCTTGCCTTTAGTAGTGTTGCGCACCGTGCCAATAAATACATCGATCCCGCCGGACTCCGGCGACTGTATCCAATCAATACACGATTGAACGTTTAGTAGGCTGGAGGATATTTGGATTTGGGTAGACAATTAGGGTTGTTTTATTGTTTAAACGTGAAGACTAAGTTATGCATTTATTTTGTCAACAATTAAGCAGGGTGAACATAACTTGCTTGACCAAAATCGAGACCAGGTAACTAAAATATATCTAAAATAGGTGAGCCTTTCAACAAAGTTTTTGGAGTTTTAAATAACATATACTATTTTAAATCAAATACATTAAAGAGTAATTTAAACTTATACTTTAGCGCAAGTTTTTCTAATGAATTTACTATTTATAGTGGAGCACTACAATGCTGTTTCCATCAGAAAAATTTAAGAATTGTATATGCTAATATCCCCTCACCCCCCGCTCACCGGCGGAATAATCGCGATCTCGTCCCGCTCATGGATGGTATCGCCTGGCAGGGCGTACTCGTTATTTACGGCTACCATATACGAGGCGAGCTGCTGCAGCCGGGGGTATTGGCGCTCCAGTACATATTGCAGGTTGTATACCGTAGCGTCGTTAGCCAGCTCCAGGGAAATTGAAGAGCCCCCGAAAATATCCTTTGAAATCCCAAACGCCAGCACCTTTATCTTCATGGTTCAAAATTAGGCCAAATTACTATAAAAGGCTAACTTAAAAATGAGATTATTGTTTTGGCGGGATGGTGAATGGTGAGCTGTGAATAGTGAGTTGTGAGTGGATATTCTCGTGGAGCCATCTACTGTCCGCCCGTTGCTAATTATTGCCTCGTGCGATTGTCACTGCTCATCGCCACTCTTTTCTCACGCCTGGGCTTCCTTAAAGCTGTATACCTTTTTCGAAGTTGAAATAATAAAATCGAGCGACAGCCGTCCGGCGCCTTCTATCAGCAGGAAGAGACAGGCCATAATTTGTGCGAAATCCGATCTTGATTCGTGCTCCACTGCCCAAAATCCTATTTTCGGTGCAACCGCGGGCATGGGCAGCGGCGAGGTACCAAGGTATAAAGTGATCTTTGTGGACAATACCGCTACGATCATTTGTATAATAAAATAAAAGGAAACATAACGGGTAAACAATCCAAATAACAGCAGCAAGCCGCCGATGATTTCGCCGGTAGCTACGATATGTGCCGTTGCTTCCGGATAGGGGAAACCTAATTTGGTGAACCTGCCAACGCCCTGGTTAGTGTAAACAAACTTCAATATCCCCTCGAAAAAGAAAACCGTGCCCGCCATTAAGCGGATAATAATTATGGAGGACTTGCCTGTTACGGGCGGATATTGAAACCATTCAAATAGCTCTTTCATTGCGTTTTTTCTTGATAATTTATTAACGGCCAAAGATGTTTATTATCCAAATTTGCCAAAAACTATTTACATCAACCCCTGTAAATACTTGATAAAGCATGTTTTGTCACGCATTTTACTTGGATAATGTAATAAAAATGGAAAGCGGAAAACTCATTTATATATTTGAGTAAGAAAATAGAGTCAAGAATCAAGAGCCAAGAACCAAGACTCAGAAATTCAAGTGGTACGAAAAAGGTGAAAAGTAGGGGCAGTTTCATTCGGTCCAATAAACTTGGGTTAATCTTTTTTGTCCTGGCTCTTGATTCTTGAATCTTGGTTCTAATACCCACATCAAAGAATGAAGTACAAATTAATATATCATATCCTGTTCTGGCTCGGCATATACCTGCTTTGGGTATTTGTTTTTCGCAATTATTCGTTTTCGTTAACCAAAACTGTGTCGGTTGAATTTTGCTACCTGGTGTTTATTACCGCCGATTATTATGTCACTATTTACTTAATAGTTCCGCGGTTTTTAAAGAAAAAGAAGTATGTATTATTTGTTTCATTGTCGGTTGGCCTGATCGCTTTTTCGGCTTTACTGCGGGCTTTGGTATCCATACAAATGAACGTCCACGTATTTCATACCAGGCCCTTGCCCGCTTTTGGTACTTTGTATCTAAACTCCGTAGTAAATATTTTTATATGGGTAGAGCTGTTTTTTATCGGGACCATGATTGCCGACAGGATATACAACCAGCAGCAAATGGCGCTTTTGGAAAAAGAACGCGTGAAGCACGAGCTTGATTTTTTAAAGGCGCAAATTAACCCGCACGCGCTGTTTAACTCATTGAATTCTATCTATGGACACATCGATAAGCAAAACCAAACCGCAAGGAATATTTTGCTGAAATTTTCAAGCCTGCTGCGTTACCAACTGTATGATTGTACCGAAGATAAGATCAGCCTGGAAAAAGAAATGGAATATATCAGGAACTATATCGCCTTTCAGCAGATACGCAAAGAGGAAAATCTAATAGTTAATACGGAGATAAATATCGGGGACGAAACCTACAGCATTGCGCCGCTATTATTGGTAGTGCTTATTGAAAACGCTTTCAAATTTGTTAGCAATTTTACCGACAGGGATAATAAAATCGATATACAAATAAATGTACACGGCGGTCAGTTTACTTTTTATGTTTGTAATACTACCGAACACCGGCAGGCTTTGTCCGCGCTCCTTAACCCCGGCGGCGGCATCGGTATTGTTAATTTAAAGCGCAGGCTTGAATTATTATATCCTGACAAGTACGAACTTGCTTTTAAACAGGAACCCGACAGTTACGAGGCAACGCTAAAACTGGAACTTGCATGAAATTGAAATGTATAATTATTGACGATGAGCCTATCGCCCGCAGATTAATAGAAGAATTTGTTGGCGATATCGATTTTTTAGAACTGGTGGGACAGGCAGAAAATCCCGCAAAGGCAATTACCTTACTCAGTAACAACGTGATCGACCTGATCTTTTTGGATATAAATATGCCCGTGATCAACGGGATCAATTTTTTAAAGAGCTCGAAAAATACGGCGAGCATTATTATGACAACCGCTTATGCCGAACATGCCGTTGAGGCATTTTCATTAGATGTACTGGATTACCTGGTAAAACCAATCCCTTTCGAGCGGTTTTTAAAGGCATGCAATAAGGCCAGGGAAGTTTACGAAACAAAAAAACAAATTGCACAGCCGGCTCAAACCGCTGAGGACCATTTTTTTATTAAATGCGATACCCAGATTGAAAAAGTATTGTACAGCGATCTGCTTTATGCAGAGGCAATGATGAACTATGTGCTATTGTACACCACCACGCGTAAAATGATCGTGTATATCACCCTTAAAAGTTTGGAAGAACAATTGCCGGTAAATCAATTTATTAAAGTCCACAAATCGTTTATCGTAAACCGCGGTAAAATAAAAAGTATCGAAGGCAATATGATAAATATCGGCATCGAGAAAATTACCATCAGCCAGAATTTACGGGAAAAGGTGCTGAATGAAATTTTGAAGGATAGGATGATAAGGAGGTGAGTGGTTGATTAAGTTGATTGAGTTGGATTAAGTTGAATGCAGGGGGGTAAATACGGTTTATAACTTATCAACTCAATCCAACTCAGTCAACTCAACATTAATGCCCATCCGGGAAAGGCACGCCGTTATGACAAGTATTACAGGTTACAACAAGTCCTTCCGCTCCGATCATCGCATGTTTTATTTTAAGATATTTTTTGTTAACACCTATAGTCATACGCATCATTGTGCGGGCAATATTCTTTTCGGGTTTTGCATCGCTGGCGAAATCAAGTTCGCCGACTTCTTTGCCCGGTGCATGACAAAAATTACAACCCACGCCAAGTCCGTCCTCAAAGTCGTCGATCATTATTTTCTTCAGATCCTTTGGTGCAATATTTTTTGGCAGCACCTTCAGGTCGGTGTACCGTTCGTCCGGCGGAGTTGAAGTTGTAGTTGCCGCCACAATGGTTACCGGAACGGAAAGCGCAGCGATCAATAAAATTTTACGGTTGATCTTCATTATTTTTTATTTAGCGAAACGTTATTATAATAATTGTAATTGCCGGATTGGTCGGCTTTAAATATCATTTGTTTAAGCCTCTGCCTGGCTTTATGCAGGTTTGACTTTGATGTACCGGGGCTAATATTCAGCATGGAGGCAATCTCGTCATGCGAATAACCTTCAATTGCAAAAAGATTAAATGCAATTCTATAGGCGTTTGGAAGCTGTTGTACCATCGCCAAAAGATCGTTATAGTGCAGATTTTTATCAACAGACTCCCCATCACTAACGTAATCGGCTTTCTCCAGATCTTCGGTGTATGCTATTTTGAGTTTTGCCCGGTAAAAATCAATGGAAACGTTCCGCATGATCTTCCCAAGCCAGCCTTTAAATGGCAACCTCATATCATAACTTTCAATATTGGTAAACACCTTAAAAAATCCCTGGTTCATTACTTCGGCCGCCTCATCCCGGTTACCGGTATATCGCAGGCATATTCCCATAGAAAACCCATAAAAGGCTTTATACAGTTTTTTATGGCATCTCCTGTCCTGCTTCATACAACCCTTGATCAGTTGATGTAACTTTTCTTCTCCCATTTGAGCTATATCATATTAGCTATGTAAATCAGAACTTTCATTTAACGGCTTGTCGTTTGGCAAAAAGTAAAACTATTATTTAAAAAATTACTCCGCAGGAGCACCAGGCCGGTAGAATAATATCCTCATGACTGGAAAATTAAAATTCAAAAATCCATCGATATGCTAACAATGAACTTCTTATTATGTCTACCGACCGGGTGCTGCTGACAGAGCGCTCATTATACAGGTTATAATTAATTCTTTTTAGCCAATATATTTAACGTTACATCGAGGTTATCAGAAATCGTGCTGGTCCCGCCAACATCATAATCTTTCCTGTTGATACTAAATGTCCCTTTAAATACAAAGCCGGCATCTGACGCTGTTGCTGAAAAAGGGAATGATATAACCTTCGTTGTTTTTTTAATAGTAAGTTTCCCGGTCATAACGTATGCCCCATTTTTGCCTCCTGATAC
>Ga0207060_10365_pt1 | contig 12804 bp, 16 predicted proteins | sample Alteio_BWMinCont_30_FD_153270 | JGI IMG/M metagenome (GOLD analysis project Ga0207060, IMG submission 153270) | Enriched cells from forest soil in Barre Woods Harvard Forest LTER site, Petersham, Massachusetts, United States -... | ecosystem: Environmental > Terrestrial > Soil > Temperate forest >...
TGCTCGATGACGAGGTGCACGTAACCGCGGCCGCGCCATCTTCGCCCCCACCGCGACATCCCCTCGCCGCAGACATTCCGGGGATTGCAGCGCTGCTCGCCTTCAGACCCACTACGAGTGAGGTTGCCAGGAAAATAAATACAAAACCAGCAAGTATTAGCTTCCGTTTTTTAGTACCATTCAATTTACCCTTAGTTGGAATTGACATAGATTGCTAGTACGTATCTCGCATTCATATAACCCATCTCAATGGTTACAATTTTCACAAACGCCTATGTCCCCAAGTAAGGAATGAAAACGCCTAAAACTTCTGAAAAAACTAGGCAAAATACCAATTCGATTTTCGAGACATATCCGGAATCGATTGATTACTAACGGAACAAGAGAGACGCAAATGGAGATTTGTACGATAATCTCTGATTGTCCAAATTACACGATTGACAGTCCCATAGGAATAATTTTCGTCTTGCTAGGTTCGGTCGCTTGTATTCTTGGATTCGTCGGTGGAAAAGGAATTCTACAAACTCCTCGCAAAATTTGACCCACTCCAAACTCTAGATCTGATATAGCAAGCGTCAGGGAGCAACTTACCCTCATCCCCGAGTCTTATTTACACACCGTGTAGTTCTCATTGAATCATATTTACACTATTTTGGAAAGCTAAAAGATCAGGATCTTCCATCTCTTCTCGCTTGATCTTCCAAGTCCTTCATTTGCTCTTCCATTAGTTTTGGAAGGGCAAAAACGAAAATCAAGCTAATTATTATGATACCGATTGTAGTTGGAATCCATGTTTCAAGATTAGACGTTGTAAGCTCACCTAGAAGATACGGGATAACTAACCCTAAAGCGCCGGTAATCAGAACGATAAGAACGATTTTCCGGCGCGTTATCTTCGAAGGATGATCCGTGGGCATTTTTTGCTTTCTTAGGAATTTTTCACTTTGCTGAAACAGAAATAATGCCATCATCTTGGCATCGTTACAAAGAAGAGTTATTGCCCACCAATTAGCCTTCTTCGTAGGAGCATTAGTCATGCTCTGACAAGAACTAAACACCGAAGGGGCATGTTGTTGACGTGTTCTGAGAAGCTGCACTGAGAGTAATTGTTGTAGTAGTGCTTGATGTCAGGTTCGTCAGATTCGATGTTACAGTCGTTATTGTAATGTTAAGGAATTGTTGTTGGGATGTATCGTTAATGTTAGATGGAAAAATATACTCCGTTGACACGCTACTATTTACGTAGGCTGTTCCTGCAACCCAACTACACGTTCCGCTTGTGTAGGCGGCAAGACTTTCCACATAACTAATGATAATTAATTTTGTAACTGCCGTAATGCCTTTGAGTGATGCGTAAGATAAGACAGTTTGCGTCTGGGTTGTGACCGTTGTAAGAGTTTGTGGAGTTGCGTAGGAGGTAATGGTTTGTGTTCGAGGCGCCAGAGAAGTTGTAGGCTTTCCAGAAGACAGACTGTATCCTATCGTAGTGCCAAGAGCGAGAGCAATAATTGCGACTACGGTAACGAATGCAATGACCTGACCTGTTTGCATTTATCTAGACGTATTGGAGATATTTGAGAGACCGATATTTGATTCTATTTAACCCAAAACCGTTCTCTCAAACGAAACAAACGTAAATCCTCAGAAGAATTTTTCTCGGCTTCTTTCTCGCGCGCAGTTTTGCGTCACTTCAAGTGCAAACCTGACTTTCGGACATTACACAGAACTCTTATCGCTGACCGCTGAACCTAGAATCGACAAGTCCTAAATCTATGAGTCATCTTTCGACTAGACCATGGATCGCGGCTGTTTTTCTATTGGTATTGTGATTCTTACCTTTGGAATATTCGTTTCAGGTTCTTGGGAATATAACATGGGATTCGGCGGGACGGATTATTTCTTCTTTCCTTGGGGATTGATCATTCTATCAGTGGGATCTTGGTTTGTCTATTTTTCGTTCAAAATCAAAGCCCCTGCCTGACCGATCATCTCTAACAGGCTGTTCAAAACCACCCATCGACATACGTTACGGAATGTTAGGGCAGTCACATCCAGACATCAGTTCGTTTAGTCCACTCCCCCAATAAGAGACACCGATAGGAACAAGATTACAACTAAGCGAGCGATCATAGTGAGCATAGCAACCGACACATCCATCTGATACGGTCTGGCCTTGAATAGGCAACAAAAAGAAAACCAAAAAACTGATGAAATGACTACGCCAATAATCGATCTTTGTCTCATGTCGCCATTGTTACCTACGGAGTGAAAGTGCAGGTATAAACAGCCCACTCTCCTGAAGGCGATTCAGGATTCAGATTTGTTGTATTTGTCGTTGCAAAACTAGTTGAAACATCTGTGATCAAAGTTGTCGTGTATCGAGTGCTGTTGATGATTTGCACAGTGGGAGAAGAAGTGCTAGTTGTAACGTAGCGGGTTGTCGTTCCATTGTGTACTGTTGTTACTGTTGCGGGAATTAGTTGTACATCGTCAGGAAGGAAATAATCAGTGGAATTACATACGCTAGTCAGTTTCAATTCAGTGAGGGTAGGATTAGTGATAACGCTAGTGCAACAAAACGTAGTAGTGCTACTCTCTGTCAAAGTTAAGCCATATGCGACTGCCAGCACCGCAACTATGCCAATTATTGCGATGCCTACAATCGTCAAATCAGAATTAGACATTGCGCCACGCCATGATTTCTTAAATCGCGTCTTCACCTGTACCCTCTTCCCGCTTTCACTCCGATATTAGGTGAGAATAGGCTCGATGACCTGAAGAAAAACATCATGATTTAGGTTTTCACTAAATTTCTGAATTCAGAAGCGAATTCCCATACAAAATTTGGCAGGAATTCAATCACAAACAAAATCCGCGACCGGAGTTGTTATCTAACTTTTTTCGAGAATTACTGAGCGATTAGAGAACCTGAGACTGACTGGCCGTTCTGGAAGCTTATGATGTAATCAAAAACTTGTCCAGCTGAGATTCGTTGGGCTGAGGAACCCTCGGGATAAAATGTAAAAGAGGTTGCCTTGGCTGACCCAAGTACATTGTTTCCGGTATCGCTTGAGCTAAAGTTCACGTTGTTACTAAATACCGAGGCCTCAGAGTTATCAGCCCATTGTGTGATTGTTAAATTGCCCCCACTTCCCGGAATGAAGGCAATGATCGTTCCGTTAATACTGTTGATGACGGTTTGAGATCGTGTCCTGTTGTACCAAGTGCTTACGGTAGTGACACCGCTACTCGAAACCGTGAGAGAAGTAATGTAAGTTGTCGAACCGGGGTTATTGAGCGAAAATGTAAAGCTGGCCGTTGCATTCCTTGACGAAGTTGACAAATTTCCCGAATAGAGATAAGCCGAGGCAAGCGTTACTGTTTTCACATTGCCAGAACATATGTTGAACTCGCACGGCCAAACTGTATTTACAATGTCTAGGCTAATGTATATGGCGCCGGCAAAGACCATTATTGAAGCGATCAGCAAAACCTGGGTCTTTGTTCCAGTCTTCATCAAATAGTTCGATTGAGTAAGAGTTGTTTTGGTCTTGTGGACACTGGATCTGTACGGCTAGAGCGATTGGAAACAGACTATTGCAATCAGCACGGTCGCAATAATCCCGTAGGAATTATTGAAATTACCAAATATCCGTTTTCATACTTCATCCGCAATTCGTAACTACCGTCGTGCCGTTGACGGTAGCAGTTACTCCCTGCGGAGGGTTGAGTGTCGTCGTTGAGTTGTAGCCAGATACAATCGTGGTTGTAACGGTCGCGTCGAATTCTGATGGGAGATTCTCTGGCAAGATAAAAGATGTAATCGTGGTCGAGTTTTGATAAACGGAACAAAAGTTGTACCAGTGAACATTCTCCTCGATAACCTTCTCAGTGATAGTCAGCGTTGTACTGGAAATTGTAGATGTTGCTGAACCACAACTAGCAAACTGCTCTTGTAGCATTACAGTGGTATCTTTACCTCTTACTGAAACGTTGCCGTTCTGTGGGAAGAAAGCATTTCGCGGGTTAGTGGAAAAGACGTAGCTTCCGTTTGGAACTGAGAATATAATAGACGAGTGATTTGAGTCCGGAGTCGCTTGAACTCCATTACCCGATAGATTGGAATTTGGAGGCTCAATTATGGAGGTCTTGTCTAACAAGGAAACGGACCAAGGTGTTATGAAAAGTGGATGATCGCAAGGATTGGATTCGTTAAAACGGAGCTCATATAGAACGTTTTGATTATTTCCTCCGATGAAAGTAGTCGTCTGAGCTGACCTGGAAATGGTGAGTAGAATCGAACCGAGGGCGATTCCTATTACAAGCACTATCGCACCTATTCCGATTAGTAACTTCCTCGATCCGTTCAATAATTTCTGCAAAGAAAATGTCTTTCGACTTTGAATAGATTGTTACCATTGATGCATGAAGCTCAAGCCCGAACAGACCGACGTCGATGACCGTGCGCTACTATCTTTCAAAATTCAGATGATCGTGTTCGGGTTTTCGATTTAAGTTCTCAATTTCAGTCTAGGGGGTAGGTAAGAAATGATGGCGCGGCCACGATGCCTATCGACGTAAGAACTAGTGTTCTACTCCATAGAACTTTATCTTCCCATTTCTTCTATCCCTGGTGAAGGGAACCTACGCAAAGTGGCCACAACAGGGAGTTTGACATTGGCAGCCGTGGCAATCGCGATCGTGGTAGTTTCCTCCGCGATCGGAGTCGTCGTCTTTTACTCTCAACCAGCAAAGTCAGAAACAATCCCATCGACTTTAGATTCTTCTTCCTTTTCATCGTCCACAAATTCTTCACACTCTTCTGCTTCCACAGACATGATATGGACACTCTCCGACTGTGGTGTTCACACAATCACTTCCACGACAACTTCAACCGAGTATTTTGCAGACACGACATTGACATCAACAGTCTACGAGCTTACGCCGAACGTCGTCGCAAACAACAGCACAACTTACACGAGTGGCAATTCGACCATCTTCACATTTACATCCTACAACGCCACCACTACTGCGACTTCAACAACAACCCTGACCACGACTTACACCACGACTCAAAGTTACGGCTGTGTAGTAGTTCACTTCTTTCTGTCCATTTCTTACACAGGCGCTTGGCATGGAAACTACTCTTACGGTTGCATGTGTTCGAATGGTGTGTTGAGTTCGGTGAATCTCTCGGGACATGGATCCAAGAACATCTCCTCCTCTTTTCAGGGAAATTTTAGCGATGGACTTTGCTTTAGTGGGTGGATTCAGAAGGCTGATATTTCAAACGATAATCTTTCCGTATCTTGGACCTCCGACTCTGTCGGCTCTTACTCTAACTCCACGTCAAAGCCGTTGGGAACACTTTCTTGGTATGGATGCTCAATCGACTGACTCTTTGAACTGATGTAGCCGAGGCGCGGGTCTTTCTCCGACTCAGCTAACTACCAAAAGTCCGTTTTGCATCAACGGATGAATAGCGCAAAAGATGTTACAAAAAATTCTAAAAGACCCGACAGTGTTAGCAATAAAAGTGAACGTGTAACTTTGTTCTGCCCTTACTGCGACTCCTGCAACAAAATAATGCGTGATTGAAAACCCGTGAGCTTCAGATGGGGCGCAATTAATTATCCGAATCGTCACTTTCTGTCCTTTGAAAACATGCATAACTGGCCAGCTCGACAAACCATGGTAGGCACTTCCGTTCATCCCTTCGTAAGGACCACCTGGATCTGCATCGACAATAAGAAAGTTGGCAACGGAAGAGGATGCCGATGCCGTTGAATTTCCTTTCGCTACAGAACTTGCGCCGAGCTCTGAACATATCGACACCACGCTTCCGTTGTTTGTTGTCTTTGGCGAAATCAGAAATATGAAAAGGCTCACCGAAGCTAGAATCACTACCGCTGCGACAAAGATTCCCTTCCACAATCGCCGCATAAACTGATATTCAGACGCTTAGCAAATTAGGTCTTTGGAAAGACACCCGCGCGAAATCACAGGTCTTCCCCGTTCAAAGACACTCGACGACTTCTTCGATCAAAATGGTATGGGTGGATAGCAACTAAAATAAAAAGAACCGTCAAAGGTTGAAGTTCCGGAGTTTGAAAGACTACAACTCAACGATTTGTAAACGGGACTGGATAGTTGATGAACAGCAGTTCCCCATCTTGCCGTGAAAGCAAAAAAGACGGGAGCAGTAAAGGCGAAGATTATGAGCACTGCGATAACCACAACAGCTAACAGTTTTCGGCTTCTCTTCATCCTTTCTTTGTGAAGACCGCACAACCTTTAATCAATGCTGTTCAGCGTGTCGGGATGCAACTGAGCGGCGTAAGCCACGAGGTCTATCGATATACGAGAGGTGTTCTACTCTCGCGAACACTCTGCCATTTCAATAGAGAGAAATAACTCTGGTCTACAACATTCATCAGAATAGGTAGGATTGTCATGGGACCTGTTTGCATTGCTCGGAATTACAAAGATTAGACGTGCAATCATCGTCATATTGATAATTATGGTTGTTGCCATTTCCGCGTTTGCACTTGTTTACTCCGAACACAGTTCAACGACCACTAGCGCGGCATCCACTACATGCACGGCGATTCCAGCTATCAGCTACATGTACTGCCCGACTCCATTACGAATCTCGGCAATCGGTAGTCCGGGTGCCTCCCCTAACAATGAATCATCGTCAGGAGGAAGCTGGAATTTCACTGCATCGATAAGCTCCAACTCAGTTAGTCGTGGGGAGACAATTCTGCTTGAGACGAGTCTTACTAACATCGGACAAAACGAGACGATTCCGAACTTCGTTGAGCCATACATTAATCCAGCCGTTTTTACCATGAATGGGACACAAGTATGGGCATGGGATCCACCTCAAGTTACTTTTCTGAATAGTACAGTTTCGAGCGGGCAGACAATTACCCAGCAGGTTAGCATTCAAACCTCGGAGCTAATGCCAGGGCGGTCTTATCTTATTGAAGTGATGCCGTTATCTATTCCTTTTCCAACGCCTAACAACAACACTTTCTCTCTCCAATTCTCAGTCAGTTAGTAGGACCAACATCTTGATGACTCAACCCCATCACCAAAGACAACGCCGGACAGAATTGTGACATTGCCAATCCGTAGAACTCCCCTGCGTTATTGTTGAGCCTAATCGTGAACTCTACTAATACGTTCTGCGCAGGGTTTTCCGAAAGAAATTAATCCCTGACTCAGCCGAGAACTGTAGCCGAATAACGACTTCAACTGGAAAGGTCATATTCTGATCCTAACGGAGGGTACTTTCTGTAGAAAGGCGGTCTGTCTAAATCACCGTCGTTCCAAAATGTGTCATAGGTTCCCGCAATCAGTTTTAGTCTTTCGAGTCTATCGCAAGCCTGTTGAATCCTCTCAAAATCAATCCTTGTTGCAAATCTCTCTTCCATTTCTTTAGAAAGCAGAACAGTACTCTTGCTTTGCAAGTCACCTAGGAGGAAGTAGACATTCGCTTCGATACTATTGACTTCTAATTGCGATGAATTTCTAGAATTGATTAGCTCTCTAATTAGATTATCGAAATATCCGGATTTGATTTTCATTATTACATCTCCCCAGTCATTCAGATTTATCTTTCTGGGACGACCGGACATGTGCTCTTCGAATTCCACGATTTTCGTCTCAATGCTACTATTCCAACTCACGACGAGCCTGCTAGATCGCCTGAATGAAGTTACATCAACCGGTCTTTCCGGAGTTGCCGAGATGATGCTGGCAAGATCAATTGAGACGTCTGGAAAAGTCATTTGTGAAGGTATTTCTGCAGTGTCGTAGACCTCGGCAAAACCAAGGATGGCCGGCAATCCAGAAGGAAATATATTAGGAACAATATCTCTCCAAATCTCGGGAACAACTTCAATTCGGATCTCTTTGTTGCCTCTCATGAAAACTAGACGCTTGTTAGTTAGAATTAGAGTGCCCGACTTCTTATGCAAAGATCCGAGATTTCTAGATGCGCCCTGTTCCTCAGCTAGAATTACCTCGGCTGCGCTCAATTTTCAATCAACCGAACGCTTGTTTACGTGTTTTATGTCGATAATCCAAATACCGAGTATGATTTCGAATCCGCCTATGAAAGCTCCGGCTATGAACACATCGACTATGAATGCATTCGCTAGATAGCCAGCAACAATCACAACTAATCCAAAAACAATCAAGAACGAACCCACCACCTTTGAGTGCTTGTCTATCCAAACAGGTGAGGGATAAGAAACGTCAGACAAATTTAGTTTCGAGATATTCCCCAGATGAGATTTTTAGTTAGTTTAGCAAAGAGGAATTCAAGCCGGGGATTTAGATTTCGACTTTGGATATTCCTGTCGGATTTTGTACAACATAAAACCGCCAAGAACCATGAAAAATATGACAAAGACAAGTTGTTCCAAGTAAACGGATACCACAAGAAAACAGGCACTAAGACCTAGTGCAATAAATCGCCTAGTAAGAATAGAAACCAATTCTCTGAAACCCTCACTTTGTCAGCATAAAATCAGAGAGCCAATCTTTTCGACCTTTGATTGGCAAGTCTAGTATTTTTCGAACAGCGACATAATCTGTACCATCATCCCTCTTTGCTGGAACTTTGATCATCAGCCATAGAGCTCCACGACTGTTTTCCTTCCAATCTCTATCCAAGTCGAGGTACTGAACATCAATTGGTTTATCGTCTGCGAATATCCTGATTCGGTCTTCGTAGAATTCTACTCGGTTGGAGTGGTCTCTGACCCAGAGATAGAGGATTATCACCGCGGCTAAGATTGCAAGTAGAATAGCGAAAATGAGCTTCGCTTGGCTTGACCAATTTAGCTGGTAGACACTGGTTAAGACTAGTGTCAGAAATATTGAGCCCCAAAAGCCGTACAAGACAGCCCGGCGGTTCGCACTGTCGTAGCGATAAACTAGTTCAGATTTTTGGGAAAGCTGATCGTCCGACACTTGATACTAAGCCAATTTAGAATTTTATCTTGTATTTTTGCTTATGAATTTCTGGTCTGAACCACTGTTTCCAAAAAAGGATCAGCCCACCTATTCCGGTGCACCTTCCACAAATTCGAAGCTAGAAGTTAAGAGGATCCTTCAAGAAATATGTCTGTAGGTTAGTTTGGGGTCAAACTCGGCAGGCGCCAAGACCATCATCCTCATAGCGGTGATCTTGGTCTCAGCAGGAGCTGGAACCTTGTATTATGTTTCCAGCTCTATAGGAAAGATTAGCACAATCCGCAGTTCCTCTTCTCAGTCTACTGTCCTAACCACCAGTACTCTCAGCCAGCTTTCGCTTACAACGACGTTTCGATCATCAGCGCCTAATTCTAGCCGGAGTTCGTCTATTCCGATGGCGAACCAAACTGCTATGAGTGCTACTACTTTTTCGAATACCGTGTATACCAGTAATGAGTCAGTTTTCACGGGAAAGCACACCCACCGAGTCGCGGGAACTTTTTCAGTCGGTAACAATCCCTACTTGTTTGCATACGACCCGGGTCGAAACCTGATCTATCTCACAGAGATGGGGGGAGACGACCTTACCGTCATCAATGCCTCCACAAACGCCATCGTCACAACGGTCCCGGTGGGGTCATGGCCTACCGGAGTTGCCTTTGATCCGGCAAACCAAGAAGTGTACGTGACGAATTCGAACGCTTCGTACGTGAGTGTCGTGAATACCACTACCAATAATGTGATCGCGAATGTTCCGGTCGAAGGAAACGGATCTCAATTCGCCCTTTACAACCCTTTCAACCATAACGTGTACGTCTCTGATTATTCCGGGGCGAGTGCGATCTCGGTCATCAATGGGACCACGAACCAAGTAATCCAGAGCATCAACCTCACCGGCGGGCCTTTAGGCATGGCATACGATCCGATGAATCAATTTGTCTACGTGGTCTTGCATTATAACAACTCGGTTGCGGTGATCGACAGCCGAAACGACTCGTTACTCGGATCAATAGCAGTCGGGTGCGCACCGCATGAGATTGTTTATGATCCTACGAACGGGGATCTTTACGTAACCAACCAGTGCGACGGTACGGTTTCTGCCATTAACGGCGCCACCAATTTGGTCGTGGCCACGATTCAAATCATTGGAGAACCCTATGGAATTGGATACGATCCCATCTCCAACGAGATTTTTGTATCCAGCACGTATGGGGACAATAACTCGTACATAATCAATGCCACAACGAATACGGTCGATGATGTGATCCCTGCCGGCGCTGTCCCGGATGGTTATGTTTTCAACCCCAATGACGGGTGCATGTACGTTGACGCTGCCCTGACGGACATCGTCACAATAATCTGCTTGACTGACTAGAACATTTCTACGTCCAAGAATAGAATCTATTCCCCTGCGCTCACACGTCGGCTTTCTTTCTGCCTTCTTTCCAATCTTTAACGATCGGTTGCAATCCGTACGAAACAAAACTTAGCAATATCAAAGCTGCACCTATCGAGTCAAGTGTAAATGCCATTTGATAATCAAAAACGGATCTCGACGACAAAATACCGAACCCGTTAGCGATTACAAGAAACACAATTGCAGCAAGGAACAGAGTAACCGTAACCTTGCTAAAATTCGCTTTTCCTATTCGCAAAGTCTTTCGAGAGCCGCCCTAAACATCCTTGACTGTTTTCTAAATAACTCTCTTTCGTCCATAGCTTGAGCTCAGGAGCTTGAATCAAAGCTGCTTGGTCTGAGGGGCGATTTTTTCGGGGTCTTTTTTCGATTCTAAAACGTAGCTCAGTATTACGCCTACAGAAACAAGGATGATGGACAAGTATAGAGAGAGATTAATAAAGACGGTTATGATTCCGAATGCGACAAATGCAGTGCTAATCATCCCAAGTCCAGGAAACGCGACTTGTTTCGGCTTCAGAAGGTAAAGAAGTGGTCTGCAAATAGTAAAGCTGATCATAATTACTCCTGCTAACACGTAGGATAGATTTGTAATGACCTCCGTGCCATTTTTGAATTCTAATCCAAAACCAGTCCAGAGTACTGAAAAAACAAGCCAGAGTGCGATTGAACCTCGATGTTGCCTAAAATTCGTCTTGTATTTCTTCCATAGAGAATCTCGTTCCAACGTTTTTGGACACACTTCCTTCAATGATTTTGAGTGGTTTATCGCTTCTTTCGGAAGACAGGGATCGGGAGACGCAAGCTCAAATACTCACTTTGTTCGCATAAAATCTGAAAGAAAGATCTTCCGGCTTCTAATCGGCATATCAACGAACTTGCGAACTACTACGTGTTCAGTGCCATCCTCTCTTTTTACAGGAACTTTGATCACAAAATAGCTAATTCCATAATTATTTTGCTTCCAATCGGGTTCTAGGTCATCATATGCTACATCGATTGGCTTACCGTTGTCGAATATCCTGATCCTGTCTTCGTAAAATTCAGCTCGGTCAGAATGATTTAGTGATCTCAAAAATAGTATGATCACGATAACAATTATGCCAAGTAAAATCATGAGAACAAGCTTCGCTTGCGCTGTCCAATCCAGACCCTCGTAATCTACGAGTGCCGCTGACATGAGAAAAAGAAAGCCAAAGACGCTGTACACTGTTAGAGTCCGCACGTTCGCAAGATCGTATCTGTACACGAGTACAGGATTTTGGGATAGCGGATCTTCTGACATTTGAAACTCTAAGTCAATTTAGAATTTTATCTTGTATTTTTGCTTATGAATTTCTGGTCTGAACAGGTGATTCTGAAGAAAAGGTTCTATTAATTTTCGGTTGAGGCATGCTCCCTTGATGAATAATACTCTTTGTCTCTTCCACTATCTCCAACAATTGCCCTTTCTTTAGCGAGTGCTCTCTTCGATTTTATTGCTAACCATAATCCAAAGAAGAAGAAAGCCAGAAACGGTATTACAAGTGCCCCGTTATTATTTGGTGGATAGACGACAGGGCATGAATTAGCTGTGCAAACATCATTCGGAGTTAGGATGGTAATAGAACTCACGATTGCCCAAATTATTCCAAGAACACTTACTGTGACTAGCAGACATCCGACCGCAAGTCCAATCTTGTCATTCCTTGACAAAATCTTCTAGTTTCTCCTTCAATTCTTCGGTCTTTTTGACAGAGGCGTTCTCATAGTGCTCATAGGCTTTGGAACTCTTCTCAAATATTTGATTGTTTTCTAATAACTCTGCTCGTGAATTTCTGATCTGAATACATGATTTCAAAAAAAAAAGAGTAGCCCACTCCCTTGGGGCAGTGGACTTAGCGGTACTTTAGGAAAATCTAGGTAACGTGGATTGTTATTGTCCTCGAATTCCCACTTACATCGGTGCAGGTGATTGTGTATATTCCTACCGGAGTGCTTGAAGGAATCAATGCTGAATAGGTGAACTCGCCATTCGCTAGGGTAGTCGTTGTGCCCAAGTTCGCCCCATTACTCATTTTGAAGGTCATGAGACTGCTTGCAGCGAAACCGCTTCCAGATAGCTTTAGAGAAGCACCCGCCGCGACATAATGACTACCAATTGGAGTCACAAACGGGATGATCTTCAGCTTGGCGCTTGCTTTGTGTACACCGTCGGAAGCTACGACTGGATAAGTTCCCGCAGGGGTAGGGGGAACGGTGAACCAGCTCTTGCTAAAGCCTCCGGTTGAATTTGTCATCGTTACGACATCATTCATGACAACTCCATTGAAGGTGATTGTTATCAGATGGTTAGGCGCGAATCCAACTCCTGCGATTGTTGGTGCGCCGCCCACTTCTTGGCGGAGAAGTCTCAGCCC